>QWCJ01000323.1_pt1 | contig 20660 bp, 18 predicted proteins | sample 1972501 | NCBI WGS metagenome assembly QWCJ01 (sample SAMN09866711, study PRJNA288562) | Human vaginal metagenome isolate term2_vaginal, whole genome shotgun... | isolation source: vagina | host: Homo sapiens | place: USA: California
GGGGTGGATGCCTCCGCCGTGCCGCTGGACGGGGTGGCAGACTGCCTGAGTGCCGTGGACATTGTGGTTTCCGCAACCGGTGCGGTGGGCAATGTGGTCACCGAGCGGGACGTGCGCGCGGCCATGGGGGCGGCTGGCACGAAGGTGCTGGTTGATCTTTCCATGCCTGCGGACATCGAGCGTTCCGTGGCGGACATCGACGGCGTGAAGCTGCTGAACATCGAGGAGCTTACGACGATGGCCGGCGACCGGGTGCAGGACGAGGATCCGGCGCGCGAAATCGTGGCCGACGAGCTGCAGAGTTTCCTGGAGCAGCAGCGTGCGCAGTCCGTGGTGCCCACCGTGAAGGCCCTGCGGCAGAAGGCCGGGGAGGTCATGGCCGAAGAGCTGATGACGCTGGAGCGGCTGACCCCCGACATGTCAGAGGCCGACCGCGCGGCTGTGGTCAAGTCGATGAAGCGCGTGGTGGATAAGCTGCTGCACACCCCAACGGTGCAGGCCAAGAAGCTTTCCGCCGGCGGCCAGCAGGTCAGTTACCCGGATGCATTGGCTGCCTTGTTCAACCTGCCCAACGGGATGGTGGATTCGGTGACCCAGCCGGGGCAGACCGACACCAGGCCGGCCCAGACCGCGGGAACCTCTGCCCGTGCCGATCAAATTCCAAGCGCTGCCCGCATTGGCCAGGTAGCGAAGGAGGCTTAAGACTTTCCATGTCCGCAACGTCGAATAGCGCTAATCCCGCTAACGCCACCAACGCCGCTAACTCAGCTAAGTCAGTGGCCGGTGGCGACCGCACTTTCCTGATCGGCACCCGCAGGTCCGCACTGGCTACAACGCAGACCAGCCACGTCCGCGCCGGGATGCAATCCGCTGGCTACGCCGCAGATCTGCATCTGGTGCAGACCCCGGGCGATGCCTCCCAGGCGGCGCAGACCCCGGTCGCGCAGATTGGCGTGGGAGTGTTCACCGAAACGCTGCGCAAGGCCTTGGAAGCCGGTGAGTGCGACGTGGCCGTGCATTCCTTCAAGGATCTGCCGACTGCTCCGGACCCGCGTTTCCGCACAGTCGTCCCGCGTCGGGTGGACCCGCGCGAGGTGCTGGTCAGTCGAAGCAACCAGCCCCTGCTGGAGCTGCCCCAGGGCGCCAAGGTGGGCACGTCCGCCCCGCGCCGCGTTTCCCAGATCCGCGCGGTGCGCCCGGACCTGGAGCTTATGCCGCTGCGCGGAAACATTGATACCCGCATGGGGCGGACGGAAAAGGATCTGGACGCGGTGGTTCTGGCCCGCGCGGGCCTGGAGCGCGTCGGCCAGCTGGACCGCGCCGCCGAGTCGATCGACCCGTCCACGATTATGCCCGCGCCCGCCCAGGGTGCGCTGAGCGTGGAGGTCCGCGCGGATGACGAGGCCGCCTGGCAGGCCGTTCGCCACCTGGATCACCTGCCCAGCCACATGGCCGCCGTGGCCGAGCGGGCTGTGCTTTCCACCCTGGAGGCCGGCTGCACCGCGCCGGTTGCCGCATACTCTGAGTGGGTGGAGCAGGAAGGCACAGAAGGCACAGGAGGCACAGACAAGGGCTACGTCCTGCGCGTATTTGGTGGCGTGTTCGCCATGGATGGTTCCCGCAAGCTGGTGCGCAGCGGCGAGGCTGCCTTCGACATTCCGGATCCGACCGCGGACGAGGGATTCCCAGCAGCCCAGGAGCCCCGCTGGCGCGAGTGCATAGACGCCGCCAGGGCTATAGGCACCGACATAGGTAGAGCGTTACTCGAGGACGGTGCCGCCGAGTTAGTGGCCGAGGCTGAATAGCTTTTTCTTCGGCGCGGCCCCTTGCGGCGCCCCGCCCCCTCAAACTTCACCGGCACCGTGCACGTAGCCACCGGGCTACATGCGCACGGCTGCCCCAAGCAGATTTTTCAAGACACAATTACAGACCCGACAAATTAGAAAGTTCCACTATGACCGATTCCGGAAATGCCCAGGTAGGAGGCGCTGATTCCGCCGCAGTGGCGGCAGTCGCCGACCTGGCACCCACTGGATGCGGCCGGATCCTCTTCGTGGGCGCGGGCCCCGGAAACCCGGAGCTGCTGACCATCCGCGCGCGCGACATTCTGGAGACCACCGCCCATGCGTGGGTGGATCCGTCGGTATTGGAATCCGTGCAGAACATCATCGCCACCCGCCTGCCGGTGCCGCAGGAGAAGTTGGATGCCGCCGAGGCAGAGTGGGAGGCGAAGGTAAAGGCCGCCAAGGAGGCCGGCGCGCGTCGCCGACCGCCGCGCCCCGCACCGCCGACCGCTGCGGAGATCGTGCTGGCCGCCCCGGCGGACACCGACCCTGAGATTGACGCAGAGGCAAGTGCAGGGGCCAACGCAGGTGCCGGCACAGATACTGGTGCAGATGCCGGCGCAGAGACCTACGGCGAGCCGGTGCCGGATGCCGTCGCCCCGGACGTTCTGGCCGAGCAGATGGTCGCCTGCGCCAAGGCAGGCAACGACGTTGTTCGCCTCGTCGCCGGTAACCCACTGAGCAACCCGGCGGTCATGCACGAGCTGCAGCACGTCGCGGCAAGCCCCGTGGAATTCCAGGTCATCCCCGGCATGACCGGATCCGTGGCCGTTCCCGCCTTCACCGGTATTGGCCTTGGCCCGGATGTCACCGAGGCTGATGTTCGCGGTGGGGCCGACTGGGATCAGCTGGCTGCCTCCGGGCTGCCGTTGATCCTCACCGCCGCCCCGGGTGACCTGGCGACCATCGCGCAGGACCCAGGTGGGCAACCGCTCCAAGTACTCCTGGTGGGAAAACCGCGCCCTGTATGGCTGGACCGTGCTGGTGCCGCGCGCCAAGAACCAGGCCGGCCCCATGAGCGCCCGCCTGGCCTCGCACGGCGCTATCCCCGTGGAGGTGCCCACCATCTCCGTCGAGCCACCTCGTAGCCCCGTGCAGATGGAGCGCGCCATCAAGGGGCTGGTCGATGGCCGCTACCACTGGATCGTCTTCACCAGCGTCAACGCAGTGAAGGCCGTGTGGGAGAAGCTGCGCGAGTTCGGACTCGACGCCCGCGCCCTGGCGGGCGTGCGCGTGGCCGCAGTGGGGCCGAAGACCTCCCAGGCAGTGAAGGACCTGGGAATCACCCCGGAACTGCTGCCGAAGGACGATGCGCGCAACGCAGCCGGCCTGGTGGATGTCTTCCCGCCGCACGACCCAGACCTGGACCTGGTGGATCGCGTGCTGCTGCCGCGCGCCGACATTGCCACCGACGTGCTGGTCGACGGCCTGATCGACCTGGGCTGGGACGTAGAGGACGTCGTGGCCTACCGCACCGTCCGCGCCGCCCCGCCCAGCCCGGAGATCCGCGACATGATCAAGACCGGCGGCTTCGACGCAGTCTGCTTCACCAGCTCCTCGACCGTGAAGAACCTGGTAGGCATCGCGGGCAAGCCGCACACGCGCACCATCATCGCCTGCATCGGGCCGATGGCTGCACAGACCGCTCGCGAGCACGGCCTGCGCGTCGACGTCATGCCCGAGGCCGCTGGCGTGCCGGAGCTTGTGGACGCCCTCGCTGACCACGTGGCTGACCTGCGCGCCAAGGGACAGCTTCCGCCTCCGCGGAAGCGGAGGCGGCGTCGTAAAAAGACGAGCGAGAAGAAGGACACCGGGGCCTAACAAGCCCGTCCGGACGCGGGAGTAGCATCGTTGGCATGACTTCGAACTACACCCCGTTCCGCCGCCCCCGCCGACTCCGCACGACCCCGCAGATGCGCAACTTCACTGCGGAGACGGACCTGAACCCCAACCGGCTGGTGCTGCCGATGTTCATCGCCGATGGGCTGGACGCCCCACGGGACATCACCAGCCTGCCCGGCGTGCAGCAGCACACCGAGGATTCGCTGCTACGCGCGGTGGAGGAAGCCGCGAACGCAGGCGTGGGATCCATCGACCTTTTCGGAGTGCCGCTGGATGAGGACAAGGATGCGACCGGCAGCCAGTCAGTAGCCGAGGACGGCATTCTCAACCGCGGCCTGCGCGCCGTCCGCGAGCGCTTCGGCGACGACATCCTGGTGATGGCCGATACGTGCCTGGACGAGTTCACCGACCACGGCCACTGTGGCGTGCTCTCCACCGACCGCTACGGCCACCAGATCGTGGACAATGACGCAACCCTGCCGCAGTACGCGAAAATGGCAGTTGCACAGGCCGAGGCCGGTGCGCACATCGTGAGCCCCTCCGGAATGATGGACGGGCAGATCCGCCACATCCGCGAGGCGCTGGACGAGGCCGGCCACCAGGACGTATCGATCATGGCCTACTCCGCGAAGTACGCCTCCGCGTTCTTCGGCCCCTTCCGCGAGGCCGTGGGCTCCTCCCTGCAGGGCGACCGCCGCACCTACCAGCAGGACCCCCGCAACCTGCGGGAATCCATCCTGGAAACTCAGCTGGACATCGACGAGGGGGCGGACATGGTGATGGTCAAGCCCGCGATGCCCTACCTGGACGTGCTGCGCGAAGTCGCGAACATGTCCCCGGTGCCAGTGGCTGCCTACCAGGTCTCCGGCGAGTACGCGATGATCTCCGCAGCCGCCCAGAACGGCTGGATCGACGAGGAAGCTGCGATCATGGAATCCATCTATGGCATCCGCCGCGCCGGGGCGGACATCATCCTGACCTACTGGGCAACCCGCGTGGCGCAGATGCTGCAGGGCTAAGATGCTTAACCACCAGTAATCACAGTAGGCTAGATGGCTGTATGAACAGCACCGACAGCAGCGCACATATGAGCACACAGCAACACGACCCCCGCCTCCAGGGTGGTTCCCAGGGCGGCCCCCAGCCGGGCTCGCACGGCCAGCAGCCGGGGCCACAGCGAGGCCAGCAGAACCTGCAGGGGCAGCCGGGGCCGCACGGCCCGCAGGGGCCGTATGGTTCACACGGTCCGCAGCAACCCCCGAAGCCGCCGAAGCCTCCGAAGGTGGGGCGGAAGGACGGCCTCGCGCCGAACCTCAAGGAGGCGCCGGAAGACGTCCGCTACGGCGTATGGGCCTGGCTGGCGGTAGCCGTGCTGCAGCTGCTGGCAAGTGTGGTGCAGTTCGTGGCCAACATTGTCGACCCGCGCGCACTGACCCAGAGCAGCCAGGGCATCCTCGATAGCCAAAGCGGCATGTTCGCCAGCGTTCTTGCAGATCAGGATGCCTCCGAGATCGCCACGCAGGTAAACATCAGCTCACTGATGTGGGGCATTATCGCCTCGGCAGCCTGTGCCTACTTGGCCTGGCGCGCAGGCCGCGGAGCTCCGTACTCCCGCCTGTTCTTGAACGTCGCCTCCGTGTTCATGATCTTCAACGCGGTGCTCATCACGTTCGCTAGCGGGCCGGACTTCATGCCCGTAGGCTTCGTGCTGCTCATCGGCATCCTGACCATTCTGTCCGGCGTATGCGCTGCGCTGGGCCTGTGGTTTATGTCTCGCCCGGAGAACCACGACTGGCTGGGTATGCCCAGCGTCAAGGAGATGGAGAAGTACTCCAAGGAGATGGAGGAGTACAAGGCGGAAACGCGGCGTCAAAAAGAAGAGCGAAAAGAACAAAAGAACAGCGACGATAAAGACCGCACCGATCACACCGACCACACCTGGGGAGGGCGCTGACCATGCCCGCGATGTTTCCTTCGATGGTTCCGGGTGGCCAGGATCCTAACCGCGACGTTAAGTACTGGCAGCCCGGGGACCCCACGCCGCGCCTTGTGATCGTCAGCTTCGCCATGCTGGTGGTTGTGGGGCTACTGATGATCTTCTTCGGCGTGCTGGCCCTGACGGCCTCGTGGGATCGCGAGCCGATGAACGCAGAGGAAGCCGAGAACATGGACTTCGTGCGCAACAACGTGCGCATTCTCGGCGGCATCAACGTCGTAGTCGGCGCGGTGCTGGTCTACTTCTCCCGCGGCGTGCGCGACGGCTATCGCGGCAAGCGCCGCCTGGTGCTGTGGTTCGGTGCGCTGGGCATTCTGTTCATGCTGGCAGGGTGGGTTTTCGGCTTCACCGGCCCCGGCCAGGCCATCATGGCCTTGCTGTTGGCAGTCGCGCTGCTGCTGGCCTACCGCCCTGCGGTTAACCCGTTTTTTGACGCCGGGCATCGGCTCGACGGCCCTCCCATCGAAGGCGACGGCACCCTGCCGGGCGACAGCCTGCGGAGCTAGTGGAGATGACTGAGCAGGAATCAAAGATCGTCCCGGCCAGCAGCCGGGCGGCGCGAAAAGCTGCCGTGGGTGTCGACGACGTCGACGAGGCCATCCTGAAGGCTCGAGAGGCGGCGGCGAGGGCCGGCTTCGACATGGACCGCACGCCGTCCACCGAAGAGGAAGCCGACCGTGCCGCACGCGAACACTGGGGGCTCGCCAGTTTCGCCTACCGCCTGGAAGGGCTGGAATCCGCGGTGGCCGCCACCACCGTGGAGGAGGAACTCAACGATATTCCGGGCGTGCAGGCCGCGGTGGTGTACTCCACCGGCATGGCGTGGATCTCCGCTGAAGATCACGTGCTGCCCGCCCAGATCCAAGAGGTGCTGGAAAAGCACAACCTTGATAGCTGGCTGACGGATTCCTCCCTGCGCCGCCGCGCCTCGCGGCTGGAGATCGAGGAAACGCGCCGCCGCATGCGGCGCCACGCCAGCGACCACCGGCGGGCATGGGCTGCGGCGGAGAGCCGCAAACGGCGCGACCGGAACAAGGTGGAGATGGATAGGTTCCGCCGCCAGAACCCCTTCGACTCCACCGAGGGCCTGCACACCGCCCGACAGCTGATTACGCGCATGCGGTTGATCGTCGCCGTGGTGCTGGGGCTGCCGGTGGTGGTTCTGCAGCTGGTTTCCGCCTGGCAGTTCGACTATTGGCAGTGGGTCTGCTTGGCGCTGGCCACTCCGGTGGCGACGTGGTGCGCATGGCCCTTCCACCGGGCATTCTTCGGTGGGCTAAGGCGCAGGCAATCCGCCCTGGATGGCGCAAGCTCCGTGGCGATCCTGCTGGCCTACCTGTACTCGGCGTGCACCCTGATTTTCACTTCCGCCGGCAACGTGGGTTGGCACAGCCACCAGGTGCTGTTCGCCGGCGTGTGGTCCGCGCAGGACATTAGGGGAGCAATTTTCTTCGACGTCGCCTGCGGCGGCACTATCCTGCTGCTTTTCGGCAGGCTACTTTCCCGGCGCACGGCGCTGCGCTCGAAGTCGATCCTTTCCGTGCTGACCGTGCCCGCAGCCAAGGAAGTCACGGTGGTGCGCAAGACTCGTAAGTCGAAGACGGAGAAGAAGGACATTCCGATCGCGGAGATCCGCACGGGCGACGACATCATCATTCCCACCGGCATGATTGTGCCCAGCGACGGCGAGATCATCAGTGGTAAGTCCCTGGTGGACATGGGGCCCGTCGGCGGTATGCACCGTACTTTCGAGGTCTCAGTCGGCGACCGCATCTTTGCCGGTGCCCGCAATCACGGCGGCACGTTGAAGATGCGCGTGCACGCCACGGGTTCCTCTACGCGCCTGGCCGCCATGCACCGTTGGGTGCGCGGGTCCGCGTTGGACGAGACTCGTCTTACCCAGCTGACAAACCGTACCGCCAGCCTGCTTGTGCCGTGGGCTTTCGTGCTGGCTGCAGTGGACTTCATCGCCTGGCTGGCCATTACTAAGTCCGTCGATGCGGCGATGGCTACCGCCCTCTCCCTGTTGGCAGTCGTCGCGCCGGTTGCCCTGGCTCTGTCTGCGCCGTTGGCGCTGCGTTTGGGGCTGTGGCGTGCTGCCACTGCGGGTGCTCTACTGCGCGATACGAGTACCATTCACAAGCTCGCTGAGGTGGACGCCATCGTCTTCAACCGCGTGGGCACCCTCACCGATGGGCCGATGCATGTCATCGGCGTGACGCCTGTCAAGGGGGAGAACCCGGACCTGATCCTCCGTGTGGCTGGCGCTCTGTCCCTGGAGTCGAATCACGCGGTCTCTCAGGCGCTGGTGCGCGCCGACCGCGAGGCACGCGACAGCGGTGCTGGCGGGGAAGGGATTCCCCACTGGCTGGATGTGGGCGAGGTGAAGATCACCAAGGACGGCACCTTCGAGGGAATGGCGGAGTTGCCGATTGAAGGGGAAATGCGCCACGTCAAGGCACGCCTGTGGCGCCCGCACGACCTGGGCGAGATCCGTGATCCGCGCCTGGCGACGGCAGCTTTGAACGGCGGCTCGCCCGTGATCGTCAGCTGGAAGGGCAAGGACCGCGGCGTCATTAACCTGGCAGATAGTTTCAAGGACGATGCCCCGGCTGCGATCGACCAGCTGGAGGATATGCAGATGGAGACGTACATGCTCTCCCGAGACATCTATCCTGTGGCACGCCGGACGGCGAACGCACTCGGCATCTCCACCGTGTTGGCCGGCATCGCACCGAATCGCAAGGCGGCCACTGTGCGCGGTGTCCACGCCATGGGCGTGCGCGTGGCGATGGTGGGCGATAGTGACGTGCTGGGTGCGCTGCGAGTTGCGGATGTGGGCATCCTCATGACTTCTTCCAACCGCATCGATCCCTCTGCCGCCGAGGTGGCGGACGTGGTGATGCAGCGCGAGGATGTTTCCGCGCTGCCGGAGCTGGTGAACCTGGTTCGACACATCCGCAACACCACTGACTGGAACGTGTGGTTGTCCTGGACCTATAACGCGGTCGGCGCAACGCTGGCGGTCGTCGGTGTGCTCAACCCCCTGCTGGCCACGGTGTTTATGCTGCTCAGTTCCACTTTGATCGAGAGCCGGAGCGCCCGCATTTTGCACCGCAACTACGCGCGCGGCACGCTCCGCCAGACCCACTCGTGGCAGGGCTGGGTGGAGCGCCGGCGGGAGATCCGCGAGTTGCGCAAGCAGGAGAAGCAGCGCGCCGAGGCGATCTCCCTGGCCCGTGCGGAGGCCGCGGACGAGGAGTATGAGCAGTCCCAGCGTTAGCCGCGCTAGGCTGGTGGGGATTGCAAGCTAACCACTAGTGAAGTGGCAGGAAGGATCCTTTTCGTGTCTGTTAATGCCGACCCTCAGCACTCGAATAACTCTCATAACCAGGCCAGCGAGAAGGCCTTCGACCGGGCTCGCACGCTGATCCCGGGCGGGGTGAACTCTCCGGTTCGCGCGTTCGGATCTGTGGGCGGCACCCCGCCGTTTATCACCTCCGCGAAGGGCTCCACGCTGCACGACGTCGACGGCAACTCCTACGTGGACCTGTTTTGCTCCTGGGGCCCGATGATCCACGGGCACGCACACCCGCAGATCGTGGAGGCAGTTCGGGAGGCCGCGGGCCACGGCCTTTCCTTCGGTGCGCCGACCACGATGGAGGTTGACCTGGTGGAGGAGATCGTCCGCCGCACTTCCGTGGAGAAGGCCCGCCTGGTGAACTCCGGCACCGAGGCCACGATGTCCGCCATCCGCCTGGCCCGCGGCTACACGGGCCGCGACAAAATCCTGAAGTTCGAGGGCTGCTACCACGGTCACGTCGATTCGTTGCTGGTGGCGGCCGGTTCCGGCGTAGCTACTTTCGGTCTGCCGGATTCCCCGGGCATCACCAAGGCCGCTGCGGGCGATACCGTCGTGGTGCCTTACCGCGACGTGCAGGCCGTGGAAGATGCGTTTGCCTCCCACACGGGTGAGATCGCCGCGATCATCGTGGAGGGTGCCGCTGGAAACATGGGCACCGTTAACCCGCAGGGCTTCAACGCGGAGCTGCAGCGCATTGCCCACGAAAACGGCGCCCTGTTGATCGTCGATGAGGTCATGACGGGCTTCCGCGTCAGCGAGTCCGGCTGGTACGGCAAGGACGGCGTGGCCGGCGACCTGACGACGTTCGGCAAGGTCGTCTCCGGTGGCCTGCCCGCTGCCGCTTTCGGTGGCAAGGCGGAGATCATGGATCACCTCGCGCCGGTGGGGCCGGTCTATCAGGCCGGTACTCTGTCGGGCAATCCGGTTGCCGTCGCCTCGGGCTTGGCCTCTTTGAAGTTGGCTGACGCCGCCGCGTACCAGAAGCTCGACGCGAATGCTGACGCGCTGGCAGGCATCCTGTCCGACGCTTTGACGAAGGCCTCCGTGGCCCACCACATCCAGCGTGCGGGCAGCATGGTGAGCGTGCGCTTCGCCGAGGGGGAGGGCGCGAACTTCGCGGACATGAAGGCCGCGGATACTTTCCGCTACCCGGCCTTCTTCCACGCTTTCTTGGACCACGGCGTGTTCGCCCCGCCGAGCGTCTTCGAGACCTGGTTCGTCTCCACGGCACTGACCGATGCCGACTTCGAGAAGATCGCGGCGGCCGCCACCCCGGCTGCAGAGGCTGCTGCGGCGGCCACCCCTGCTGCTTAGATTTCACGCTGGGTTCTAATTCAAAGAATCTAAAACCCCAGTAAGAAGCACTTAAAGCAGGGTTTGCCTTACTTGGGTTGGGGTGCCGGGCACGCTAAGCTAGGTGACCATGGCAACGATCGTTCACCTTGTACGGCACGGAGAAGTGCATAACCCGGATCGCATTCTCTATGGCCGTTTGCCCGGCTATCACCTCTCCGAGCGGGGGCGGAACATGGCGCATGCCACCGCAGCCGACCTCGCTGACCACGACGTGGTGTACCTGGCTGCCTCCCCGCTGCAGCGGGCGCAGGAAACCGCCCGGCCGTTCTCCGAAAAACTGGGCCTGGAGGTCCACACGGACGAGCGCATTATCGAGGCAGGTAACGATCTGCAAGGTCTGCACATCAAGGGTGTGCGCAGCGCGCTCTGGAACCCGAAGCGTTGGCCCATGCTGAAGAATCCCACCATCCCCAGCTGGGGCGAGCCCTACCAGGAGATCGCCGACCGGATGTGGGAGGCTGTCGACGCCGCGCGCGAGAAGGCCCGCGGACACGAGGCAGTGCTTGTGACCCACCAGCTGCCGATCGTGATGATCCAGCGCGACGTGCAGGGCCTGCCCCTGGCGCACAACCCGGCGGATCGCCAGTGCGAGTTGGCCTCCGTGACCTCGCTGGTATTCGATGGTGGGCAACTGACGGACATCTTCTATTCTGAGCCGGCACAGGAGATTTAAGGTGCGTAAGAAGCTAACGGCAGCGCTCGCGGCAACTCTGCTCGCCAGTGGGGCGGCGCTTACCGCCTGCGGTGAGGAAAGCACCGCGGGTAAGGACGCGGTGGCCAGTGGTGGAACGTTTGAATTCGTCGCCCCCGGCGGGCAGACCAGCATCCACTACGAACCAGAGGAGCGCAAGGAGGTCGCCGACTTCACCGGCACCAATCTGGACGACGGCGATGACATCAACCTTTCGGATTTCGAAGGGCAGGTCGTGGTGCTAAACGCCTGGGGCCAGTGGTGCGGACCGTGCCGTAGCGAATCCGATGACCTGCAGCGCGTCCAGGAGAAGCTGGAGAAGCACGGTGGCGGCACCGTCCTTGGCATCAACGTGCGCGACAACGTCAAGGAAAAACCGCAGGATTTTGTGAAGGACAACGGGATCACCTACCCGTCGATCTACGACCCGCCGTTCAAGACCGCCCTGGCGCTTGGTGGCGTGCCGGCCTCCGTGATTCCCACCACCATCGTGTTGGATAAGCAGCACCGCCCGGCCCACATCTTCCTGAAGGAGATCACGGACAAGGAACTCTGGGAACAGGTCGAGCCACTGCTGGACGAGGAAGCGTAGATGATCCTCGCGGAGTCCATCGGAGAGACTTTCGCGGATACGGCCGCCGCCGGTCCGTTACTGCTCGCGTTGCTGGTATCCGCCGCCGCGGGGCTGGTTTCCTTTGCCTCACCGTGCGTGATTCCGCTGGTGCCAGGGTATATTTCCTACCTCGCCGGAGTTGTTGGCGCGGAGACCGAGTACACGGAGCAAGGCACGGTGGTCAAAGCCAAGCGCGGCCGGGTGGCCACCGCAGCGCTGCTGTTCGTGCTGGGCTTCACGGTGGTGTTCGTGCTGGCCACGGTCACGGTCTTCGGGGTGATCAGCGCGCTGAGGCTGAACCAGGACCTGCTGATGCGCATCGGCGGCGTGGTCACCATCGCCATGGGTGTGGTGTTCATGGGCTTCATTTCCCCTCTGCAGCGCGACACGCGCCTCAGTCCGAAGCGCTGGACCACCATCGCCGGGGCACCGCTGCTGGGCGGAGTGTTCGCCCTGGGCTGGACACCCTGCCTGGGGCCCACGTTGGCCTCCATCATTTCGGTATCCGCCGGCACCCAGGGGATGACCGCCGCCCGCGGTGTGATCTTGATCGTCGCTTATTGTCTGGGCCTCGGGCTACCATTCATTGTCGTGGCGCTGGGGTCCTCGAAGGCGCTGACGGGTATCGGTTGGCTGCGCAAGCACTCCCGCACCATCCAGATGATCGGCGGCGCGCTGCTGGTCATCGTCGGCCTGCTGCTGGTCACCGGCCAATGGGCGGTGTTCGTGGACTATATCCGGGAGGCCTTTATCTCGGATAAGACCCTGCCGATCTAGAGCCGAGCTCAACCGTCGGCTTAAGGGAAAAGGTCGCGGCTGAGAAGTGGGCGTCAATAATAACGAGAGAGCGAAAGTACGAAAGAGCAACCATGCTGAAAACGATCCTGAGCTTGCCGAAGAAGGGCTGGCAGTGGCTCACGAAGATGAAGACCGCCCTGGTGCTGCTTTTCTTGCTGGCGCTGGCTGCGATCCCGGGTGCGCTGCTGCCACAACGGTCGCTCAACGAGGGCAAGGTTGCCGAATATATTGACGCCAACGGCAAGACTGCCGAGGTCTTCGACAAGCTGCAGCTTTTCGATGTCTTCGGGTCCACCTGGTTTGTAGCAATCTACGTACTGCTGTTTATTTCCCTGGTCGGCTGTATCCTGCCGCGCAGTATCGACCACTACAAGGCCTTGCGTTCCTCCCCGCCGCCGGCGCCGAAGCGCCTGGACCGCATGCCCTACCACTACTCCGGAACCGTCGGTGAATCGGTGGAGGACGTGCAGAAATCCCTGCGCGAGGAGTTTAAGGGCTGGAACGTTAACGAGGTCGATAAGGATGACGACCGCGCCGGGGCATGGTCCATGTCCGCGGAGAAGGGCTACCTGCGCGAGGCTGCGAACCTGGTGTTTCACTTGTCGCTGGTGGGCATTCTCATCGCGGTGGCGACGGGCAAGATGCTGTACTACGAGGGCCAGGTCATCGTGGTGGCCGGCACGGATACCGAGCAGTCGCAGTTCTGCAACTCCGCTGTCTCCAACTTCGATTCGTTCCGCAACGGTCCGGTGTTCGACGGCACTGGGCTGACTCCTTTCTGTGTAAACGTCAAGGACTTCAAGGCCGACTACCTGCAAAACGGCCAGGCAGTGGGCTTCGAATCCAACATCGACTACGCCGGCAAGGAGGATGCCTTCAAGCCGACCGAGGAGTGGGAGCACGAGACGCTGAAGGTGAACCACCCGCTGCGTATCGAGGGCAACCGCGTGTACCTGCAGGGCCACGGCTATGCCCCGACGTTCACGATTAAGTGGCCGAACGGGGAGAAGCGCACCGAGACCGTGCAGTTCCGCCCGGACGACATGACGTACTTCCTGTCCTCCGGTGCAGTGCGCTGGGATCCGCCCGCGGGCATGTACCCGGATCTGCAGGAGCGCCGCCAAAACCAGATCTCCCTGCAGGGACTGTTCGCGCCATCGGCGGAGTGGACGGGGCCGAATGGAAAGGTGCTTTCCTCCAACTTCCCGGCGATGCGCGATCCCGCGGTGGCCATCGACATCTACCGCGGTGACACGGGACTGGACGGCGGGCGCAGCCAGAACATCTTTGCGCTGGATTCGGAGGCCCTGCACTCCGGCCAGATGCAGATGCTGGACCGGGTGAACCTGGAGAAGGGCGAGTCCGTCACCCTGGACGATGGCACCGAGATCACATTCGACGGTGCCAAGGAGTTTGTGAACCTGCAGGTCTCCAAGGACCCGACGACCACCTGGGTGCTGGTGTTTGCCGTGCTGATGCTGGCCTCGCTGGTCGCCTCCCTGGCAGTGAAGCGCCGCCGCTTCTGGGTGCGCATTACTCCGGAGGGCGAGGGCACGCGGATCCAGATCGCCGGCCTTTCCCGCACTGACTCCGCCGGCTGGGGCCGCGAATTCAACCGCCGTGCCGAGCGCGTGCTGGGGCTGGAGGAAGAGGCCCTGGACGAGGAGTACGACGTGGATTCCGACGACTGGGAGGACCACATCGACGATCACCTGGCGCCACGGGGTTGATTCACCCCGAATGGGTGATTGTGGAAGCGCGTGAACAGGCGCTAAGCTGATAATTTGTAGCGATTTAAGACTTTCTTTAGAAGGATTTTCGATGCAGATCGATCCGCAGCTATCCGAATTCTCCGACTTGGCCTTCCGCTCCGCAGAGTCCCTGTACCTGCTGGCACTCGCCGTCTCCCTGGTCTTCTACGGGATGGTCCGCGTAGGTGCGGACCGTCGTCGCCAGCGCGCCGAGGAGCTGAAGAAGCTGCAGGCGGAGCACTCCGCGCGCGCTGCCTCCACCACCAAGGTGACCGTAGGCGCAGGTGCTGCGGGCAATGCGGCCGACTCGGATGTTGCCGATGCCGGTGAGATGACGGGCGATGACATCGAGCCCGACTTCGCCTCCTTCGAGGCACAACTGCCGGAGCGTCTGCGCTCCGAGAGTATCTCCAAGACCCTGGACCGCGCCGACAAGCTCGGTGGCATCACCCAGTCCCTGGTCTGGTTGGCCATCGCAATCCATGCGGTGTTCGTGATCCTGCGTGGCCTGGCCGCCAACCGTTTCCCGTGGGGCAACCTCTTCGAGTACGTCGGCGTGGTCACCCTGTTCGCCATGGTCGTTGCCGCGCTCATGATCCGCCGCAAGGCGATGCGTGTCATGTGGCCGTGGGTTCTGACCCCGGTCGTCGGCCTGCTGTTCTACGCGGGTACCAAGTTGTACGCGGAGACCGCCCCGGTGGTTCCGGCGCTGCAGTCTTACTGGTTCGTCATCCACGTATCTGTGGTCTCTATTGGTGCCGGCATTGGCTTGATCTCCGGCGTGGCTTCCCTGATGTACCTGCTGCGCCACGCGAACCCGAAGGGTGAGGAAAAGGGCTGGTTGGGCACTGTAGCCGCCCCGTTGCCGGATGCCGCCAAGCTGGATGCGCTGGCCTACCGCACCGCTGTGTGGGCACTGCCGATCTTCGGCCTGGGCATCATTTTCGGCGCCATCTGGGCGGATGCCGCTTGGGGTCGCTTCTGGGGCTGGGACCCGAAGGAGACCGTCTCCTTCATCACCTGGATCCTCTACGCCGCCTACCTGCACGCCCGCGCCACCCCGGGTTGGCGCGGCCCGAAGTCTGCGTGGATCAACGTCTTCGCCTTCGCCACGATGGTCTTCAACCTTTTCTTCATCAACATGGTGGTCTCCGGCCTGCACTCCTACGCCGGCCTGAACTAGCCTGGCGTTAGATTCTTTGTCTTGCCCTAACTGAGGAAGGATCTTCCCGTGACCGAGCACAATGCCGCTCAGCACACCTTCATTTCGGACCTCACTGCCCCGAAGGACGTCGAAGGTGGTCGTGCTGTTCCACAGGTTAAGGTCGCAGCCAATGTCGATGGTGCCCGCGTGGTGCGTATCTCCTTCCAGCCAGGCGACGTGTTTGCAGACCACAAGGCACCGAAGCCGATTCTGGTGATGGGGCAGCAGGGGCGCATCGAATTCACTGTCTGGGCCGGTTCGGAAGCTGAAGGTACGCCGGAGATCGTAGAGCTAACCCCAGGTACCGCAATCCATGTACCTGCTCACCAACTGCACGCTCTGCGTAGCCTCGGCGATGCTCCGGCAATAGCTACGCTGATCCTGCTAACGGGGGAGTAACGTGAGCAGTTTTTCCACCGTCCTCGTTACCGGCGGGGCTGGCTTTATTGGCGCGAACTTCGTTCATCGCACGCTCGAGACCAGGCCGGACGTTAAGGTTCTTATTTTTGACGCCCTCACGTATGCAGCGAACCCACTGAATCTGCGCACTGACGACGGCACCCCGCTGGAGGATGCCTATCCGGGACGGGTGGAGTTCATCAAAGGCGACGTGGCGGATGCGTCGGCGTTCCGGGAGGCTCTTGAGCGGGCTATTACGCTTACCGAAGCCGCAGGGGATGCAGGAAACAAAGGCGCTGCCGAGTCCCAGCAGTCCGCCGCCGACCGGGTGGCGATCGTGCATTTCGCGGCGGAGAGCCACAACGATAATTCCCTGGCTACGCCGGCGATCTTCGCCCGCAGCAACGTGGAGGGCACCCTGAATGTCGCCCAGGCGGCCGCGGACCTCGGGGTGCGCCTGCACCACATTTCCACCGATGAGGTCTTCGGTGACCTCGCCCTGGACGATCCGAATCGCTTCACGGTGGATACCCCGTACAACCCCTCCTCGCCCTACTCTGCATCCAAGGCGGCGGCGGATCACTTCGTCCGCGCTTTTGTGCGTTCGCGGGGGTTGAAGGCCACTATCTCCAACTGCTCGAACAACTACGGCCCGCGCCAGCACCCGGAGAAGTTCATTCCCCGGCAGATCACCGGCCTGATCGAGGGGCATCGTCCTCGCCTGTACGGCACGGGCGAGAACGTCCGCGACTGGATTCACGTGGATGACCACAACGATGCGGTTTGGACGATCCTGGATTCCGGCAAGCTGGGGGAGACGTACCTCATCGGTGCGGAGGGGGAGCGCTCTAACCTGCAGGTCGTGCGGGACCTGCTGGAGCTGTTCGACCGCCCGGCGGATGACTTTGTGCACGTCACCGACCGTCCGGGCCACGACCGCCGCTATGCGATCGATCCCAGCAGCATTGCCGAGCTGGGGTGGCAGCCGCGCTTCACGGACTTCGCTTCCGGACTTGCCGAGACGGTGGAGTGGTACCGCCGCAATGAGAAGTGGTGGGTTGAGTCCAGGGCGGCGTCCGAAAAGAAATACCGCGCCACCGAACAAGAGGTCGATCCCGCGTAGCGCCACCCGCGCGGGGGTGACCGCCCTTTTAAGCAAGGCTTGACTAACTTAGCGGAGCCTATGTAAGGTTCGGCTAACCGTACGTTGAGTTTTGTTTGAATCTTGTAAGGGAAAAATGGCAAAGAATCGCATCAAGCTGCTGGCCGCACTCGTGGCAGCAGGAATGTCCCTGGCTGCTTGCGGCTCCGCTGACGAGGGTGCGTCGAGCAACCAGTCCAGCAGCGACAGCACGATCTCCATCGAGGATAACAGCGGAGAGCTGCAGGTTCCGAAGAACCCAAAGTCCGTGGTTGCACTGGATAACCGCAGCTTCGAGATTCTCAACGAGTGGGGAGTGGAACTTTCCGCTGCTCCGAAGAAGCTGGTTCCGGCGACCGTTACCGACTACAAGGACAACGAGGAGATCAAGGACCTCGGCAACCACAAGGAGCCCGACTTCGAGGCTCTGGTGGCAGCCCAGCCGGACCTGGTGATCAGCGGCCAGCGCTTCAAGGACCGCGACGAGGAGATCAAGGAACTGGTCCCGGATGCGGCCGTCGTGGAGCTGGAGCCCCGCGAGGATAAGCCGATGGACGAGGAGCTGATCCGCCAGATCACCACCCTGGGTGAAATCTTCGATAAGAAGGACGAAGCCGACAAGATGGTGCAGGACTTCAACGATGCGAAGGATCGCGCGAAGAAGGCCTACGACAAGCTGGATGGCGACAAGAAGGTCATGGCCGTCAACGTCTCCGGCGGCGAAATCGGCTACGTTGCGCCGCACATCGGCCGCGTGTGGGGTCCCGTGTTCGACTGGCTGAGCATGGACCCGGCACTGGAGGTCGACAACGCCTCCAGCAACCACGAGGGCGATGACATCTCCGTCGAGGCAATCGCAGATGCGAAGCCGGACTGGATGCTGGTGATGGACCGCGACGGTGCCATCAACGCGGACAAGCCGGATTACTCCCCGGCGGCAGACGTGATCAAGCGCGCCGATGCGCTGAAGGGTGTGCCGGCGCTGAAGGAGGATCGCGTGCTCGTGGCACCGCAGGATACGTACATCAACGAGTCGATCACGACCTACACCGAGATCCTGAACTCCCTGGCAGACGCCTTCGAAGGGGAGTAAAAAGCGCGAATACTGCGCACCGCCGTGCAGCACCGCGCATTGCCGCGGTACAGCACCGCACAACGCTATAGAAAGTGAATTGACCAGCTGGAATGACTGCTCAGAGCACTACGTCACCCGAGGTTCGCAATGAACCTCGGGTTGCGCGTACCCGGGGAAAACTCGTCGACTGGAAGTTCCTGGTCGCCGCAGCGGTTGTAGGGGCGCTTCTCGTCGGCAGTCTGTTGATCGGCGAATACGATGTTTTCAACGCGCAAGATGGCATCGACATGTTCTCCATCACCCGCGTCCCGCGCACCATCGCATTGGTGTTGGCGGGCGCGGCGATGGCTATGTGCGGGCTGGTGATGCAGATGCTCACGCAGAACCGCTTCGTCTCACCGACCACCACCGGCACCACCGAGTGGGCGGGCCTGGGTCTGCTCTTCGTGATGGTCGTCTTCCCCGGTGCGACTGTGATGGGGCGGATGATCGGCGCCGTCGTGTTCTCCTTTGTCGGCGCGATGGTGTTCTTCTTCTTCCTGCAACGCGTATCGCTGCGCTCCTCGCTGATCGTGCCGATCGTGGGAATCATGCTGGGCGCGGTCGTCTCTGCAGTCTCCACCTTTGTGGCCCTGCAGACGGACATGCTGCAGCAGCTGGGCGTGTGGTTCGCCGGTAGCTTCACCTCGGTCTACAAGGGCCAGTACGAGGTGCTGTGGGTAGTGCTGTTGGTCGTGGTGGGCGTGTTCCTGCTGGCCGACCGTCTGACCCTGGCTGGTCTGGGCGAGGACTTCGCCACCAGCGTGGGCATGAACTACCGACGGATCGTGCTGGTCGGCACCGTAATGGTAGCCATCGCCGTGGGCGTGGTGACGGTCGTGGTCGGTAACCTGCCCTTCCTGGGGCTGATCGTGCCGAACATCGTCTCTATGATCCGCGGCGACGACCTGCGCAGTAACCTGCCGTGGGTGTGCCTGGTGGGCATCGCAACCGTCGCCGCCTGTGACCTGCTGGCCCGCACACTGATCTCGCCTTTCGAGATCCCCGTTTCCGTGGTGCTGGGCATCGTCGGCGCTGTGGTCTTTGTCGTGCTGATTGTGAGGAACCGCTAATGACGAACCAAACCCTCGAGCGGCTGGTGCCGCAGCGTTTGCTCTCGAGCACGCCCGGCCGCTCCTCAGGCGCGTTCCCCACGCAGTCGATGGCGGCGAAGTACTGGCTAGCCCTCGGCATCATCGTTGTCCTGGGCGCGGCTTCCGCGGTGGGGCTGCTGGCCTATGGCAACCCGATGCCTTTCGGCACGCGCGGCTTCTGGCTGCTGGCAGAGCGCCGCATGAACGCGGTGATCGCCATTGCCATCGTCGCGGTCGCCCAGGCCGTGGCCACGGTGGCCTTCCAAACGGTAACGAATAACCGCATCATCACCCCGTCGATCATGGGGTTCGAGTCGCTGTACGTGGCCATCCACACCTCCACTGTGTTCTTCCTGGGCGGCAGCGGTCTGGTGGAGGCCCGCACCATGACCACCTACATCATCCAGCTGGTGCTCATGGTCGGCTTCGCGCTGCTGCTGTATTCCTGGCTGCTCACCGGCAAGAACGCGAACATGCACGCGATGTTGCTGGTCGGCATTGTTATCGGGGCAGGTTTGGGGTCGGTGTCTACCTTCATGCAGCGCCTATTGACGCCCAGCGATTTCGACCTGCTGACCGCCCGCCTGTTCGGGTCGGTGAATAACGCGGAGCCGGAGTACTTTCCGATTTCTATCGTGCTGGTTGCCGTGGCCGCGGGCGCGCTGCTGTTGATGTCCCGCACTCTCAACGTGCTGGCCTTGGGGCCGGATGCGACAACGAACCTGGGTATTAACCACCGGGGCAAGTCGATCATGGTGCTCATCCTGGTCGCAGTCCTGATGGCTGTTTCCACCGCGCTGGTTGGCCCGATGGCCTTCCTGGGATTCTTGGTGGCTACGCTGGCCTACCAGTTCGCGGGCACCTCCGATCACCGCTATGTCTTCCCGATGGCCATTGCCACGGCCTTCTGCGTGCTGGCGGGAGCGTACTTCGTGATGAATCACATCTTCTACGCGCAGGGCGTGGTCTCGATCATCATTGAGCTGGTCGGCGGTACGGTGTTCCTCTACGTCATTCTTAGAAAGGGTCGACTGTGATCAAGCTGTCCGAAGTCACTAAGAAATATAGTGACGCCTCCGGCTCCGGAGCCAGCATCGGTCCGGCGAACCTGGAGATCCCCGCCGGGGGAGTGACCTCCCTGGTCGGCCCCAACGGCGCGGGCAAGTCCACCCTGCTCACCATGATGGGGCGACTGCTGGATCTGGACGAGGGCACCATCGAGGTCGCGGGCTTTGATGTGAGCACCACGAAGTCCAAGGACCTGGCGAAGGTGCTGTCGATCCTGCGGCAGGAGAACCACTTCGTCACCCGCCTGACGGTCCGACAGCTGGTGGGCTTCGGCCGCTTCCCGTACTCGAAGGGAAGGTTGACGCGGAAGGACGAGGAGATCATTTCCACCTATATCGACTTCTTCAACCTCCGCGAGCTGGAGAACCGCTATCTGGATCAGCTC
>QWCJ01000428.1_pt1 | contig 20598 bp, 17 predicted proteins | sample 1972501 | NCBI WGS metagenome assembly QWCJ01 (sample SAMN09866711, study PRJNA288562) | Human vaginal metagenome isolate term2_vaginal, whole genome shotgun... | isolation source: vagina | host: Homo sapiens | place: USA: California
GGTCTACTATCTTTGATTATTGGAATACACCGACCGTGATGAAAGCCTTTTATAACATAGGAAGATTGTCACCACAGCAACGCTATATTCGTGATACTTACTATAAAATATTAAGGCTCTGTAATGAAGAAACAGCTATTAGTGAAGGGCTTACCTATGATCTTATGTATGCTAATTTTGATAAGCTTACGTTTGATACAAGCAAATTGTTTGCATTTATGCGAAAGAAGGACAAGGACCTATTACTTATTGTAGCCAATTTTGATAAAGAAGCACAGGAAGTATCGGTAACAATACCTGAACACGCAATAGAATTTTTGAGAATAAGGCAAAACTTTTATTTGATGACAGACTTATTGACTGGCGAAAGTATAGATGCTGTAATATCGCCAAATGGAGAAATAAAGATGTCGGTAAGTGGTTATAATGGTAGAATTTGGAAAATTACAATGTAATGGAAGAATATACTTTTAATGAACATGGTAAGGACGAATTTCCGCCCTCACACACAACGGAATATCTCCTAAATCAGTTGATGTTCAGAATGTTTGGTTGTGATCGTAGTAGTAATGCACACTTTGAACGGAAGAAAAGCAAGATGACTTTTACCCTTGATCACAAGCCTGATCGAAAAGAGGAGAAAACCATTGTTGAGGAGATGGTGCGCTTAATAGAAGAAGATATGCCCGTTACTTATGAGGTAGTTGATCGTGATCATATTCCAGAAGGTATTGACTTGACTCGATTACCCGAAGATGTATCTAAAATGTTGCGCATTGCTCGTATTGGTGATTATGACATTTGTCCTTGTCTTGGTAAGCATGTAAAATCGATAGCACAAATCGGTAAGTTTGAATTATTGGGAACCAACTACTAGGAAAATAGAAGTCCCTTTAATAAAATCTATATAATCATCATTACCATTTGTTTTAAATAGTAATTCCCCCCACATTATCTAAACATTTAGAATATTTATCTTTCATTTGACTAACTTAAAAAATATTTTAGGTAACTTTTTCATAAAAAAGCCTTTGTAAAGATACAAATATGTCATTATATTCACAAGAAAATCTATTAAATTATGTTGCACTTGCTATATCAGTATACCAATTTGGGGATTGTATTAATGATGTAGCCCATGTTATATAGAAGAAATGAACTTGAACGGATTGATAACACGGATGTTTGAATTTTCCATGCTTGCTTATGTTTCCTTATCACTAGGGATGATTCTGCAAGTTAATTGGTTGGGATACATTTCACAAGTATTTGTTGTAATATCGCTATTTTATTGTTGGAAATTACTCAAAAACATAAAATCTATAGCATCAATTAATTGGGGAATACGAGTAAAATTCTTTTTATCCGTGGTATTAAACTTATGGTGCATAATTGCAACTTTCGCAATTTAGGATTAGGATATTTATACAAAGCATACTAAAAAATCAGGTTATAAGCTATTCTTATAACCTGATTTTCATTATTTTACTTAATCTTGTCTGTTTCTTCCTTCATATCAATAATTTGTTTATCTGCATCATAAAATTCGTATTGCAGATAAGCCAGTTTTTGAGAAGGAATAACGTGAACACCCATTCCATATTGCATTTGCCACTTGCGCTTTATAGAGATAAAACCCTTATTGATGTAGGCAGCTACATAGGGATGAACATATAAATAGAACTTCTTTACTCCGAACTTATTAACTAGTCGGTCTATCTTATGCTCTAGTTGATCTGTAAATAATATGCTAGCTCTTACCTTTCCTGTTCCAAAACAAGTTGGGCAAGTTTCGTCAACATCAACATCCATTGCTGGGCGTACACGTTGGCGTGTAATCTGCATTAATCCAAACTTACTCAATGGTAAGATGTTATGACGAGCACGGTCTTGTTGCATATTCTTGCTCATTCGCTCGTATAGCATTTGTCGATCTTCTGCAAGATTCATATCAATGAAATCAACAACGATAATTCCTCCCATATCGCGTAGGCGAAGTTGGCGAGCAAGCTCATCAGCAGCACCAAGATTGGTATCAAGCGCATTCTGCTCTTGCCCTTTTTCCTTTGCTCTGTTTCCACTATTCACATCGACAACGTGCATAGCCTCGGTGTGTTCTATAATAAGATAACAGCCGTGTCCGTAATTAATAGTTTTACCAAAGCTCGACTTAATTTGTCTTGTAATGTCGAAGTTATCAAATATTGGTAACTTTCCTGTGTATTGCTTTACGATACTTGCCTTCTCTGGGGCTATCATTGTGATATAATGTCGTACAGCCGTACAAATTTCTTCATCATTCACATAAATGTTTTCATAAGTAGGATTGAAGAGGTCGCGTATCATAGCAACAGCTCTACCTGTCTCTTCAAAAACAAGTTGTGGACGGTCTTGTGTTTTTTGAACTTTGGTGATAACATCATTCCAGCGTTTTAGCAAGATTTGCATCTCTGCATCTAACTCGGCTACACGTTTGCCTTCAGCAACAGTGCGCACGATAACACCAAAGTTTTTGGGAGTAATGCTTCTAATAAGTTGTTTTAAGCGTGCTCTTTCTTCACCACTCTTTATCTTTGAGGATACACTTATCTTATTTCCAAATGGAAGTAAAACAATGTAGCGACCCGCAAATGAGATTTCTCCTGTTAAGCGTGGTCCTTTTGTAGAGATTGGCTCTTTAACAACTTGTACTAATACCTCTTGCCCTACTTGTACTGCATCTTTAATAGTACCATCCTTGTCAATATCAGGTTGTGCTGCGGCTTTTTGAATAGGGTAGAGACGTTTACGATCACTTTGTACCTGCTTGAGGTATTTTGCATAAGAATTAAACTGACTTCCTAGGTCTAAGTAATGGAGAAAAGCGTCGCGCTCATAGCCTACATTAACAAAGCAGGCATTGAGTCCTGGCATTAGTTTTTTTACCTTTGCCATATAGATGTTGCCTACAGAGAAATTAGCCTCTCGGGGTTCACGTTGGTATTCTACCAGCTTCTTATCCTCAAGTAGCGCTATTGATATCTCTTTACTTTGGGCATCAATAATAATTTCGCTTGTCATTATCCTTACTTTAATTCTTTATTCTCGCTTCACGAGAATATAAAAGTTATAAAAAAGCGAGACGTGTCGTCGCATCTTAGGGAAAAGAATTATGCGCGAAGACATGCCCCGTTTTTCATTTTGAAAGTCTCACAACTAAGTGCTTTCAGCCTTTTAGGGGATTACTTGCTCTTATGTCTGTTCTTTCTTAATCTCTTTTTACGCTTGTGCGTAGCCATCTTGTGTCCCTTTTTCTTCTTTCCGTTTGGCATAGCTTTAAAATGTTTAAATTGTTATTATTATATTATTTTTATTTCTTCATATCCTCAATAAAAGTCTTAGCAGGCTTAAAACTTGGGAAGTCATGAGCAGGAATAGTAATCGTAGTGTTCTTTGAAATATTACGAGCTGTTTTTTCTGCACGATGCTTTACAATGAAGCTGCCGAAACCACGTAGGTATACATTTTCTTTCTTATCAAGAAGGCTATCTTTAATAGCATCCATGAAAGACTCGACAACGGCTGAAACATCTTTCTTAGAGATGCCTGTTTCTGTAGCAATCTCGTTTATGATATCTGCTTTAGTCATTTTGATTTTATTGTTTTATAATTTATTTCTTAACTTACTTATCGTAACGGTGTGCAAAGGTATTCATTTTCAGCTAAATATGGAAATCTTTTTTGCTATTTTTTGGAAAATCTATGAACATTATTTCTTTATTCTCATGAATTTTGTAACTTTGCCTTGCTATATATGAAAACATTAGACAGATGAAAATATCAATAGGTATAGATGTGGGAATTTCTACTACTAAGATTGTAGGAATTCAAAATGGAAAGGTAGTAAAGCCTACGCGCATCAGAGCTACCGACCCTATTACTTCACTTTATGGTGCATTTGGTAAATATCTATATGACAATAAGATAGATCTTTCAGTAATAGATAAAGTTATGCTAACGGGGGTAGGGGCTGCATATATCAACAAACCAGTATATGGGCTGCCAACTTATAAGGCAGATGAGTTTCTTGCAGATGGACTTGGTGCTCAATATGAGTCGAATTTGCAGAGAATGATAGTTGTCTCTATGGGGACTGGAACCTCTTTAGTAAGATGCGAAGGAAGTGAGATAAAACATATAGGTGGTATTGGTATTGGTGGAGGTACTTTGAGTGGATTATCGCGTTTATTGTTGCAAACCGATGATGTTCATGATTTAGTTTCTTTAGCTATGAAGGGGGATATATCACATATCAACCTTCAAATTAAGGATATTTCGTCAAAGCCTTTACCAGGGTTACCTATGGATGCTACAGCTTCGCTTTTTGCAAATGCACAGGCTACCGCTAGTAGAGAAGATATAGCATTGGGGCTAATATGTATGGTATTACAGTCAATTGGATCAGCAACTATCCTTAGCGCACTAAACACAGATATAAGGGATTTTGTATTGATAGGAAATCTTACACTATTACCACAGTGTAAATATATTTTCCCTTTAATGGAAAAAATATATGATGTGCGTTTCCTTATTCCAAAATATTCAGAGTTTTGCACTACTATTGGAGTCGCATTGCAAGCTGATATGATAGACAAAGATGATAAAAGTAGGATTCTATAACGTTATCTTTACCGCATAAGAAAATAGTAATGGGTAACTTCACACATATAGAAGTTACCCGTTATTATTTATTTCTTACCAAATCCTTTCAGCCATTTCAAAGGCTTTTTGATCAATGCTTTTATGCCACTTTCTTTTGGCGCATTGTTAGGAAGTTCTTCACGAATATCATATTTTGTGCTTCTTCTTGGCTTCTGATTGTCTTGATCAAAACGCTTTTTATTCTGCTTCTTCTTAGGCTTATTGTTATTCTTTGTTTTAGCCACTTTGTTTTCAGCATTATTTACCTGTCTACGCTCATTGTTATTAGCCTGCTTATTATTATGCTTGATATTATTTTCACGAGCCTTATTATTCTTTTCTGAAGCTCCATTATTTTTTTCACGAAGTTCATTATTGCCTTTTGGCTCTTTGTTACGTCTTTGCTTTTGGCGTTTGTTATTACGCGACTTGCTTTGTTCTGCTGTTGCACCAACCTCTGGAATGTTGCCTTTATCTTGAACTTTTTCAGACTTTTTCTCAGAAGTTTGTGGCTTATGTTGCTCTTTTTCGTCAGTAGGTGCTGGTTGCTCTTGACGGTTCTTTACACGGCGATAGTTACTCTTTTTATCCTTGTGGCTTTGTTGATCGCGATCGTGACGACGACGGTTTTTAGCTTTTTTATTTTTGCTTGGTCTACCATTCGATTTGTATTCAGGGCCTTCGCCTAAAGCTTCAGGTAATCTATTTTTCTCTATTGTCTTCTCTAAGAACGACTCTATCTGTTGGAAGTAATAAATATCATCTCCATTGACGAAAGTAATGGCAACACCATCACGGTCAGCTCTAGCTGTACGCCCAATACGATGAACATAATCTTCAACATCGTGGGGTACATCATAGTTGATTACCATTGTAATGTCGTCAATATCAATACCACGTGCAACAATATCGGTTGCAACAAGTACATCTATTTGTCCACTCTTAAACTTGAACATTACATCATCGCGCTGTGCTTGATCCAAATCAGAATGCATTTCACCGCAATTAATATGCTTTCTATTTAATGAAGAAGCAATTTGCTTAACCTTCTGTTTTGAACCAGAGAAGATGATAACACGGTGCAAATCGCCAGCTTTAAAGATATCCTTGATTATCTCTATTTTCTGAGTTTCATAACAAACATAAGCAGACTGTTGTATCTTTTCTGCTGGTTTGCTGACTGCTAATTTCACCATCTCGGGCTCTTTTAGCAAAGTTTTTGCAAGATCCTCTATCTTGCTAGGCATAGTAGCCGAGAACATAATAGTTTGGCAAGTACTTGGAAGTTTCTTTGCAATAGTCTTAATATCTTCTGAGAAGCCCATATCAAGCATACGGTCAGCCTCATCTAAAACGAAGAAGCTTACTTTTGATAAATCAACATTTCCTAGAGAAATATGTGAAATAAAGCGACCTGGTGTTGCTATAATAACATCAGCTCCTAACGCAAGACTCTTAATCTCTTGATCGTAACGGTTACCATCATTACCACCATAGACTGCTACGCAAGATACTCCATTCAGATAATAAGAGAATCCCTGCATACCTTGGTCAATCTGTTGTGCCAACTCGCGTGTTGGAGACATAATAAGACAGTTGATAGCATCCTCTGGATAACCACCATCAGCAAGTTTTGAAAGAATAGGTAGGAGGTAAGCTGCTGTCTTACCTGTACCAGTTTGTGCTACGGCAAGGATATCCTTACCTTTTAAAATGTGAGGAATACACTGTTCTTGAACAGGTGTACACTCATCAAAATGCATATCGTATAATGCGTCAAGCACATTATCATTTAAATCTAATTCATCAAAATACATAAGTTACTTTGTTGTTGTGCCACCGTTATCCTCGCTTTTTGGTGACAAATATTTTTTAAAATTTCTTTTTCTAGCATTAGCTAGGTGCATATCTATAGCAATAATATGCTATAAAGGCAAAAATTACGTTAGGTATCCATGCAGCTAATATTGGTGGAGTATTAGCTTGTATAGCAAACGTTGCCGACACTGTTTGCAACAAGATATAGCCAAAACTCAATCCTAAACCGATACCTAAGTATAATCCCATTCCACCTTTACGCTTTCTTGCAGATAATGACAAGCCTATAATAGTAAGAATGAAAGCAGAGAACGACATGGCTATTCGTTTATGGAACTCTATCTCATATTGTACTACATTGCTTGCTCCTCTGCTTGTTTGCTTAGAGATATAGTTAAGTAGTTCAGGCGAGGTAAATGTTTCTTGTTGCCCTTTTGAATAAACTAAATCGGTTGGCTCCATTAAAAGCATGGTATCTTTCTCAGTACCAGTTGTAATATGCTCTTTTAAGCCACGTAGTATACGGATCTTGTAATTGCTTACTTTCCAATGATACTTAGTATCTGCTACCGTATCATATTGTATTTCCATAGCTGTCATGTGGCTTACGATCTTCTTATTCTCAAACTTTACTAAAGAGAACCCATACCCGCGTTTGTAATGATCATCATAGTGCTGAATATACGCTACTGTATTCTTTGCCACTTGTAACTGAACATTTTCAGCTGAAGTATTTTTTTTGTTATTACGATACAGCGACTCAAAATTTTGTCTTATCACTGTTCCATGAGGAATAACAAAGCTATTCAGATAGAAAGTAAGAACAGAAATGAGAATACATGAAATCATGTAAGGGCGCATTAATCGCTTAAACGATACCCCAGCAGCTAACATTGCTATTACTTCCGAATTACCTGCAAGCTTTGAGGTAAAGAATATTACCGCAATAAATACAAATAAAGGCGAAAACAAATTAGAATAATAAGGAATAAAATTAGCATAGTAATCGAAGATTATCGCACGCCATGGCGCGTGATATTGCGTGAACTTTGAAAGATTTTCATTAAAGTCGAACACAATAGCAATAGAGATGATCAATAGAATCGCAAAGATATAGGTACCTATAAACTTCTTAATAATGTACCAATCAAGTGTTCCTATCCAATTGGAAGGGAGCAAATGCTTCGCTACTTCGCATACTTTCCGTAAAAAAGGAAGCTTGTTGAAAACCTTTTTCTTCAGTCCTTGTAGAAAGCTTTTAATGATACTTATAATCTTCTTAATCTGTTGCATAATCTCAAGAATACGACCACTAAATTCTTCGTCCTAACTGTTCTATGATAGATGCTTTCCATTGAACAAAATCACCTGCTTCAATATGCTGTCGTGCATCTGTTACAAGGCGCAAATAAAAGGCAAGATTGTGAATACTAGCTATCTGCATAGCTAATAGTTCACCAGCCTTAAATAGATGGTGTAGATAAGCCTTTGTTGTTATCACATCAATATCACAACCATCTGGATCGACAGGGGAGAAATCGGCTTCCCATTTCTTATTGCGCATGTTCATTGTACCGTTATATGTAAATAGCATAGCATTACGCCCATTACGTGTTGGCATAACGCAATCGAACATATCTACACCACGCTCAATAGCTTCTAAGATATTCTGTGGTGTTCCCACTCCCATCAAGTAGCGAGGCTTGTCTTTAGGGAGAATTTCGTTTACCACTTCTATCATTTCATACATCACCTCCGTAGGTTCACCTACGGCTAATCCACCAATAGCATTACCATCAGCCCCTTTATCGGCAACAAATTTTGCTGCTTCTTGACGTAAATCCTTATAAGTACAACCTTGTACTATAGGAAAAAGACTCTGACTATATCCATAAAGTGGAGCTGTTTCATCTAAGCGTTTAATACAACGATCTAACCAACGCTGGGTTAGTCCGAGACTATTTTTTGCATACTCATACGAACTTTTTCCCGGAGGACATTCATCGAAAGCCATTATAATATCTGCTCCGATAATGCGCTCGGTATCCATCACACTCTCTGGAGTGAAGAAGTGCTTAGAGCCATCTATATGACTTCTAAACTCACAACCCTCCTCCGATAGTTTACGAATACCTGTTAAAGAAAATACTTGAAAGCCACCCGAGTCGGTAAGAATAGGACGCTCCCAACCATTAAATTTATGTAAACCTCCAGCAGATTTCAATATATCAAGTCCTGGTCGGAGATAAAGATGATAGGTATTACCCAAAATAATTTGAGCTTTTACCTGCTTTCTTAACTCTTCGAAATGAACACCTTTTACCGACCCTACCGTACCCACAGGCATAAAGATAGGAGTTTTTATCTGTCCATGGTCAGTAGTAATGATACCAGCTCTAGCATTACTGGCAGCGTCTGTATGTTGAAGCTCAAATTTCATTTATTTCTTTTCTTTTTCTTCTTCTTCGATAGTAAAGTCTATAGGACTATCTACCTTCTCATCACTAAGTGCAAAGTCCCACACTTGTTGTACATTTTCAACATAGTGGAAAGTAAGTCCCTTACGGTAAACCTCTTGTATTTCCTCTATATCTTTTTGGTTCAAAGAACACATTACTATATCAGTAATACCAGCACGTTTAGCAGCTAAGATTTTCTCTTTGATACCTCCCACAGGGAGAACCTTGCCACGAAGGGTTATCTCTCCAGTCATTGCAGTATTCTTACGTACCTTGCGCTGGGTAAGGGCAGAGGCAATACTAGTAGCAATGGTTATGCCAGCAGAAGGTCCGTCTTTAGGGGTTGCACCCTCTGGAACATGGATATGAATATTCCATTGTTCAAGCACTCGATAGTCAACCCCCAATTTATTAATATGTGCCTTTACATATTCTAATGCTATGATTGCCGATTCTTTCATAACATCACCAAGATTACCTGTGATAGTTAACTTACCAGGCTTTCCTTTTGATAATGATGTTTCGACAAACAAAATCTCACCACCAACACTTGTCCATGCCAAACCTGTTACTACGCCAGCATACTCATTACCTTGATAAATATCGCGTGAGAAAGGTGGCTTACCAATCAAGTCCTCTATATTAACTGGAGTAATCTTGTCATAGAGCATTACATCATCAAGTGCTTGCTTGTAAGCTATCTTACGAAGTGCTTTATTTATCTGCTTTTCTAGCTGACGAACCCCACTCTCACGTGTATAACTTTCAATTATTTTCTCAAGTGCTGCCTTTGCAAATTTTGGCTGAACATCTAATGTGTTAAGACCTGTATTTTCAAGTTCTTTAGGTATTAAATGGCGTTTTGCTATTTCTATCTTTTCCTCTGTGATATAGCCCGATACATTAATAATTTCCATACGATCGAGCAATGGTTGAGGAATAGTGTTCAAATCGTTTGCTGTTGCAATAAACAACACTTTTGAGAGATCATAGTCTAAGTCGAGATAATTATCATGAAAAGCATTGTTTTGTTCAGGATCAAGCACCTCAAGCAAGGCAGAAGAAGGATCACCGTTTAATGTATTTTGAGTAACCTTGTCTATTTCATCTAGTATAAAAACAGGATTTGACGCTCCTGCCTTTTGCAAACTCTTTATAATACGACCAGGCATTGCACCTATATAGGTCTTACGATGACCACGAATTTCCGATTCATCATGTACACCACCAAGGGAAACACGTACATACTTACGTTTCAGCGCATCGGCTACGCTCTTGCCAAGACTTGTTTTACCAACTCCTGGTGGTCCATAAAGACAAAGTATAGGCGACTTTAAATTACCACGCAAACGTAACACAGCAATATATTCCAATATACGTTCCTTTACTTTATCCATGCCATAGTGATCCTTATCTAAGATGCGCTTTGCACGTTTTAAGTCAAGATCGTCTTCTGTTACCTCATCCCATGGGAGCGAAACCATTGTTTGCAGGTAATTAATCTGAACGCTATAATCTGGACTTTGTGGGTTGAGAGTATCTAATTTGTCAAGCTCCTTAGTAAAAGTTTTTGCAATTTGCTCCGACCATTTCTTCTTACTAGCTCTCTCGATCAATTCTTTCTTTTCTGGCGAACCTTCACCAGCTCCTAGCTCTTCCTTGATATTCTTTATTTGCTGATGCAAAAAGTATTCACGCTGTTGTTCATCAAGATCCTCTCTTGTTTTCAATCGAATATCTTGTTGTAGATGCTGATATTGGATTTCACGATTTAAGATCCTCATTAAGCCAAACAAACGATCACGAAGAGTGGTTTCCTCAAGAAGCTTCATCTTCTCAGGTGTTGAGATTGGAAGATTGGTTGAAATATAATTGATTGCTGCAATAGGATTGCTAATATTGTCTAATGCAAAAGCAGAGTCGTCTGGTATTTCTTCGTTACCACGAATATACTCCTTAGCCACATTCTTTAGATCCTTTACAGCAGTCTTGAATACTATCTCTTCTTCTTCGCTTATTGTAATATTTTCTGGACTAGCTTCAGTAAAGCCTTTTACAAATGGTTTTGTAGTACTTACATTAGTAAGTTTACATCTACCCAAACCTTGAAGGATAGCCGTACGTGTGCCTTTTTCAAAGTTTGCAGGCATATCAAAAGCACGTACAAAACGAGCATAAATACCTGTTTCGTATAAATCTTGTTGCTTTGGATCGTTTATATTTGGATCTTTCTGACAAAATACAGCAAAGATAGTGTCAGGATGTTGCTCTAAATATTTTACTAACTTTAGTGTTGGCTTCCTCCCCACAAGAATAGGCGAAAGAATACCTGGAAACATTACCAAATTACGTGTTATAAAGATGGGTACTTCGCCATCTACCTTTACATCAAGTTCTGGCAAGTCGCCTTCGTAATCGGTAAACATTTGAATAGAACTATTTTGTTTCATAGAGTTTTTATCCGAATTTTAGTGTGCAAAGGTACAAAATAAAAACGATTAGGGCTATTTTTTAGAGATCTTTATATCGTGCTTATTTTATATAGAAGTTAGCCGTAAGTTCTTGATACCATGTTGTCCGCTTACCATCTGCCTCATTGAGAATAACAGATTGCTCATTAATAGCAACCTTCTCCCTTGTTTTCTGAAAACAGAGCAAACTCCTTTTCGCCTTTTTTGCACTAGGTTTAGTGAAAATATTAACGATGCTATTCACTTGAAAACCACTAAATATGGCTTCTGCCTTAAGAATAGAAACATTCTCTGCTGGAATAATAACCGAGAAGATACCTTTATCTTTTAGAATTTCTTTAGCATAACGCACTAGCTCTGCATACGACAGAGAGTCGGTATGACGAGCTATGGTTCTACTTTCAGATAGCGTTTTTAGTGAATTGATAAAATAGGGTGGGTTACAAACAACAGCATCAAATTCATTAGCATGCTTTTTACCATAAGTTTGCAAAGTTATTTGCTCTATGCTAACTCTTTCTATAAACGAAGAATTCCTTACATTATATAATGCGTCTTTAATAGCATTTTCATCAATATCTATACCTACAACTTTGGAGTTGGGAAATCGTTGTGCCATCATCAAAGCTATAAGCCCAGTGCCTGTGCCAATATCAAGTATGTTCAATCCTCCTTTAGCCCACGCTCCTAGCAGTACACCGTCTGTGCCTACTTTCATAGCACTATGTTCTTGTTCTATGTGAAATTGCTTAAATGAAAATCCCATTTTATTTATATTTTCAACTTATCTAATAGGGAATAATAGAGGCTTTGCATTCTTTTCCCCTTGTTATTAACCCCTTGACGCAAATGTCCGAAGCTAGAAAAAACCTCTGATAAAGCTGTTTGAGCAACATTAGGCTTCATATCTTCAATATTGAAAGTTGGGTTCATCACAATGCGAATACCTTTAGGCACAATGCTTATATCTACATCTTGACTAGACTCAATAGGGTCGCCATCAAAATGGATTACCCCAGGTTTCTGTCTATGGATGTGTACATGACTACACTTAAATGTTTTTACTTTATCGTTCTTATCCAAAGTTTTGTTAAACATTTCTATAGCAACTTTTGCAGCATCAACAACACCAAATGGCTCAATGAGCGTAATATCAAGAAGTCCATCACTCATAGTCGCTTGTGGAGCAATATAGGCATTATTACCATATTGTGAAGCATTTGCTGCTGAAATCAAAAAAGCCTTGTGCTTCAAAGTTGCGCCATTGGTTTCTATTTCATACACTTCAGGTTTATAGGATAAGCCCACTTCCAATACTTTCTGTACATATGTCAATGCACCTCTCTTACCAGCTTTGGCAAACTGCATAGAAATAAAAGCGTCAAACCCCATACCACAAGTACAAAAGAAAGGATGATTATTAATAACACCATAGTCGAGACTCTTTATATCACATTGATTAATAATGTCGATACATTTCTTTACATTCATAGGTAAGCAAAGATGGCGAGCTAATCCATTACCCGAACCGCATGGTATTATTGCCATAGCTGTTTTTGTGTTAATAAGCGATCGACCCACTTCGTTGATAGTACCATCGCCTCCCACTGCTACTACTATGTCTACCTTTTCTTCTGTTGCCTGCTTAGCAATAAGCGAGGCATGTCCAGCATATTCTGTATTAACAAATTGATAATCAAACTTTTTTGTGTCAATACCCGCTTTAACATAGGATGGTATTTTGGCTTTGCTAACAGTACCTGATATAGGATTGATAATAAAAATGATTTTTTTCTTCATTTTGAAAAAAGTAGATATAAATTATATGATACAAATGTACAAAAAGCACTCTATATGTTTATTTATAGCTGTCAAAAAAATCATTAAATTCCACTTTTCTTGGCATTTAGGCATCTATATTCGTACTAATTTAGTATCTTTGCAACCTAAAATTAAAGTGAAGTATATGTCTATGTGGCGAAAGTGCTACATATTATAAAGTACATAATGGGACAATTACAAGAAAGATTTAAAAGTTACACCCAGCCTCAAGAATACATGAAAGCAGGACTTTATCCTTATTTTCGTGAAATAACAAGTAAGCAAGGCACAGAGGTAACAGATATCGATGGAAAAAATATTTTGATGTTTGGTTCAAACGCTTATACAGGCTTACCAAACGATCCTCGAGTTATTGAAGCTGGATGCAAAGCTATGTTAAAGTACGGTTCGGGCTGTGCGGGTAGTCGTTTCTTGAATGGCACATTAGACTTGCATGTTCAACTAGAAAAAGAATTAGCATCTTTTGTTCATAAAGACGAAACATTGGTATTCTCAACTGGCTTTTCTGTAAATGCTGGTGTGCTGGCTGTTGTCGTTGGTCGTGGTGATTATATCATTTCTGATGATCGCGACCACGCTAGTATCGTTGATGGTCGCCGTTTGAGTTTTGCAACTCAGCTACGCTATAAGCACAACGATATGGACGATCTTGAACGCATCCTACAAAAGCTTCCAGACGAAGCTGTTAAGCTTATCGTTGTAGATGGTGTTTTCTCTATGGAAGGTGATGTTGCTAATCTTCCAAAGATCATAGAGCTAAAAAAGAAGTATAATTGCTCTGTAATGGTAGACGAGGCACATGGTTTGGGAGTATTTGGTAGCCAAGGTCGTGGTGTATGCGATCACTTTGGCTTAACCGAAGAGGTCGATCTTATTATGGGCACATTCTCTAAGAGTTTGGCTTCTATCGGAGGGTTCATAGCTGCAGATAAAGATACCATTAACTTCTTACGCCACAACTGCCGTACATATATCTTCTCGGCAAGTAATACTCCTGCTGCTACTGCATCAGCGCTAGAAGCATTGCACATTTTGCAAAGTGAGCCAGAGCGTTTAGAACATCTTTGGAAAGTAACCAACTACGCACTAAAGCGTTTTCGCGAGGAAGGATTCGAGATAGGAGATACAGAGAGTCCTATTATTCCGCTATATGTACGCGATATTCACAAGACTTTCATCGTAACTAAAAAGGCATACGAAGCTGGTGTTTTTATCAATCCAGTAATTCCGCCAGCTTGTGCTCCAAAAGATACGCTCGTACGTTTTGCCCTAATGGCAACACACACTGAAGAGCAAGTAGAACGCGGTGTTCAAGCATTAGCTGAGATATTTAAAGCGGAAGGAATTATTAAATAGATAAGACTTTGCCAAGATAAATAGAAGAGAGAGAGAGAGAGTATTCTTTACACAAAGGAATTGTCTCTCTCTTTTGCTATGAGAGAGCTTTTGATACGTTTTTATCCAACTTATCAAAGAAAAAATAAGTATTCGATAAATTAATATTATTTAGATAGAAGATAAAAGGGAAGCCCATTTATTATTTGTACATTTGTCGCGTTATTTAGGGCAAAAAGAAAATTAAATGCAAACTTTCATACAAAGATTATTATTTAGATGAACATTATAAAAAAGTGGGCAACTTCTTTAAAACTTTTCGCTATAGCCTTAGGATTTTCTTTCTCTTCAACCTCTACCAACGCACAAGAGTTTATCCTAGAAGCACCTAACTCGGGTAGGATGCACCAATGGCTTTAGAGATGGAAATATTAAGGTGGGATGCCACAAACATTATTCTCCGCTTGCAATGGAAGATGCCATTGCTATATCATGTAATACATGGTTTCTAAAATCATACATAAGTATGCTTAATAATAAGAGGTATGCTTCCAAAGAAATCGCCATTACTGCATGGAATGAATACATGCGTAGCATGGGGCTTGGTAGTCCATTAGGTACTGACATTGCTAACGAAAAAGGAGGATTACTTGCTAATGTTAGCTATCTTAACCGTAGATATAAAAACGGATGGGATGCTAAAACGATTATGTGGGCAGGAATGGGACAAGGCGATATTACCGTAACTCCTTTACAACTTGCCAATCTTGCTGCTTCCATAGCTAATAGAGGATTTTTCTATACTCCTCATATCCATAAAGACTGTGATTGGAACCCTTTATCATCACGTTTCTTAAAGCAACATCAAACAATGGTTTCACCAATTTCCTACAATGTAGTGATTAATGGTATGAGAAAATGTGTTACAAAAGGCACTGCATCAGCTATTAACACACCACGATTTACTATTTGTGGGAAGACAGGTACCGCTGAAAATGCTGGCAAAGACCACTCTGTTTTTATAGGTTTTGCACCAATGACGAATCCTAAAGTAGCTATTTCAGTATATATAGAACATGGAGGCTGGGGCTCGGATGTAGCAGCACCCATTGCAGCACTTATTATGGAAAAATACCTAAAGGGAAATCTTTCCGCTAAATCTCAAACAGTAGCAAAACGAATTATTAGCTTAAAAACCACAACGGAATAATATATTTTTGTAATTTTGCGCAGTAGTATTTTAGAAAAAATTAGAAAATAAATAAAAGTGGATTCATTAAGAGAAATTTTTAGAATTGGCATAGGTCCATCAAGTAGTCATACTATGGGACCAAGATGTGCGGCTAAGATCTTTAGCGAGAAGCATACCGATGCTCATCACTTCGAAGTTACACTCTATGGGAGTTTGGCTGCTACTGGTAAAGGGCATATGACAGATACAGCTGTTATTGAACCTTTAAAAGCGGTTGCACCTGTTGAGGTAAAATGGCTTCCAAAGACCTTTTTACCTTATCATCCTAATGGATTAGTGTTCAGAGCGTGTAACGAGCGAAATAAAATAACCGACGAATGGACAGTATATAGCGTTGGAGGGGGAGCATTGTCAGAGGGAAAAGGCGACAAGGATATGTTCAAAGTTAAGCCTGTCTATAAGCTAAGCACTATTAACGAAATTCAGCAATGGTGCGAATCGACAGGAAAAGGCTATTGGGAATATGTTGCTCAATGCGAAGACGAGGACTTTTGGGATTATCTCCGTGAAGTCTGGTATGCCATGAGAGCATCTGTAGAGCGTGGTTTAGATACCGAAGGAGCACTACCAGGACCTTTAAATCTTGCTCGTAAAGCATCTACTTACTATGTTAAAGCTCGTTCTTACAAAGCATCGTTGCAGGGTAGGGGATTGGTTTACGCATACGCTTTAGCTGTTAGTGAAGAAAATGCCAGTGGTGGAACCATTGTTACAGCCCCTACTTGTGGTGCCTCTGGTGTGCTTCCTGCTGTCCTTTATCATTTGTCAAATGGACATAACTTTACAGAAACTAAAGTTTTACACGCGCTAGCTACAGCAGGATTATTTGGCAATGTAGCAAAAGCTAATGCTTCTATATCTGGGGCAGAAGTAGGGTGTCAGGGCGAAGTGGGTGTAGCTTGTGCCATGGCTTCGGCTGCTTCATGCCAATTGTTTGGTGGAAGTCCTGCACAAATAGAGTATGCTGCAGAAATGGGATTAGAACATCACTTAGGAATGACTTGCGATCCTGTCTGCGGACTTGTACAAATTCCTTGTATTGAGCGTAATGCCTTTGCGGCTTGTCGTGCTTTAGATGCTCAGTTATATGCCACCTTTAGCGATGGCTTACACCGTGTTTCTTACGATAGCGTTATTCAAGTTATGAAACAAACAGGCCATGATATTCCTTCACTCTATAAGGAAACAAGCACTGGCGGGTTAGCAAAAAGCTATGAAGATACTTTTAGTTTATAATATCAATACTGCATTAGGAGGGGAAAATAATTTCCTCTCTTATTTTTTTGTTATTTATCATAATCGTTATTAGGTTTTTAAAAAATAACTAAGTACTGTTTACTGAATACAAATAAAAAAGGGAGACCTCTGTCTCCCCAAGATTAAACTACCCTAAATTATTGACAATGAATCATAATTTAGTTATTTTAAGATAATCCAGAACTGCTCTTCATTCAGCAATAGTTTCTATTTATAATGATTAATAATCAAAAGATTACACGAGGAGTCTGCTTGCATACTTAGATAGAGAAAGACAGACGGCTCCTTGCAATAGGGAGCAGTCTGTCTTTAATAAGCTATCCGCAAACATGTTGCGCTCGCAAAGATTGTTTCACTTTATTTACTTTGTGCTACTGGCCAAATAGGAACAAGGCTATCTATTACCCTTCTATCATGCTCTAACCAATAGGCATAACTGTGAACTTGGTTTAGATCAACACCTGAACCATCTGGTCCGAAACACACCTGACGTTCGGGCTTCGGACTCGCATTTGAAACAGCTACCCAAGTATAGAAGTTTTGTTGTTCACCTAACAATGGCATACAGAACTGCTTAATCTTACCATTTTCATCCTTTTCATCCGAATCAAGATACAGACGCGGACCTCTTTTTAAGACTCGACGGTATTTAGATGGATTATGCGAACTCCAATAGGTTTTATCTGCGGGATCTAAAGCCATGAAACAATCATAGGCCGCACTTGGTGCCAGAGAGAAACCTACCGGACATGGATCGTAAACTGTTTTAACAACAGGATTGTGATTGAAAGTATTTTCATAGTTATCCATCGTCCAAGCATTATCTTTCCAAACAGAATACTCATTTTGCCTCTCGATATTGGTGGTAGTCACACTATTATAAAACCTTTCCGGATGTTGGGTCCAAACGTCCCATGTTAAGTATGGTTTATCATTTTCTAGTATAAATGTTCCTTCCTCAACATTATTTTGATATGGAGCGGCGTCTTTACGCCCAAAATGGTATCTGGTAGGTCCAGCAAGAATCTCGAACGCTGCTTTCTGTTGAATGGTAATGGTTCCCGTTTTTCTTTCACCTCCATTGCCAGTTTTTTGCCGCACTGTGAGTTTTACACCACGCCAATCGGTGAATGGTGTTCCCTCCCATTTGAAGTAAGCAAAGCCAAGTTGCTGTTTGGTAAAGCTATAGACTGGACCACCTTTACCGTCAGAACTTTTTAACGTATTCAGCGCATCAGCATGATTAAACCACAAATGCCACGACCATACCACAGTTCCTTTTTGGGTAACCGCGATAACTGCATTGCCGTTTTTAATATTTTCTTTCGATATGGAAAACTCTACATATTTTTTGTCAGCAGAAAGCTTGACATCGCTAACGAGGCCTTTTTGGTCAGACCAAACTATCTTTGCCCCATCAGGAATATTGCGTTTCTCGTTGGACTTAGTTATCCACGGATCGGTAATTTTATAGTTATTATGGTCTAAAAAATTCCACAAAATACGATAATTAATAATTTCATCTGCTGACTCCTTTTTTGTCTGAGGGGTATCATATTTTCGCGGCTTAATATCATCCTCTTTTAATTGAGTTATATAAGCATGCTCATTTTTCTTACCGTTGACAATGGCATTGCCGTATACCAGTGGTATCCTGTAATAACCCGGTGCAGAAATCAAGTAGCTGTTGGCTGTATTCTCTACTCGAGGCCCCCCATTGGAATTTGAAAGGTTATACGGAGCCCCTGCTGTTCCCTTGGGGTCTGCATCTTGAAGCACCTTGTCGTATTCAGCTTTCCAGTCGGTATAGTCGTGTCTCAAGGTCGCATATCCCTCCTCTGCAGCTGTACCTCCCTTACCACTTTCCAAACTCAACTTCGAAAGCCAATCAGGTCTCTCCTTCTTATCACCCCAATACCAGCTGGGTACATCTGTGTATCCATTATCTGTGGTTTTTATGCCATTCTCCTCATAGCCTACAATCTCCCACTCCACAGGCTGCTTAACCCCTGTTTTTGGATCAGTACGATAACTTGTAATCGTGTAGGCAGTAGATAGATCTTGTTTTGCTTCAAGCCAATCTGGGGAAGTGACGGTAAGCGTGTATTCCCAATCCGACTTTCTTTCTGAAAGAGCATAGGTCTTGGTGGTGCCAGGCTTCCAGGATCCTTTGAGCGGAGCCTCTATGCATGAGCCATCCGTAAAATGCACATAAAGCATAATACCTTTACCTGTCAGAGTTTGGGGTATCATATAAAATGTGTAGTTGTCACCATTTCTACCCATGATGATATTGCCAACGTCTCCCTTGGTGCTGACATTTACCGTGCCATCCCCGCCAAGCGTGAATGTAGCCCTTGTGCTCAAATCAGACCATACAGCACCTTCGTTATTCAACTTATCTGACAGGGTATAGCGTCCCTTGCTTAGGGCATTTCTGATTTCTACCTTGTCAACAGTTTTGTTATACGAAAGATTATTACCAATCTTAAAACGTATGGCTGTAAGTGCATGATAAAAATCAAGATCGGTGCGTGGAGCTACATTACGTACAGCATAACGTACGTTGCCAGAACATGCTGTCATCAAATCCTTTTGGTTTTTTACCAACGGCTCCACCTCGAAATCAACGTATGGAGTTTTAGCATAACTCTCGGGTGACAGATGTATTTTTGATTCTGGTTTTGGTGACACAGCATAGAACCGTCCATACGGCTGTTCCCATGACCATGGGATCCATTTTACCAACTGCCCGTCGGGCTTAGTATCTTCGTTATAAAACCAAAGACTGTTGCTAATAGTAGCCTCTGTAACACCACGGTATCCAATGGTACCGAAGTTTGTTAAATCCTCCAGCCTCGTGATATTAGCACGGGTTTTTTCATCGTGGTTAGCCTTGACAGGGTTGACACCAGCCACAGTTGTTTCTATAAAGTAGGCTTCATTACCGTCGCTACTGCGACCAACAATTTTTTGATCAACAATATCCTCCGGCTGCAGACCTTGCATGGAAAGCTCCTGAGTATAGGCTGCACGAGTCTTGGGCAACCCCGTTTCATTTATTTGGGAGAGCGTATTATCTTGTGCCTCACTAACATTGTAAGACACATAAGCGCCAGTCCTTTTACCACTACGATCATTCTCTACAATGTCTTCTGTGCAAGAAGCCACCATAAAAGTGACCAATGCGAACGCACCAACAAAGTAACGATCGCTGTATTTTTTTAATATATTCATGTCGTTTTACATTAAATTAAATGTTGCATAGAACTTACCTAATGACTATGGAAATAAAATCTAATAAATTCCATTGTACTAAACCTCAAAAGGATTAGTGTCTTCATTATCTTCTGAAGGATCCACTACATTAACATTGCCTTTGTTTGGGTCAGTCGTAAAACCCAGTTGCAACCCCTCCCCTCTCATGCACATAATTTCATAAGTATTTGTTATCTTTGCATCATGAAGACCGAGCAATTGTTGC
>QWCJ01000263.1_pt1 | contig 20576 bp, 17 predicted proteins | sample 1972501 | NCBI WGS metagenome assembly QWCJ01 (sample SAMN09866711, study PRJNA288562) | Human vaginal metagenome isolate term2_vaginal, whole genome shotgun... | isolation source: vagina | host: Homo sapiens | place: USA: California
CGCATAACAGATGCCGCTTTATACCCCAAGGAGTTTCCGTTATCAAAAACAGGAGCAAGACCGATGAATTCTAGGCTTTCACTATTACGAAGAGCCCCAAAATTGCCCCAATGACGATCTTCATTAGCAATGAGCGCATCAAGCACAATCATTTGCTCTAACTGACTCATCACATCAGTAAGAGCAAATGAATGCAACTGATTCACGTAATGCGCGTATTCACTCATATCATTTGGTTTTGTGTTAGCCGTCAATTGCCATGCAGGAATATATTCTATAATTGTAGGATCTGTAACTGTAATTATTTGGCAAATACTAGACTCACCATTAGGTATACTACCAGTAGTTTTTGGATCTTTATGTGGAGTAATAACATTTATGTTAGTGACCTATATAGAATCAAATAGGGGAGTTAAACCTGCCCCTTCACCATATATTGATTAGTTTAGAAAATATTAAAAGGAAATTTAATGAGTAAGAAAATATTAGTAGCTCTAGGGGGTAATGCTTTGGGCAATACTCCTTCAGAGCAGAAGGAAGCAGTAAAGATAACAGCTTCTGCTATTGCAGGGCTTGTTAAGGAAGATTATAAGGTTATAATTTGCCACGGCAACGGACCACAAGTTGGTATGATCAATCTCGCCATGAGTGCAGGTGCTGAGGTAAATGACAAGATACCTTTTATGCCATTTCCAGAGTGTGGAGCTATGAGCCAAGGCTACATTGGCTATCATCTTCAAAATGCTCTTGAAAATGAATTTATTAAAGAATTTATTGAAAATCCAGTCGTAAGTCTGGTAAGCCAAGTTATGGTTGATGAAATGGACCCAGCATTTTCCAATCCAACAAAGCCAATTGGCGATTTCTACAGCGAAAGTGAAGCCAAGGCCCTCGAGGAGGAAAAAGGCTTTGTGATGAAGGAAGATGCAGGACGAGGATATAGACGTGTTGTTGCAAGTCCTAAGCCTGTCGATATAGTAGAAAAAAGAGCTATCACAACCCTAAGCGATGCTGGTTGTGTGGTAATAGCAGCAGGTGGTGGCGGTATTCCGGTTATCAGACAAAATGACGAGTATGTCGGTGTCGATGCTGTTATAGATAAGGACTTCTCATCAGCGAAACTCGCAGAGCTCGTTGATTGTGATGTTTTGGTAATCCTTACAGCAGTAGAAAAAGTTGCCATTAATTTCGGTAAGGAAAACCAAGAAGACCTAGATAGCTTATCTGTCGAAGAGGCAGAAAAATACATCGCAGAAGGACAATTTGCCAAGGGATCTATGCTACCAAAAATAGAAGCAGCCTTGGAGTTTGTAACTAGCAAACAGGGAAGAGAAGCAGTAATAACAAGTCTAGAAAATGCAAAAGATGCCCTAAATGGTGCGACTGGAACTTGGATCGGATAGAGGACAAACCCATATGATCGAAAGAATTATATGGGTTTTTCTTTATAGGAAGGATTGAGTATGAGTGAATATATGAGAGCGATAGAATTTCCGAAGCTTATAGAATGGGCCCTTGCGGAATACAAGAATGAGGGAAGTGTATTTTCTATTGCCAAAGAGAAATTTTATAAAAATAAAACTAATAAAAGCCTAAGGACAGTTTTTGGCGATGAGCTTGGATCTGCTGTAGGACCTGCTGCGGGACCTCACACTCAGCTTGCCCAAAATCTCATAGCTTCCTATCTAGTAGGCGGAAGATATATGGAGCTTAAGACCTGCCAGATCATGGATGGGGAAGAGCTAATGGCAGCTATTCCAAAACCATGTATCAATTCAGAAGATGAGGCCTACAATTGCGAGTGGTCCACAGAGCTTAAGATAGAAGATGCAGCAAATGAGTACATAAAGGCAGAACTTGCTATAAGGGTTCTCGCCAAGGAGTTTGGCTTGTCTGATGATAAGGACTTTGTCCTTAATATGTCTGTTGGTTACAATCTCGAAGGAATCAAGTCAGAAAAGGTAGACGGCTTTATTAATTCCTTGATGGATGCGAGCCATACAGAAGTCTTTAAGGATGCTATCCAGTATCTTAAGGATAATATAGACAAGTTTGAAAACGTTAGTATAGAAGATATAGAAAAAATTGACGGCAAGATCTGTAATTCTATGACTCTTTCTACCATGCACGGAACTCCAGCAGGTGAAATTGAAGAGATTGCTGCCTATCTGATTGAAAAAAAGGGACTCAATACCTTTGTGAAGTGTAATCCAACCCTAGTTGGCTACGACTATGCTAGAAATATCCTAGATGAATTGGGATACAAGTACATAGACTTTGACAAGGCACAGTTTGATCATGACCTTGGCTTTGATGAATCCATAGAAATATTTACTAGGCTTTTAGACCTTGCTAAAGAAAATGACCTAGTCTTTGGTTGTAAGCTATCAAATACCTTCCCAGTTATACAAAAAAGGGGAGAACTGCCTAGTGAAGAAATGTACATGTCAGGAAGGGCTCTTCTTCCACTTACTATATCTGCAGCCTTGAAATTATCTGAAGCCTTTGATGGCAAGCTTCCTATGAGCTACTGTGGTGGAGCTGATGGACTAAATATAGACGAAATATTTGAAATATTTAACCAACCAATCACAGTTTCCACAACCCTACTCAAGCCAGGTGGCTACTATAGGATGAAAGATCTTGCCCAAAAATGCGAGGGACTTCTGGGAAGAGCTTATGATGGAATAGATAACGAAAAATTAAGAAATCTTGTATCAAGTCTTAAGTCTAATGACCTTTATGCCAAAAACCCTAAGCTTAGACTAAGGACTAGAAAATGGGCGAGTGACCTTCCTATGACAGATTGCTATAGTGCACCTTGTAAGGATTCGGCCTGTCCTATAGGCCAACAAGTTCCAGCCTACCTTCATTTTGCAGAAGTTGGCGATTACAAGAAGGCCATGGAAGTTATAGCAATAGATAATACTGCTCCTGCGATATTATCAGAGACCTGCTATGAATATTGCAAGAAAACTTGTACCAGGGTTGACTATGAAGCTGGTGTAAATATTAGAGATGTCAAAAAAGAAGTAACAGATACTTACTACGATAAATATATAGAAGAAATCGAAGTAAGTCCAATCAAGACTTCTGCCAAGGCCCTAATCATAGGAGGAGGACCTGGAGGACTTGCAGCAGGAATCTTCCTTAGAAGAAACGGCCTAGAAGCTAAAGTTATCGAAAAGTCCGACAGACTATATGGCTACGCAAATGAGCTTGTCTCAGATGAAGCTATAGAAAAAGATATAAGACTTGCCGAAAAAATAGGACTAGACTATGAGCTTAACACAGACCTAGACCTTGACCTGGAAGAGCTAAAAAAGACCTACCAATATATTATAATAGCTACAGGAAGTAAGACAGATTACGAGAAACTCAAGGCATCTGGTATAAAGGTCGACAAGAAAGTCCACCTTCTTCCTACAAATGAGACCAATATTGAAAACGTCTACCTTGCAGGAGATATCACTAAGGGAAGAAAGTCAATTGTAAATGCAATAGGGGATGCAAAAGTTATAGCCAAGGATATTCTAAGAAAAGAAAATCTCGAAAATGACTTTATAGAAGTCTCCTATGAAAAATCACTTGATTCGATAATCGAAAGACGTGGTTACCTTGAGCCAGCCAAGGACAAAGACGCATCAAGATGCTTATCTTGCGATAAGATTTGTGAGATATGTACCGAAGTTTGTCCAAATAGGGCCAATGTCGCTATAGTTGTCGAAGGCTTTAGGAATAAAAGACAGACCATCCACCTTGACGGACTCTGCAACGAATGTGGAAACTGCGAAAGCTTCTGCCCACATGATGGTGCTCCTTACAAGGATAAATTTACAGTTTTCATAAGAGAAGACGACTTCGATATGTCTGAGCAAAGTGGAATATTTAGGACAGGTTCGGGCAATTATAAGATTAGACTTGAAAACAAAAACGTTATCGAGGCAGACCCTTCTGATGAAAGAATCAGCGAAGCCTACAAGAAACTAATCAAGGCCCTAGAAGAAAGATACAGCTACTACCTATAAGGAGAAATTATGATAATTAAGGCAAAGACCATTATTACCAACGATAAGGCTAACAACTTCTACGAGGATGCGGCAATCCTTATAGAGGAAAATATCATAAAGGAAATAGGAGATTTTGATAAGATAAAGGGAGAAAATCCAGACGAAGAGGTCCTAGATTTTTCTGATAAGCTTGTTATGCCAGGCCTAATATGTGCTCACTCCCACGCCTATTCTGCCTATGCGAGAGGGATGAGCGTATCAAAGCCAACTGATAACTTCTTTAACGTCTTAGAAAACCTCTGGTGGGCCCTAGATAAGGAACTTACCCTAGAAGATGTGAAGCTAAATGCCCTAACTACCTTTATGGAGTCAGTTCAAAACGGGGTGACAACTATTATAGACCACCACTCAGGACCAAATGCTATAGAAGGATCTCTATCTACTATGGCAGATGCTGCGACAGATCTTGGAATTAGAGCAAGCCTCTGCTATGAAGTATCCGACAGGGACGGGATGGACAAAAGAGACCTAGGAATTGCTGAAAACATAAACTGGATTAAGGAAGCAGAAAAAAGAGACGATATGCTAAGTGCTCTCTTTGGCCTCCACGCTTCCTTCACCCTATCAGATGAGACCCTAGCAAAATGCCAAAAGGCCATGGAAGAGGTCAATTCTGGCTACCATGTTCACATAGCCGAAGGCATAGAAGATGAGTGGGAAACAGTAAAGATGAGTGGGAAGAGAATCGTAGATAGGCTCGATGCCTACGGAATCTTTAACGACAAGACTCTTTCTATTCACAACGTCCACATCAACGAAAGAGAGATGGATATCCTAAAAGAGAAAAATACCATGGCAGTATTCAATCCGGAAAGCAATATGAATAATGCCGTGGGAGCTCCTCCAACTGTAAGGATGCTTGAGAAGGAAATACTTTTAGGTCTTGGGACAGATGCCTACACCAACGACATGTTTGAGTCAATGAAGGTGGCCAAGGTTTTCATCACTCACGAAAACCATGACCCAACCAAGGGCTTTGCCGAAGCTATCAAGATGCAATTTGAGAACAATCCAAAGATTATGGAAAGATACCTCAAAAGGCCAGTAGGAAGAATCGAAGAAGGAGCCTACGCTGATATCATAGCCCTAGACTATGATCCGATAACTCCTTTAGAAAAAGAAAACTGGCCAGGCCACGTCCTTTTCGGCCTAAGTGGAAAATGTGTAACAGATTCTATAATAAACGGCAAAGTAGTAATGGCTGATAGGAAAATTAAGACAGTCGATCAAAAAGCAATCCACGAAAAATCAAGACAAAGAGCAAAAGCAATCTGGCCTAAACTTTAGGCTGGATTGGAAATACATAATATACTTAAGGAGAAATTATGGAAAAAAATACTAATCAAGCTGTCTCAAAGTCATTGTTTGACCTTGATGGCAAGCCTGAATTTAAGAAGGCCTTCCCCATAGCCCTTCAGCATTTGTTGGCAATGATCGTAGGAAATACCCTGCCTGCAATCGTTTTGACAAATACTTTGGCTAATACTGAGCATGCCCTAACAGCGGCAGAGTCAATTTATCTTATCCAAGCAGGAATGTTTGTAGCAGCCCTTGCTACCTTCCTTCAACTTTACCCAATAGTTAAACTTGGACTTGGATCAAGGCTTCCTATGGTAATGGGAGTATCCTTTGCCTATATACCTGTAATTAACTCAGTTGCAGTCAAATACGGTATAGGAGCAGTCTTTGCCTCCCAGATAGTAGGTGGTGTAATAGCCTTCCTTGTTGGAATGAATATCAAAAGACTCTACAAATACTTCCCACCAATGGTATCGGGAACAGTTGTTCTTACAATAGGTCTTTCTCTCTACTCAGTTGCCCTAAACTACATGGCAGGAGGAAATGGAAACCCTAACCAAGGAGCTATGGTCTATTGGATAGTAGCCTTCATCACTCTTGCAGTTGTTCTTATTTGTAATATGTTTGGTAAGGGTCTTGTAAAGCTTTCTGCAATCCTTATAGGAATCGTAGCAGGCTACATTGCATCTCTTGCCTTTGGTATAGTGGATTTCTCTAAGCTATCTGATGCAGCTTGGCTTACAATCCCAAAAGTTATGCCATTTAGCCTAGACTTCCACCTAGATGCTTGTATCACAATGGCGGTTATGTTTACAGTAAACTCCATCCAGGCAGTAGGAGACTTCTCTTCTACCACAACAGGTGGACTTGATAGACAACCAACAGAGAAGGAACTTGAGGGCGGAATCAAGGGCTACGGTCTTACAAATATGGTATCAGCCTTCTTTGGAGGACTTCCTACAGCATCTTATTCACAAAACGTTGGTATAGTGTCCCTAACAAAGGTTGTTTCAAGACACGTGCTTAAGATTACTGCTACTATGATCCTTATAGCAGGATTTATTCCAAAGTTTGGTGCTCTAATGCTTTCTGTACCTCAAGCTGTAATAGGTGGAGCGACAGTAACAGTATTTGCCCAAATCACTATGAGTGGAATGAGACTTATCACATCTGATGAGATGAGTGTGAGAAATGTAACAATAACTGGACTTGCAATCGCACTAGGTATGGGAATCACCCAGGTAAACCCAGTAGCAATCGAACAATTCCCAGAATGGTTTAGAATGATATTTATCTCATCACCTGTAGTTCTTTCAACTCTTGTAGTTTTCTTCCTAAATATAATTCTTCCAAAGAAGACTATCGAAGAAGAAGAACGTGAAAGAGAAATGATGGATAAGGAATAATAGAAAATCGCCATGAAAGTGGCGTTCAGACTGTAGACAAAATCAAAATAACCCTTATTTCGACCGAACGGAGTGAGCGGAGAAATCTAGTGAGATCTCTCCATGCGTTCGTTTCACTCTCTTAGTCGAGATAAGGGTAACTTAACGATAAAATAAATTACGATTGAAGTTGCTTTGTCTACACTCTAGCGCCATGAAAGTGGCGTTTTTCTTTGCTTATTTTTAAGAGCGAATATTATTTTTATAATCTAAATTATCCTAAAATTATCCGAGGCTTCTTACTTTTAATTTTTAATGTAATAAATATTTTACAGTAAAATATTTTGTGATACAATTATTCATATAGAAAACGAAAGGGAGGATTCTATGAAATCTGATACAAATTCTAGTGTAAGTATTGACAATATTTACCAACTTGATGGCAAGGTTCCTATAGCCAAGGCAATTCCTTTTGGTATCCAGCATGTCTTGGCTATGTTTGTTGCAAATCTTGCGCCAATTATTATTGTCGTAGGGGCAGCAACAGCGGCAAATCCTGATCTTGATATTGACCTAGCATCTCTTATCCAAAATGCTATGTTCATAGCAGGTCTTGGATCTCTTATTCAGCTTTACCCAGTATGGAAAATTGGTTCTAGACTTCCAGTTATCATGGGGGTAAGTTTTACTTTTTTGGCATCATTAATTTATGTTTCTACTAATTTTAACTACGAAACTATGATTGGAGCAATCATTGTCGGCGGTATTATAGAAGGGACCTTGGGTCTTCTTGCAAAATACTGGAGGAAGTTTATAGCGCCAATTGTTTCAGCTTGTATTGTTACAGCGATTGGTTTTTCTCTATTAAGCGTCGGTGCAGCATCTTTTGGTGGTGGCAATGGGGCTAGTGATTTTGGTTCTACTAGGAATCTTCTTCTTGGAACTATTACTTTAATTTCTTGTTTATCCTTTAATTCTTTAGCTAAGGGCTTTTGGAAACAACTTTCTGTTCTATTTGGTCTTATAGTTGGTTACATAATAGCAGTCTTTATGGGCATGGTTGATTTCTCTCCAATTGCCGAGGCAAGTTTCTTCTCCATACCTAAGTTTATGCCTTTCAAACCACAATTTAATCTAAGTGCGATTATCTCCATGGTTGTTGTATTTTTGGTATCTGCGGCAGAAACTATTGGAGATACCACTGCAGTTTGTGCTGGTGGTCTGGGTCGTGATATTACTGAAAGAGAAATCCAAGGATCTCTTGCTTGTGATGGTTTCCTAAGTGCCGTTTCTGGTCTTTTTGGCTGTGCTCCAATCACATCTTTTAGCCAAAACGTTGGTCTTGTGGCAATGACTAAGGTAGTCAACAGATTTACTATAATGTTTGGTGCTCTTACCTTAATCCTTGCGGGACTTTTCCCTAAAATCGGTGCTCTATTTGCAACTCTACCAGAACCAGTTCTTGGAGGATGTACTATAATGATGTTTGGTTCAATCGTGGTAAGCGGTATAGGAATGATCGCTGATTGCGGCTTTAGCCAAAGAAATACTACCATAGCAGCCCTATCCTTGAGTATTGGAATTGGTTTTACCCAAATTCCAGAAATCTACCAACAACTTCCAGCTCTCTTTAGAGATATTTTCTCATCAAACCCAGTAGCTAACGTATTTGTTATAGCTATAGTAATGAGTCTTGTCCTTCCAAAGGAAAGGGAAGAAAAGCAAAAAGAAAATTAATCTATATACTTCCAAATCATATATGGTTTGGGAGTATTTTTGTGGCCTAAACTATTAATTTATCCTAAAATATGATATATTATTTGTAAATAGTCGTAAGTATTAGAAAGGAAAGAATATGTACGTAGGCAAAAAAATCAAGAGAGTAGATGCTTTTGACAAGGTTACAGGTAGGGCAAAGTTTACCGAAGACCTCGTTCCAAAGGACGCATACACAGCGAAGATCTACCATTCAACTATAGCACACGGCAAGGTTTTAAGTATAGATACAAAAGAAGCCATGAAGGTTCCAGGTGTTGTCAAGATAGTAACTTGTTTTGACGTGCCAAAGATTCAATTCCCAACAGCAGGTCACCCTTGGTCTACCGAAAAGGACCACCAAGACGTAGCTGACAGGCTCCTACTCAATGAGCATGTTAGATATTACGGAGACGATGTCGCGGTTGTAATCGCCCGTGATGAAGTAGCTTGCAAACAGGCCTTAAAGAAAATTGTAGTCGAGTATGAGGAGTATCCTGCAAACTTCGATGCCCTCGATTCAATCAAGGATGTTAAGGTTCCAATCCATGAGGAAAGCCCTGATAATATCTTAAAACATTCTACAAATAACAGGGGAGATTTCGAAGAAGCTATCAAGGAAGAAGGACTAATCAAGGTGGTTGGAGATTATGAGACACCTATAATATCCCACGCCCATTTGGAAAATCCAGATGTATATGCCTATGAAAAGTCAGGCAAGATTGTAGTAGTTGCCTCAACCCAAATCCCTCACATTATAAGAAGAGTTGTCGGCCAAGCCCTAGGGCTTGGTTGGGGAAAGATTAGAGTTATCAAACCATACATAGGGGGAGGATTCGGCAACAAGCAAGATGCCTTGTACGAGCCACTTTGTGCCTTCCTCACAACCCAAGTTGGAGGTCATCCTGTAAAGCTTCTCCCATCTAGAGAAGAGACCTTCGTTTCAACTAGAACAAGACACGCTATGAAAATTCACATAGAATCTTACGTCAGAAAAAACGGAGATTATGTCGCAAGAAGAGTAGAAACTTACTCCAATGGAGGAGCCTACGCATCCCACGGTCACTCTATAGCCGCTAAGGGATTAAACTGCTTCCACCAACTCTATCCTTGTGAGAATATCAAGGGAGATGCCTACTCAATCTATACAAACCTTCCAGCAGGAGGAGCCATGAGAGGTTATGGTATCCCTCAAGCCATGTTTGCCTACGAAGCCCATCACGATGATGTGGCCAAGGCCCTAGGCATGGATCCACTAGAGCTTAAGCTTAGAAATGTCATGCCAAAAGGCTACGTAGATCCTTTCTCTCACAATGAAAACTATTACGATTCCTTCAGAGACTGCCTAGAAAAGGGAGCAGAAGCCATTGACTACTACGCTAAGAAGGAAAAATACAAAAACCAAACAGGAAATATCAGATACGGAATAGGTTGTGCTGTCTATTGGTATAACACTGGAGTATTCCCAATTTCCCTAGAGTCTTCCTCTTGTAGGATGATGGTAAATGAGGATGGGTCTGTCCAAATCCAACTACCTGAAACAGAAATCGGCCAGGGGGCTGATACTGCCTTTACCCAAATGGCAGCAGATTCACTTGGTATGAGGATAGAGGATATCCATATCATATCAACCCAAGATACGGACGTATCTCCATTCGGTCTTGGAGCTTACGCATCTCGTCAAACCTACATGGCAAGCTTTTCTATTACCAAGACTGCCAAGGAACTAAAGGAAAAAATCCTAGACCAAGCTTATCTACAGACTAGAATTACTCCAAACAATCTCGATATAGTAGATTCAACTATAGTTAGGAAAACTGACGGCAGGAAGCTTCTTACTATGGAGGAACTTGCTACAGAGTCTCTCTACACCCTAAAGACTGAAAACCAACACATCACAGCAGAGACAACCCACACAATCAGGACCAATGCCTTCTCCTTTGGGGCAAGCTTTGCCGAAGTTAAAGTCGACATAGACCTCGCCAAGGTTGAAGTTCTTAAGCTTATTAATGTTCACGATGCAGGAAATATCATCAACCCACAACTTGCTGAGGCCCAGGCCCACGGGGGAATGAGCATGGCAGTGGGCTTCGCCCTAACAGAGGAGATGAAATATAACGATAAGGGAAGAATCCTAAACAACAACCTCCTAGATTACAAGCTAGGTACGATTGCGGATACACCAGAGTTTGAAGTTTACTTTATAGAAAACCCAGAACCAACTTCTCCTTATCATACCAAGTCCTTGGGCGAGCCACCAACATGCTCCCCAGCGCCAGCTATAAGAAATGCGGTCCTAAATGCGACTGGAATTTCAGTAAACAAGATTCCTATGACCCCACACGTCCTCTTCCCATTATTTAAGGAAAATGGACTCATAGACAATGATTTATAAGGAGGGATAAATGTACGATATCAAAGAAATAAAAGAGGCCTACTCCATAGAAGAAGCGGCAAAGTTATTAAATGAAGATCCTGAACTTAAAATCATAGCAGGTGGGACAGATGTCTTAGTCAAGCTAAGAGAAGGATCGATCGAATCACCAAAACTCTTATCAATCCATCTAATAGATGAATTAAGTCAAATATCAATAGATGAAGAAGGATCTATAGAAATTGGAGCTATGGCGACCTTCGCCCACATAGCAGATAACCCAATTATAAAAGAAAACATATACCAATTAGGAAAGGCCGTCCTTACAGCAGGAGGCCCACAGCTTAGAAATGCTGCGACAATCGGGGGAAATGTATGTAATGCTGCTCCTTCAGCTGACTCCGCCCCAATGCTATTTTGCCTAGACGCCTTAGTAAATATAGTAAGTGCAGAAGGCGAAAGAACAATGCCAATTACAGACTTTTATATAGGTCTGGGCCAGGTTGACCTAAAGCCAAATGAATTTGTAAAAAGCTTTACTATAAAGAAAGAAAACTACGAGGGCTATTCTGGTAAATACTTCAAGTACGCTATGAGAAACGCCATGGATATAGCGACAAGCTCCTGTGCGACTATGGTGAAGGTCGACGACGAGGGAAAAATCGAAAAAATCAAGGCCTGCTACGGGGTAGCATCTACAGTTCCAGTCAGAGTATACAAGGCTGAGGAAGAATTTATAGGAAAGAAATTAGATGATGAAAATATCACAGCCTTTGCCAAACTTGCCCTAGAAGAACTTTCCCCAAGAAACTCCTGGAGAGCGAGCAAGGCCCTCCGTACCCAAATCCTTTACGAAATATGTAGGAGAAATCTAAAAGAAAGCCTAGAAGAATACAAAGGAGAAGACGATGAAGACTAAACACTCTAGAGAATACGGTCCATTTGCTCCACAAAGAGTCAAACTAAGCTATCAAAAGCCTAACTACAAGAGAGTAAAATGTACTATTAATGGCATCCCTGTAGAAAAAATGGTAGATGTAAGGGCAAGCTTAACAGACTTTCTAAGAAACGACTTCGGTCTAACTTCTGTAAAAAAGGGCTGTGAAGTAGGAGAATGCGGAGCATGTTCTGTCCTAATAGACGGAGAAAGCGTGGACTCTTGTCTTTATCTTGCTATTTGGGCTGAAGGAAAAGATATATGGACAACAGAAGGTCTGGTAGCAGATGACGGTTCGATTTCAATAATCCAACAAGCCTTCATAGACCAGGCGGCAGTCCAATGCGGCTTTTGTACACCAGGCTTTATAGTAACAGCAACAGAAATCGTAGCAAGAGGAAAAAGATACGAGAGAGCTGAGCTAAGGAGACTTCTTGCGGGAAATATGTGCAGGTGCACAGGTTATGAAAATATCCTAAGAGCTGTGGAAGAAGCCATAGAAATAGAAATAAAAGGCAGGGCAGAAGACTACGAAACAGACCTTGCAGTAGATCCAGACAACATAGGCCACGACCCAATGATCAAGGACTAAATATAAGAACTTAGGCGATGAAGTAGATTAAATTCTACCACCGCCTTTTTTGTGGGAAGAATTAAGGGGAATATTAGAAGAGAAGCAAAAACGTCTACTCTACTCTTTATTAGATGAGATTTAGATTAGATAGAAGACTTGTTTAAATAATTTATAAAAACTCTGTATCTCGCCTCTAATGTAGAGCGTAAGTCCACGTCCCTTATGTCTAATGGAATTGTCACAGTGAGCGTAGCGAACTGATGAAATGTGCCGGACGGGCTTGTCCTCCATGAGCCGGACGGGCTTGTTCTGAATCCGAAAACTGACACCGAAGGTGGCATCTCGAGCTTCTCGAGAGATCTATCAATTATACTTACCGTCGAGCGAAGTCCACGACCCTTATGTTGAGATACAACTTCCCTTATGTCGAGCGTAAGTCGAGACATCTCTTATATTCCCCAGCAAGGCAGAATACTTCTTCCTTGTCAGTCTTTTCTTAAGGTACAATAATTTCCATCAAGGTCTATCAAACCCCTCTTTATCAAAAGAAATAATAGATTTTATATTTTCTATAAAAGATTATAATAAAGATGAAAAATAGATAAAATCAGTTATAATATAAGCATGGAAAAAATTATAATTACAACAAGTTTTGGCTTGGAGGCTCTAGTCAAGAGGGAGCTTATCGATTTAGGCTTTGAAGATTTTTCTGTAAGCGACGGGATGATTACTCTTTCAGGCGAACTTTCTGACATAGGAAAACTAAATATTAATCTTAGATGTGCAGATAGGGTCTATCTTGTCCTAGATGAGTTTAAGGCGACTTCTTTTGATGAGCTTTTCGAAAATATTAAAAGGATCAACTGGACTGATTATCTGCGAAAGGAAAGTAACTTTATAGTAAACGCCAGGACCTATAAGTCCAAGCTTTTCGCCCTAAGGTCAATCCAATCTATCACAGAAAAGGCAATTATCGATTCTTTGAGGAAAAAATTTAAGATTTCGACCTTCCCTAAATCAGGGGAGGGGGTAGGAATTGAAGTCATGGTCAATAGAAATATTGCCACAGTTACAATCGATACATCAGGTGATGGCCTTCACAAGAGAGGCTATAGAGAGGATTCTGTAAAGGCTCCCCTTAGGGAAAATCTTGCAGCAGCCCTAGTAGATCTTTCTTTCTATAATCCTGATAGGTTCCTCCTTGATCCCTTCTGCGGGTCGGGGACAATCCTAATCGAGGCAGCGAGGAAGGCTCGTAACATAGCACCAGGTATTGATAGGGACTTCGACTTTAGGCACTTCGTCTTTATGGACAAATCTATCTACGAGAATGAAAAGAAAGAAGCTTTGGGAAGGATAGATTATTCTACTAAGCTTCATATCCTAGGCTCTGATATATCTGGTAGGGCCATAAGCCTTGCCAAGAACAACGCCCTAAACGCTGGTGTTGAGGAAGACATAGCCTTTGTCAAAAGAGATATAGGTTCTGTTGCCGTATCAAGGGACGACTACGGTGTATTGATAGCAAATCCTCCCTACGGTCTGAGATTATCAGATATGGATTTGGGAGAAATTTATAAGAAGATAAATAATAAGTTTATGAAGCTTGACACCTGGTCCTTGTATTTTGTAACAGCTGATGAGAAATTCGATAGAAACTTTAAAAGGAAGCTTTCCAAGAAGAGAAAGCTCTACAACGGCGGTGAGAAGGTAGATTACTACCAGTATTTTGGCCCAAGGCCAAAGAATTAGGAGGATATTATTACAGACAATAAGAAAAACAACAAGACTTGGCCTCTTGTTTTACTAGGAATAATAGGTATTTATTTGATAGTGACTGTTATATTTTCTTTTATAACCCTACCAAATACCTATATAAATGGAAAGAGTGTTTCATTTGCTTCAAGGGAGTCCGCCCTAGAAGCTGTCGGAGATGATTTTAAGCTAGAAGTTAAGGGAAGAGATGATAGAAATTTTGTCCTAAATTCTAAGGACATTGCCTACGATGCGAAGATTCCACAAAACGCATCCATCGACCAAAATCCCTTTGCTTGGCCAATCTATCTTGTAAATGGCAAGAAGGATGATCTTAAATTTGATTATAATATAAAATATGATGAGGGAAAGCTCGATGAGCTCTTAAAGGAATCTCCACTTTTTACCAATGTGACAGAACCAGAAGATGCAAGTCTCATCTTTCATGATGGATCATTTGATGTAAAAGATGCGGTAATGGGTAACAAACTCGACTACGCCAAGGTTAAAGATCAAATAGTTAAGGCAATTAATTCTGACCATAAGGATATTGAACTTACAGATGAAGACTATCAAAATCCAGAAGTCCTTTCAGATTCTAAGGAGCTTAATGACCTTAAGGAAGATGCCAAAAAGATCGAAGCTATGAATATTAAGTTTAACTTTAATGGTTTCGATATAGGCCTCAAGGGAGACGACCTTGTAGATATGCTAGTCCAAAAGGGAAAGGTCTTCGAGCTTGATTATGATAAGCTACTTGCCTTTATGAAGGATGTTGCTGATAAGACTGACACTTACGGAACTGAAAGAAAGTTTAATGCGACAGGAATTGGCGAGATTACAGTAAATCCTGGTGTATATGGTTACTTACTAGACCAAACAGCGACTGCTGATGAAGTCCTCAAGCTTTTCAATGAGAGAAAAAGCGGAGAAGTTGAGCCAGTTTATGAAAGATACGGCTACGAGAGAACAGCTAATGGTACTGATATAGGAAATACCTATATAGAAGTAGACATCTCCCGCCAATATCTCTGGTTTTACAAAAATGGCGAGCTTGTAATAGAAAGCCCACTTGTCACAGGCCTAGTTTCTCCTGGTTGGGAGACCAATGTCGGAGTAGGATCAATCCTATCCAAGTCTACTAATGCCAAGCTAGAAGGAGTTGACTTTACAGGAGAGGCCTACAAGACACCAGTTGATTATTGGATGCCAATAGGCTGGGACGGCGAAGGCTTCCACGATGCCCCATGGAGGGGAGGAGCCTTTGGTGGAGGAATCTATTTATCAAACGGAAGTCACGGTTGTTTAAACCTCCCACCTCATGTAGCCCAAGTAATATATGAAAACGCAGAAATCCACACACCAGTCATAGTATATGAGTCAAGCACCAACAACTCACCAGCTATGGCCTACTAGGAAGAGAAATGATAAAGATAGAAAATTTAACCTATGTCTATCCGACAGGAGAAGACGAAGAAGAGAAAAAGGCACTTGATAATGTGTCTATAGAAATTGAAAAGGGAGACTTCGTAGCTATCCTCGGCCACAATGGATCGGGTAAGTCTACCCTAGGCAAGCTCTTAAATGCTCAGATATTTCCTAGCTCAGGAGATATTTGGGTGGATGATTTAAATAGTAAGGACGAAGATAGGATTTGGGATATCAGGGAGAAATGCTCCATGGTCTTCCAAAATCCAGATAATCAAATGGTCGCCACCACTGTAGAAGAAGAAGTAGCCTTCGGCCCAGAAAATCTAGCTGTCCCTAATCCAGAACTTAGGGAGAGGGTTGATTCGGCAATTGACCTTGTGGGCATGACAGAATATAAGAGGAGAAATCCTTCCAATCTTTCTGGAGGGCAAAAGCAAAGAGTATCCATAGCAGGAGTTATCGCCATGCTATCAGATTATATAATCTTTGATGAGCCAACAGCCATGCTAGATCCAAGGGGTAGGAAGGATGTCATAAATCTTGTCAAAGACCTTAACAAAAACTATGGCAAGACCATAATCTATATCACTCACTATATGGAAGAAGCAGTCCTTGCAGATAAGATTGTAGTCCTAGATGGTGGCAAGAAGGCCCTGGAAGGTTCTGCAAGAGAAGTCTTCTCCAAGGTAGATCAGATGAAAAAGCTGGGCCTTGCTGTTCCTCAAGTTACAGAAGTTGCCTTCGCCCTTAGAAATTCAGGAATCGAAATGGATGAGCTTCCCCTAAATATCGAGGAGTTTTTAGAACTAATATGAAAATTGAACTAAAAAATATTGATTACATCTATAATGCAGGCCTTCCTTCAGAAGTCTACGCCCTTAAGGATATCAATCTAGAGATTAACTCTCACGAAATTGTAGGCCTTATTGGCCAAACGGGCTCTGGTAAGTCTACCCTAGTCCAACTCCTAAACGGCCTACTCATCCCAACAAATGGGGATTGCATAATAGATGGAATCAACTCAAAAGATAAGAAAAAAAGAAAAGATGCGAGATTTAAGGTAGGTTTAGTCTTCCAATATCCGGAAAACCAACTCTTCGAAGAGACTATAGCCAAGGACATTGCCTTTGGCCCAAAAAACATGGGCCTAAGTGAAGAAGAAATTGACGAGCGTGTAAGGGCTGCTATGGCAAAAGTTGGCCTAGACTACGAGACCTACAAGGATAAATCTCCCTTCGAGCTTTCTGGAGGTCAGCAAAGAAGGGTCGCCGTTGCGGGTATTCTTTCCATGAATCCCAAGGTCCTCGTCCTAGACGAACTTACAGCAGGCCTTGACCCAGTCGGCCGTGATGAGATATTTGAAGAGATAATCTCCCTCTATGAGGCCGATCCAGAGCTTTCTATTGTACTTGTAAGTCACTCCATGGAGGATGTGGCAGAGTATGTAGATAGGGTAATCGTGATGAACAAGGGAGAAGTCTACTCAGATAAGTCGACCTACGATACCTTCACCCAGGCTGAGCTTAATAGTATTGGCCTAGATGTCCCACAAATAACTAAGTTTATGAGAGCCTACAAGGAGAAAAATCCACAAGTAAGAGATGATATCTACACAGTAGACGAAGCCATTTCTGAGCTTAAGAGGGTTCTAGGAGGAAAAGATGGCAAACATTAGCATAGGACAATACCTTCCTTTCGATACCTTTATCCACAGGCTAGATCCTAGGGTAAAGATCGTAGGAGTATTTTTATATATAATAACAATATTTTTCGTAGATGACTTCTACGGCTATATACCCTTTGTGATTTTACTAATTGCTATGCTATCAGTGGCAAAGATTCCAATAAAGAGCGTCCTTAAGTCCCTAAAGCCCGTGATATTTATCATAATTATTACAGGACTTATCAACCTAATCACAACACCTGGTAGGGCAGTCTTTGAACTTGGACCTGTTACAGTTACAGCAGAAGGAATCTACAGGACAGGCTTTACAGTCCTAAGACTGATCCTAATAATCCTATCGACCTCTGTTCTAACCTACACCACAAGCCCAATGGAGTTAACCTACGGACTCGAAAAGCTCTTCTCACCCCTCAAGAAATTCGGTTTTCCAGCAGGGGAGCTTGCTATGATGATTTCCATATCCCTTCGATTTATTCCAACCCTATTTGATGAGGCGCAAAAGATAAGGATGGCCCAAATGGCAAGGGGAGCGGACTTCGAATCAGGTAATATTATCAATAGGGCTGTAAGCATGATTCCTCTTCTAGTTCCACTATTTATTAACTCCTTCAAAAGAAGTGATGACCTCGCCACAGCCATGGAGGCTAGGATGTATAGGATAGGACACGATAGGACTAAGCTTAACGAGATTAATATGGGAAGGGTCGACTGGCTAGTCATTTCCCTTTTTACCATATTTTGCATAGTAGTAATCGTCCTTCACTTCCTATGATTAGAAATGTACTTCTAGAAACAGCCTACGATGGGACGGATTTCGCAGGCTTTCAGTATCAAAAGGATGAAAGAAGTGTAGAAGAAGAGTTAAGAAATGCTATAAGAAAGGTTACGGGAGAAGATAATAGGCTTGTATCCTGCGGGAGGACCGACAGTGGAGTCCACGCCAGAAGCCACTTTGTAAACTTCCTTACAGCATCTAATATAAGTCCCAAGGCCTTTAGCTTCCATATCCAGCCCCACCTACCAGATGATATCTTGGCCCTTTCTTCGAAGGAAGTTAGCCTAGACTTTCATGCGAGATTTTCCTGTAAATCCAAGCTTTATAAGTATGTGATCTACAGGGGAAGGCTCATGCATCCAGTCTTTAGGAACTACAAGGAAGAAATATCCTATCCACTAGACCTTAAGAAATTGGATCAAGGTCTTAAGATCCTCGAGGGCGAGCATGACTTTAGGCTATTTATGAGAGAGGATAAAAAGCTTAAGATAAATACGGTAAGAAAAATCGACGAGGCCTATTTCGAGGAAGAAGGAGACGACCTTGCTATTTATTTTAAGGGGGAATCTTTCCTCCATAACCAGGTAAGGATCATGGTAGGATCTCTTATAGAGCTTAGCCGAGGAAGGCTTAGCCTAGATGATTACAGGAAGTTTTTCGATAAGGACAATAATAAAAGAGCAAATCCCGCCTTGGGAGCCCAGGGCCTATACTTGCGGAGGGTAGAATTTTGAAAGAAAAAACTTTAAATGAAATAAAGGCCATAAGTCTTTTCGCTTTCCTTATAGGATGCGGATATTACCTAAGAGAAGGGATGGGCATTTACTATCTTATAGTTACAATCCTTTTTGTATGTCTGGATTCTATCTTCATAAATAAGGAAGGCTTATTTGTGTCTAAACACATATTCTACTTACTACTTGCGATTTATAATGTAATTAGTCTGGCCTTTATGATACAATATATAAGAGGAGATAAGCTCGATGATATATTTCTAGCACTTCTTAAGCCCTTCTTGGGAGCAAATGAAATATATTTCGTGGGCCTACTCCTAATATTTACAACTGGACTTATTATAAAACAGAACATTATCGGAGCTAATAATGGGAAAGAATAGAAAAAATACGAAAAAAACTGACAATAAAATAAAAAATATTCTGGGATTTTCTAAAAAGAAAATAATAGCTATAGTTGGACTAGTGATAATCCTTGCCCTTGCCATATATTTTGGTACAAATAGAAGAGGGCCTATGACCAACAAACTTGCCACAACTACAGAAATCGACGACAATTCCTACAACCAATCTAGGATTATGCGTGTAGATTTAAACAAGATTAAGACCATAAACTTTGACCTAGGTACATGTGATGTGAGAATCCAAAGATCTAACACCAATCCTTATGTCGAATATACAGTCCTCTACAGGGGAGAGGAAAACTCCTACGATATGGAGGTAAGCTTCAATGAAGGAGAGCTAAAGCTTAAGAATAAGGTTGTTGGCAAGGAACTCTACATGAAGGATAAAATTCCTATAGTTAGAATCTTCCTACCAATGGAAGGCGGTCTAGATGAGATCAAGGGGAAAATTACTGCAGGTGATGTCAAAATCACAGACCTTGAAGTCAAAAACTTCGACCTAAGACTGGATAGCGGAAATGTAAGCGTAGATAATGCCTACTTCCAAGGAGCAATCTCAAACGGATCAGGTTCAATCAACCTAAACAAGGCTGAGATTAATAATACCAAGCTTGAAACAACTACAGGAAATATCAACATAGTAGACTCAACACTTGGAAATAGACTAGACTTCATCACCCAAACAGGGGACATAATAGTAGAAGCCGATAAGACAATCGATAACTACAATGTAAACGCCAAGCTATCAGTAGGTAACTTCATCCTAGGAAATATTTCCTACAGAAATATCAAAGACGGCTACTCCAGCGAAAACGACGGCAAATACAAGATCTCCATGAGAACAAAAATAGGAGATATAATCTTTAACAGAGGCGAGGGAGCGACTGTAGATAAGGAAGAATACATCACCAACAAGAGCAAATCTTCTACAGAAGAGGAAGAAGAAAATAAAAAAGCAACTCGCGAAGAATCGGAAGAAGAATCAGAAAAAGAAGAAACAAGTGATTCTGATACAGAAGATACTGAAAGCACACAAGAAGAGGAAAGCTCGGATGAAGAGGGCGTAGATACAGAAGAAGAAAATAATTAGGCTTAGGGCTTAATTATTTTTTTTACAGAAATATTGCTTAAGTCCATTAGCAGATTCTACCCCTTATCCCAACCGCAGCAACCCTCCCCTTGTCCCTAATGGTTCTGGCCACAGCGAACAGGGTGAGCTGATGGCAGAGTGCCGGACAGTCGGGCTTCGATTTTTGTAAAAAATCGAATAAGTGGGACTTATTTGAAAAATAAGTTCCAGGAACTCGAAGAGTTCAAAATCGAGGGAGCCCTCGTCATGGGCCACTGTTTTGCAAAGCAAAACAGTGCAGTATCCTTTGTTAAGAAATAACAAAGGATA
>QWCJ01000276.1_pt1 | contig 20507 bp, 19 predicted proteins | sample 1972501 | NCBI WGS metagenome assembly QWCJ01 (sample SAMN09866711, study PRJNA288562) | Human vaginal metagenome isolate term2_vaginal, whole genome shotgun... | isolation source: vagina | host: Homo sapiens | place: USA: California
TTGACCGTATTGGTGATCGAAACGCCATAAATGAGGACGATGGGTAAGATGGCGCAGAAATAAATCACCGAAATGATAAAACCTGCGCTCTTGCCGAAATAGTCCGTGACCACTGCGGTGATGTCCTCGCCCTGGCGTGGTGACGCACAAATCATGCGGGCCAGACCGCGGTGGGAGAAGTATGTCATCGGCCCAATCAGAATCGTGGCCGCGAGGAGGGGCCAGAAGCCGAAACTGCCCGCGTTGATGGGGAGGAAAAGAATGCCGGCGCCTACGGCGGTGCCGAAGAGCGAGATGGCCCACTCGGTGTTGCTTGCTGGGCTTTTAGCGTCTTCCGGGGAACTGGTGGTTTCGGTATGTGTGCTCACTTTGCAGCCTTTAACAAAGTAGGAGTATCGGACTCACACACCTTAACAGCGTTTAAGTTGATGCTAATCACAAGGGGGTGCTTATGAAAGCTATGCCTCATGTGGCCTGGGGTGAAGCTTGCGGGAATAGGGGCAGGTGCAGTAGCGTTGAACAGACCGTAGGGCGCATAAAGATGCGTTCTGCGCAGCTTTCACAGCAATGTGTAAATGAGGGGTCGACTTGGTTTCGACTTCGTACATTGAGCCAGGGGAAGCGTGCCGGTGCAGGCTAGAGACCACCGTTAAGCGTCGTAGCAACCAATAAACGGTCGTAGCAACCAATAAACGCAGAGAAGAACTCTCAGCGTGACTACGCCCTCGCTGCATAATTACAGCGACGCGTGTCTGTCAGCCTAGGTTTGGTTCCTGACCTAGATCCTGGCATCGACTAAGGAACTTGCCTGACCGGTTTGTTGTTCGGCCGGTTGGGGACTTCTAGAGCAACTGGGCCCATCATCCGGGGCGAGTTTGCCCGAGCCGGAGGGCCGAGTAGAGATCCTGTGCAGACTGCGCACGGAGAAGCCCTGGCGAGGTGACGAAGGACCCGGGTTCAATTCCCGGCGGCTCCACAGATAGCATTTCCCCTGGTGAGCGTTCACTGGGGGATTTGCTGTATCTGTGCAGGTCATTGGCATGATACTGTGTTGCCACAGGTGGCCACGAGTTGCCACTAAATGACTCTGATTAGGGAAAGATTAGGGAATGAATAGGGAACGTTTCCCTAGTCCCTAGTCCCTCGTTGTGGAAGGTGTGGCAATGGCACGGAGGAAGGCTGAGCGCACGCGCCGGGCATTCGGCAAGGTGTCGGTTAAGGGCAAGCGCGTCTATGCGGAATACACCGGGCCGGATGGTGCGTTTCACCGCCCTGGGCATTCCTTCCCCTCAAAGATTGATGCGGAAGGTTGGCTAGCGGAGGAATCCTTAGCTGAGGGAGGAACTAAACCCAGGGCGCTTCATTCTGAGTGGAACGATGAGCGGATCTCCAGTCTCCGGATCCTCGATCACCCGTGCCCGCAGATCAAAAGCCTGCTGCAGCAGCTCTGCGGTGATGATATCGGCGGGTGCGCCGGAAGCTATTACCTGGCCTTCCTTCATAACCACAAGGTAATCGGAGTAGCGCACCGCCAGGTTTAGATCGTGCAGCACCATTACTACGGTTCTTCCTAGTTTCTGACGCAGGCTATCGACAAGTTCGAGGATGTCCACGGAGGTAGCCAGGTCAAGGTAAGTGGTCGGCTCGTCTAGGAAGAGGATGTCGGTGTTTTGCGCTAGCACCATGGAGATCCACGCCCGCTGGCGCTGGCCTCCGGAAAGCTCATCCAACGTACGGCTCGCAAGATCTGCAGAACCGGTCTGGCTTAGAGCCGCGAAGACTGCTTCCTCGTCGGTAGAGGACCACTGCCGGAACCATGCTTGGTGCGGGTGCCGACCGCGGGCTACCAGATCGGAGACCAACAGGCCTTCAGGTGCCACGGGTGATTGGGGCAACACTGCCAGTTTTCGGGCGACGTCCTTGCGCTTGATGGCCGAGATATCTTGTCCATTTACATATACGGTCCCTGTATCGAGGGCGAGCAGTCCGGACATGGCACGCAGCAAGGTCGATTTACCGCACCCGTTGGGCCCCACGATAGTGGTGATTTTTCCCGCTGGGAACGTGGCGTTGAGATCGCGGATGATGGTGCGCTGGCCGTAGCCTACCGTGACCGAGGAAGCGACCACGCTACTGGTGGTATTCGGTTGGTCTGCGCTTGACTGAGGTATGGGGGAGGTCATGCGTCTGTGCTCCTAGTGCGTTGAACGAGTAGGTAAATGAGGAAGATACCGCCCAGCGCGGAGGTTACAATACCCACCGGAAGTTCCACCGGCAGAATAGTTTGGGTCACGATGTCCGCACCTAGTAACAGTACTGCGCCGGTAAGAGCCGACGCCGCAAGCGGGGGACTGGGTACGCCGCACATCCGAAGGGCTACTTGAGGCGCTACAAAGGCGATGAATCCGATGGGGCCGGCAGCGGAAACAGCTACCGCAGCTAGCGCTACGGCCAACGCCAGCATTGCCACCTGCACGCCGTCGACTCGCTGGCCCAGCGCTCGGGCTAGATCGGGTCCCAGAGTGGTGGCCAGCGTTTGGTGGGAGATCCAAGCCAGCAACGGGGCGCATACAATCACAAGGGCGACCATGGGGATGGTGGTATTCCACTCCGACTTGGCCAGGGACCCGGTGAGCCAGAACTGTGCCTGGCTGGCATCCCGCAGTTCCGCGCGGACCATGAGGAAATTGATGTAGGAACTTAGCAGCGCGGTAATGATGATGCCCACGAGTACGAGGCGGTAGGAATCCGCGTGGCGCCGCCAAGCCAACGCCCAGATAGCCGTGGTGCTCAGTATCGCGCCCAGAAACGCGGCCAAGGGAATCCCAATTCCAGCGAGCCAGCCGGCGAAGCCGCTGCCGCCACCGCCGAGCACGATGACCGTTACGGCCATGGCAGAGGCGCCCGTGGTGATGCCGAGGATATCGGGGCTGGCCAACGCGTTCCGGGTGACCGTCTGGGTTAGCGCTCCAGAAAGTCCCAGTGCGCAGCCGACCGCGATGGCTGTGGCTACTCGAGGCATGCGCCACTCGAGGACCACGAGTTTTTCCACGCGGGATCCTTCCCCATGAAAGATCACCTGTAGTACTCGGGGGACGGAAATAGGGTAGTCGCCCAGTCCGATGGAGAGTGCTCCTAAAAAGACAATGAGCGCTGTGGCGATAAGACACACCAGCACCACCCGCGGGCGCCAGAGAAAGGAGATTGGCCCAGCTCGGAATGGCACCCTGCCCGGCATCTGCCACGAAGTGCTTTGTTTATCCTGTACAGCCTTGTTATGTCGTATCACAGCGTCATCACCTTTTTCCGAGAGATTAAGGCGAGGAAGAACGGCGCGCCAACGAACGCCAATACGATGCCCACTTGGAGCTCCCCGGGGCGGGCGATGAGGCGGCCCACTACGTCCGCACACAGCAACAGTGCCGCGCCGGCCAGTGCAGAGTAAGGCAAAATCCACTTGTAATCTGGGCCTGTGAGAGCCCGGACAATGTGGGGCACTACCAGACCAATGAAGCCCAGCGGGCCCGCTGCAGCCGTGGCCGCCCCGGCCAGCAGTGCGATGATGCCCATGCCGCCAAGTCTTGCGGCCGCGGTGTTGATGCCGAGTCCTGCGGCCACGTCGTCGCCTAAGTTCAAGATGTTCAACTGTGGGCCGGTGGCAAACGCCAGGATCAGTCCCAGCACTATAAACGGCAGGATGCCTAGTGCAATGTTCATATCCCGACCGGCAAGGGAACCGACGGTCCAAAAGCGCATTCGATCCAGGTTATTGTCATTGGTGAGAACGAATGCGCTGGTAATGGCGCTTAATACCGCCGACAGTGCGGCTCCGCCCAGTACTAAGGTCAAAGGGTCCACTGCTGCTTTGCCTGCGGAGGCTAGGCCGAAGACTAGTGCAGTGGCTGCGATCGCGCCGAGGAAGGCTACTACTGCGGTGGCCCACGGGGCGGTGATGCCAAACAGAGCGAAGCTGACCACAACGCTCAGGGCCGCGCCGGAGCTGACACCTAGGATTCCCGGATCTGCCAGGGGATTGCGGGTATGGCCCTGAATGAGAGCACCGGCCACTCCCAGTGCCGCCCCCACCATAATGGCCAGCAGGGTGCGCGGTAGCCGCAGCTCGGCTACTACGCGTTGATTGGTTGGAACTTCGTCTTGGGAGCCGCTCGCCCCTGGGAGATCCCGCAGCGCGGCCCACACATCCTCCGCAGGAATGGAACGGGCACCGTACAGCAAACTGCAGATCGTGCCGCCGAGGACCAGTAGGAACAGTACCCCTAGGCCCAGTAGGCGGGTAGTGCGCACACTCATAGCGTGGCCTCCAATCCCTGCAGTGGCTGCCAGCCCGCACCTAGCTGCAGGCGACCACATAACCGAGCCTGTTGGCCTGCCCACTGCTGCTTTCCGATGTCCGTGAAGTAGGCCCTAAAGAGTGCCCAGTAGGCGCTGGTGCTTCGGTAGTCTGGCCCGGACAAAACCATGAGGAGCTCCGAGTCCAGATCCAAGGGTGCTGTGACCCGATGGCCCAAGAAGGACGAGAGACGCTCATGACCGGTCATCTCTGCCATATCGATCACGATGGGAAATCCTAAGTTGTGGGGGCGGGAGAGGTGCGTAACGGTGAATTCGTCCCAGTGCGGTTGACAAAATTCCATATATCCCGACGTGCCCACAGGATCGTTCCTCCGCGATCGGGTACTTGCCACCTCTGGAAGGGGAGGGGAGCTTCGGCCGAGTTGTGGCTCAGACTTTTGCTGGGGGTGGTTGTCAATCATGGGAAAACATATTACCACTTAAAGTAAGGTAAGCCTTCATTTACTTAAGGGGCGTTCAAAATAAGTTGCTGGAGATTAGGGATTGGCGTAAATGCGGCTACGCCGCTGGCGTCGGCATTCGGCATAACGACAGAATCGAGGGCGATACTCCGCGTATCGAAAAGACGATCCAGAACTTATCGTGACCGTGTCCTCGGACATTGATGAAAATGCATACAAGTAGCTGTCTGATATCGCCCCTGTCGTTGTGCGAAAGGGTGAAGGTATACCCCTTTAGGTAGGTAATAACTATAGATCAATAACTAGAATAAACTATTGCAACGTGGCATAGGTAATGCTAACCTAACTTAAAAGTTACCTTCGGGTCTACCGAAAATTCTGATGAAAAGAGCTGAAAGGTAGCTTGAGGAAACCGACTTTAAGGATAAAGGATGTCAGTAAAAAGAGGTGCGCGGTCATTCATTGCTGCCGCTATCTGTGCCGGATTAGTTCTGTCGGGCTGCTCGTCGAACGATTCAATCGATGAAGCGGCAACAACCTCCGAGGTTGCAGAATACGTGACCATTGAGCACGCACGGGGAACGGACACGTATCCGGTCAACCCGCAAAACGTGGTTGCCGTAGGAACGGCCGTTGATAACCTGCTGGAACTTGGAATTAAACCAGCTGCCGTTGTGCAGCATAGAATAGACAAGAACTCGCCTTGGCGCGAGGCCAAGCTCGATGGCGTCAAGGTGATCGATCAGACAGACTTCAAGACTCTGCCCCAGGAACAAATCGCGGCAATCGAACCCGACTTCATCGTTGGCGACTACTGGACAATTTCCGAGGCTCATTACAAGGAATTGTCTGCAATCGCACCGACTCTCGGCGGAATCTCCGATAAGGGTGAGGGAATTGGTTGGGAATCTCAGCTAGAAGCTTTGGGCAAGATCTTCAATAAGGAATCCGAAGCGAAGAAAGCTATTGAAGAGGATCAGAAGCGTTTCTCCGACGCAAAGGAAAAATTGCCTAACCTCTCCGGTAAAACCGGCGTTGTTTCCCAGTTCGCCCAAGGCTCCTTTGGCGCCGTTGCTGACCCTGAGGATCCGGGTGCTTCCTTCATCTACGATCTGGGCATGAAGTTCCCGGACAAGCTGACGGACGGATCCGTCCCAGCTAATAATAGTGGCCGCGTCACGCTTTCCCCGGAAAATGTTTCCTACCTAGCCGCTGATTTCATGGTTATTTATAACCGCGACGGCTCAATCGAAGAGGTTGAAAATATTCCGGGATACAAAGATTTGCCACAGGTGAAAGCCGATGCGACTCTCGCTGGTGATTCAGCCGTCGTCGCCGGACTTAACAACCCGACGAGCTTGAGTCGAGCTTGGGTATTGGATAAGACGATGCCGACGCTGGAAAAGGTTGGAAAGTAGTCAAGGCCCGCACAACCCTGATACCTGCTAGAAGGGGCTCACTTCGTTGCAGCAGGTAGTCATGAACGCCTTCCGATTTATCGGAAGGCGTTGTTTTAGGTGATGAAGTCCAAGGAAGTGGTGAGTTCGTTCTTGCCTCTCCGGCAACGAAATAAAAATCAACTTGACCAAAAGGAATGGTTAAAACTATGCCCAGAAACAGTCGAGGTAGAGAAATTTATCCAATCTCTTACCGGGAATTGTATGTGCAAAATGTCGAAGATATATCGCCATGCATGCGGCGCATTACGCTCAGCGGAGAGCAACTCCAGGAGCACAAACACGATGGTATTTCCGTTCCTGCATTATTAAGCAATGGTTTTGATGACGACGTTCGGCTGATCTTCCCGGATCCGGAAACTGGAGAAAGGCCGCACCCAATCGCCCAAAAAGATGGCAACCTACTGTGGCCAGAAGCTGTCAAAAATCTATTCCGGACATACACGGTCCGCCACTTTGACGCTGCTAACCAGCGGTTAGCAATAGATTTCGCGCGCCACGGTGAGGGCCTAGCAGAAAACTGGTCACAGAACGCTCGAATAGGTGACGCCATTTTTGTGGCAGGTCCGAAGTCTTGTGCACAGTTACCTACGCATACCGATTGGCTATTTTTGGCAGGAGATGAGACTGCGCTCCCGGCAATTGGCCGCTGCGTAGAATCACTCCCGTGCGGGCACCCTGCGATTGCGGTGATAGAGGTTCCTACGAGCGCTGATATTCAGAGCTTAGACATTTCCGATTCAGTACAGGTCCACTGGGCGGTACGCGAACGGGGTGAGGACTTCGTGGAAAAGACTAGGGCGCTTTTTGAAGCTACTTCTCCTTCATTATTGCCTGATGGCGAAGGATACGTATGGGCGGCAGGGGAAGCTTCTCGGCTAAAACCGCTGCGCCGTTTGTTTAAAGCTTCCGGAATTACCCCTGAGCATCAAGAAATCACGGGCTACTGGCGGCGTACTAACCCGAAACACGGCAAAGGAAACGCATCGAGCAGTAGTAATAGTGTTTTGCATAATATCCATGATTTAGCTGAGTTGAACTCGGCCTTTGCGCTTCGCACTGCAGTACGTTTAGGACTATTTCAAGAAATCGATGCGGGTGCCAACACAGTCCCTGCCCTTGCTGTTGCGGCAGAACTTCACGAGGAGGCTTTGGGAAGATTTGTCCGTTACTTGGCTGCTCTTCAACTCGTCGAAATCAGCGGGAACGCCCTCACGTTGACTGCAATGGGAATGGAACTGGCGGACCCAGATTCAAATGCGGTGCGCTGGTTAAGCGGGCCTGCGCATCTTGAGGCGATGGCGCTGATGCGACTTGAGCACAGTCTTCGTACCGGTGAGTCAGCACCTCAAGGGGAAAAGGGATTGCCGTGGTCAGAGTATGTTAGCCGTGACCCACAACTCGTGGCCGAACGCTTTGAGCAAAAGAATGTGAGCGCTGGGTGGACTGCTCCTTCGGCAGCTAAGGCACTACAGCAGTATTTAGATGAAACCGCTCGCGTTCTCATCATTGGCCAGGGAGGCGCGGTATATGCAGATGAAATACTCCGACGATGGGAGCATGCCCAGAGCCGTATTATCAGTGATGCTTCCTCGGAAGCGGTGCTACAGGAAATCGCAGTAACCTCTCGTGCACGATGCGAGACGAATGGCGAGGGAAGCGGTTTTTATCCCACTGAAGTGGACTATGTGTGGGCAACTGATGTAGTTTTCATCGATCCCTGGGGTGTCTTTGGTAGCGAGGAAGTAGCTCACCAATTAAACCGTGCAATAAGTAAGGATACGTTCCGGCGGGTTTATATCTTTACCGAGGTTATCGATACGGTAGGCGGAGATGAGCATTCCTATGAAGAGGACATGGTGAGGCTTTCCATGTTCGGCACCAAGATACCGACTCAGGAAGACATCAACGCTGCTGTCGCTGACAACGGCGCTTTTATTGCCTCCACCACGGCTGTTGGCTGGGGTAAACGCCTTTTCGTTCTTGAGGCAGAGGCGAAATCCTAAAGAGGAACTGCTGAGGTTCCCCTCGTGTAGTCGACACCCTGGCTGAGGTCAAAGAAAAATGCCGAAGGAACCACGGTGTCTATGCTGCGGTTCATGCCGGATAAAAGCCGCTGCTGTCCCTGTGAAAGAGAAACCGAGGGCAGCAGCGGCTAAAGCGTAGAGCGTGGCGGCTTAGAGCCCGAAGTACTCGCGCAGATCGGCGGCGATGGCATCGAGGCGATCGGCGTCGGGGGACTCGAGGTAGCACTTGAGCTTGGGCTCAGTGCCGGAGGGGCGGACGATGACGCGGTCATCGTTGTCGGTGAAGAACTTCGAGCCTTGGGCGAACTTTTCCACCTTGGTTATAGGGGAGCCAGCAAGCTCGGTCGGTGGGTTCGCGGAGACCTTCTCCATTGCTTGAGCAATGAGGCTCAAGTCTTCTACGCGGAAGGTCAACGGCTGCGTGTGCAGTGCGCCAACCGTGGCGTAGATTTCTTCCAAGCGGCCTAGCAAGCTAGTTCCAGCGGCCTTGCATTCAGCGGCAAGGCTGGCAAGTACGACGGAAGTAGAAATGCCGTCTTTGTCGCTGACCGCGGCGGGATCGGGGCAAAAGCCAATGGCCTCTTCATAGCCGAAGGATAGCTCTGGGGTGCGGGCGATCCATTTGAAACCGGTAAGCGTTTCCTTATGGCCGAGACCGTAGTGCGCGGCGATGCGCCCGAGCAGGCGGGAGGAGACCAGGGAATTGGCGAAGTTACCGGTAGCGCCGCGGCGAGCAAGGTAATCGCCCAGGAGGGCACCGGTTTCGTCGCCGCTTAGTTGGCTCCAAGAGTTTTCCGCCGTGGGGACGGCGGCGGCGCAGCGATCGGCATCTGGGTCATAAGCGATAAGGATATCGGCATCGATCTCCTCAGCGTGCTTGATTCCAAGGTCTAAGGCGCCGGGTTCTTCCGGGTTGGGGAAGGACACCGTAGGGAAGTCAGGGTCGGGTTCGGCCTGCTCGGGCACCAGCGAGACGCGGAAGCCACAGCGGGAAAGCAGCTCCTTGCCGAGCTCGGCCCCCACGCCGTGCATGGCGGTCAGCGCGATGGTGATATCGGTACTGTCACCGACTAGCTGGGCGGCGCGGTCGAGATAGTCCTCGCGGGTATCGACGTCCTCGATGCGCTCAGAAGAAAGCGCAACCTCGTCGGCATAGGGAGCCGCAGCGATAGCGGCGGCAATTCCGGAGTCTGCCGGAGAAATAAGCTGCACGCCCTCGCCTGGGCCGGTGGCGATGCGGCCGCCCAAGTACACCTTGTAGCCGTTATCGGCTGGAGGGTTGTGGGAGGCGGTGACCATAATGCCGGCATCTGCGCCCAAGGAGCGAACCGTAAAAGCCGTCAGTGGGGTCGGGTTCTGTGCAGGCAGAACCAGGGCCTTACCGCCGGCGGCGGAGATGACCTGGGCGGCATCGCGCTGGAACTGCGCGGAACCGTGGCGGGCATCGCAGCCAATGACGACGACCGGGGCATCGACCTGCTGGTTGAGCCAGGTGATAAGCCCGTAGGTGGTGCGGATGACCACGGCGCGGTTCATACGGGATTCGCCCGCCCCCACGGCGGCGCGCAGGCCCGCGGTACCGAAGTTCAAGGGGCCAGCGAAGGCCGCGGCGAGTTCTTCGGAATTGCCTTCCTCGATCCACGTCAGTACCTGGCGGGCGGTGTCCGCATCCGGATCGTGTTCGGCCCAGGTGCGGGCGTAGTCGACATCGAAGTTCGTGTGTGCGGGCATCGCTTAAAGCTCCTCGAGGATCTTGGCGGAGGAAGACAGCCCCAGGCGGGTAGCGCCGGCTTCGATCATTGCCAGTGCATCCTTGCCGCTGCGGATGCCGCCGGATGCCTTAACGCCGAGAGCGTCGCCTACGGTCTCGCGCATGAGCGTGACCGCGTGGGTGGACGCACCGCCGGCGGGGTGGAAACCGGTGGAAGTCTTGACAAAGTCCGCCTGGGCGGCTGCGGCGGCCTTGCAGGCGAGGACAATGGCGTCGTCGGAAAGCGCGGCAGACTCGATGATGACCTTGAGCACCTTGCCAGGGATGGCATCGCGCACGGCCTGGATTTCGGCCTGCAGATCCTCGGCGCGGCCCTCGATGGCCAGGGGGATATTGATGACCATGTCCACCTCTTCGGCGCCATCAGCAACCGCGCGGGCTGCCTCAGCGGCCTTAATCTCCGGCTTTACGGCACCGGAGGGAAAGCCCACGACGGTGGCGATGTGCATGGATTCTGGAACCTCGATGGGCAGGGCGGACGGGGAAACGCAGACGGAGTAGGTGCCCAGCTCGGCCGCCTCATTGACCAAGGCGCGGAACTGCTCCGGGGTGGCCTCCGGCTTGAGCAGGGTGTGGTCGATGATGGAAGCAACGTCGGTGCGGGAAGTCATAATTGTTCTCCTGAGCGGGTTAGGCGGGGATTCGGAACGGGCCATCTTGAGGTCAGAGACGACGTACAGGGCAATACCGATGGCGGCGACTGCCGCGAGGATTCACAGCACGGTGTTATAGCTGGTGAGGTCCTGCAGCTTTGCCGTATAGGCAATGCCCAGTGGGATGGCGATATTGATGGTCAGGTTATAAAAGCCAATCGCGATGCCGGACTTGGTGGCGGTGATATTGCGCAGTGCGGTATTGACCAGCGGGGCGTACATCAGCGCAAAGCCGGAGGCAAAGGCCACGATGGCCAGGATGAGTACGGCGACGTGAAGCTGCACGAAGAGCGCGGCCGCCACCAGCGCGCCGGCGACAAGGGCGAAAGCGGTGTAGATGGTGGCGCGAGAGGACAAAACGCCACCGATCTTGCCGGAGAAAATACCAATGAGGATGGCGCAAATATAGCCCGGGATCATCAGCAGGGAGGCCTTATCGATGTTCATGCCGTGCAGGTCATGTGCGGCAAATGGCAGCAGGAAAATGAAGCCCATCTGGGTGGAGTAGACGAAGAAGACCATGAGGATGGTCCACACATAGCGGCCGTTAGTAAAGAACTCCGGGGTGACCACGGGGTGCTTGGCGTGGCCGATGTGGATGATGAAGCCTACGACGCCCCGGTGGTGGCACCCTTATTCTTGTAGAGGCGTTGGCCGCATAGAGTGTGGATTACTCCGTGTGGTTCGATGTGGTGAATGAGGTGCCGCAAGCGTGGCGTGCCGGTACTCCGGCGTGCCGGGTTGGTGGTGGTTTGTGGGGTGGTCATGGTTGCCTTTCCTGGTGCTATTAGGGAAGGATTAGGGAATTTTCCCGTCCTTGTTTCTTGAATTGCGCCTGTGACCTGCTGTGTTGTGGTGTGGGGGTTCAGTCCCCGGCGGCTCCACCGGAAAGCCCCAGCTAGATAACGTTCTAGCTGGGGTTTCTTCTCGTTTTGTATCCCTGGCCTGCAGTAATGGCGCATGTCCGGTGCGTGCAGGTAGGGCCACCCGTGTCCCGCATTAGTCCCACAAAAGCCCCCAATCAAGCCCCGACGGCTCCACAAATAGCATGAGTGTTCACCGAGGGGAATGCTGTATCGAGACCGTTTTGGTGGCTAAGCTTGGGTAGCAGCTGTCTGGCGGGAAGCGTCAGGGGGTTCTGAATAGAGAAAGAAGCGTGAAACCGCTAGCAGGCTTTCTTGAGTTCCTTTAAAGGGGGGTAGAAGTGATCGCTTTCGCTGGGACTATCACAGCCGTGCTAGGGCTGAATGTTGTGGCGAATGAAACTGGTGCGAATGCCGTGGGGTTCGTAATTACAGCTATTCTCTTGGGATTCGGGCTCGCTCCCTTTGTTGGGGATTCTCTGGAGCGCCATATTCCGGTTTCGCTGTGGCGGCGGATGTCATTTTCTCGCGTTGCTAGCCGTCGGTGGGGTGTCGAGCTATTCAATGCTGTGCTCACGAGAATCGGATGGAATGGCATGATTTTGGCGATGCGCAGAGAAGAGTCTGCCAAGCGTGAAGGGGCGACCCCTCTTCGTCCCATGCGAGCGTCGGCAGCCGGTCATGCGTGGGGATTGTTGCTCCATATATGTAGCGCTGGATGGTGCGCTGCGGCAGACGGATTGTTTGCGGCTACAGTTCTTCTTGTTGTCGGGGTTGTGGGCCATCTGTATCCGGTTTTGCTTCAATTACGTGTGCTCACGGATGCTCGGGGGAGGTAGTTCAATATCGGTGTCGTTGCAGCCTGCTTTAGGATGGCCGCATGGATACCGAATCTCTCCGCATCACGGTCGTCTTGTTTGAGGGCTTCGAGCTTCTCGACGTCTTCGGGCCCGTCCAGCTGCTTCAAGCGGTGCCTGATGTCGCCGTTGTTTTCGCAGGACCGGATAGTGGGCCAGTTGCTAGCTCGCAGGGCGTGGAAGTGGTGCCGACAATTTCTTATGGGCAGATTGAGCCGGCCGACGTTCTCCTCGTCCCGGGAGGAAAGGGGACCCGGAAGCTCGTGGAAGACGAATCTTTTCTGACGTGGCTTCGTGAGGTGGGTGCGCAAGCGCCGGTGGTTGCCTCCGTGTGTACGGGTTCTGCGGTCCTGGCGGCGGCTGGGCTCTTGGAGGGCTACGCCGCAACAAGCAATAAGCGTGCTTTTAGCTGGGCCACGTCCTTCGGGGGCGATGTGTCCTGGCGGCCGGAGGCGCGGTGGGTGCACGACCGCAATCGATGGACCTCCTCAGGCGTGGCGGCGGGGATGGATATGACTGTCGCGCTCATTGCGCACCTCGTATCAGACAGTGCTGCCATCAATGCTGCCAACTTTGCGGAATATGATGCGCACCGCGACAGCGAGTGGGATCCTTTCGCGCGGCTGAATGGACTGGTGCCTTAGAACCCTGGTAGATGGGGGTAGCCGGTGGGATGGACGTAGTACCGCTGTACGAAAAGTGTGACGCGGAGCGACGCTTGGTGTTACTCAAGTTACAAACGCGTGGTAGCCTTTCCTCAACAGTGTGACGTGGAGCACTGGGACTGACCCCTACGACAGGAGTACCCATGAACAGCCCATCCAATACAGCGCCGAAAGGCGGCGCTGACACCACGGAGAAATCAAAAGCACATCCCGCCACGGCAGAGCAAAAATCGAGCCAAAAGTCCAGCGGGGGAATGCTGGATAAGTTCCTCAATGGCGTTGAATACGTCGGCAATAAACTGCCCGAGCCCTTCACCATCTTCCTTATCCTTTTCCTTATCACCGGCGTGCTCTCCACCATCATGGCGAAGATGGGCGTGGAGATTAAGATTCCCGGCAGTGATGAGATTCAGCCGGTCAAAGGCTTGTTCACCGGTGAGGGACTGACGTGGTTCACCACGACGATGGGGGAGAACTACATCAACTTCCCGCCGCTGGTGACGGTGCTGCCCATCATGCTCGCAGTCGGAGTGGCGGAGCGCTCCGGAATGCTCTCAGCGCTGATCCGGAAGCTCTTTGGTTCGGCGAAACCGTGGCTGCTTCCGTACGCCGTCGGCGTAATTGGCGTGACCGCCTCCGTCATGGCGGATGCCGCCTTCGTCATCGTCCCGCCGCTGGCCGCCATGGTCTTCAAGGCTGCGGGCCGCCACCCAGTGGCGGGTCTGATTGGCGGCTTCGCCGCTGTGGGCGCGGGCTATTCCACTGCCTTGGTGCCGACCTCCTTGGATGCGCTGTTTGCTGGTATTACCACCGCGGTTATGGACACCCTGCCGAATACCGAATTCGCTCCGGTCAACGCCATGTCGAATTACTACTTTAACGTGGCTTCTTCCATCGTGCTCGGTGTGCTGGCCGGCTTCATCATCGACAAGGTGATCGAGCCGCGCATGTGGCAGCAGGAAGTTCCCACCGAGGAAGATATCGATCCTGAGGATGCCGCCGAGCGCGGTGACCGCGACGAGAATGGCGAAGAGCTCACCGCTGAGCTGCGCCCGGCCGAATCCAAGGGCCTCATCTGGTCCGGTGTGGCCACGGTCATCCTCACCGCCATCATTCTCTTCGCAGTTCTTCTGCCGGAATCGCCGTGGCGCAATGAAGAGGGCGGCTTCTTGCCCAAATCCCCGCTGTTGAACTCCATCGTCTTTATCGTGTTCGCTTACTTCTTGCTCCTCGGCGTGGTCTACGGCAGGGTCGTGGGCACCGTCAAGGGCATTACTGATGTCGTGAACATGATGATGGGCGCTCTCAAAGATATGCTGAGCTTCCTTATCTTGGCCTTCATCCTGGGCCAGTTCGTGGCGCTATTCGCCTGGACCGGCATCGGTACCTTTACAGCGGTGAAGGGTGCTGCCTTCCTGGAATCAATCGGGCTTACTGGCTTCGCGGCCATCTTCGCCTTCATCGTCTTGGCGTCCTGCCTCAATCTTCTGATTATTTCGGGTTCTTCCATGTGGACGCTCATGGCCGCGGTCTTCGTGCCCATGTTCGCTCTGCTGGGCTATGAACCGGCCTTCATCCAAGGTGCGTTCCGCGTGGGTGATTCGGCAACCCAAATCATTACCCCGCTGAACCCGTACATGATTGTCATGCTTGGCTTCCTCCAGCGCTATGAACGCGAGGCAGGCCTAGGAACGCTAATGTCGCGCCTCGTTCCCTTCGTTATTCCGTTCTTCACTGCCTGGGCAATCCTGCTGGCCACTTGGTTCTACGTGGACCTCCCACTGGGCCCAGGCAACAACGTCATGATTGGTTAAAAGTATGGATCAACGCAACAATCCATCGACAGCGTATCTGGAGGCGATGGAGGAGGGCGTCGCCAAGCGCGTGGCGTCCGCAGCTCCACCGGAAAAACAGGGAGAGGACTACCCGGGCCAGGATAAGCTCTGGGATGCGGTGGCCGCTCGCGCCGAGGCACTGCGGGAGAAGGCCGCGCACATCGTCGCGGACCTGCATGCTCATCCCGAGACCGCGTTCAAGGAGCATCGCTCCATGGCGGTGCTGGCGGACATCGTGGAGGAACATGGCTTTTCCGTCCGTCGCGGGGTCTATGGGGTAGAGACCGCGTTCGAAGCCTCGTGGCAGAGTCCGGATTTTGTTCCCGCGCAGCACCCCACCGTGGCGATTCAGGCGGAATATGACGCCCTGCCCCAGATTGGTCATGCCTGCGGACACAACGTCATCGCCGCAGCGGGCGTTACCGGATTTCTGGCGGCGACTGCCGCGCTTGACGACGTTCCTTCCTTATCCGGCCGCATTCTCCTCCAAGGAACCCCAGCGGAGGAGGGGCATTCGGGCAAAGAGTACATGATCCGCGGCGGCAGCCTCGAACGGGTCGATGCCGCAGTGATGATCCATGGCTTTGGTTACGACATCGGCGCGCATGCCTGGGTGGGGCGGCGCATCCTGCGCGTTACGTATCGCGGCGTGGCCGCGCATGCCAGCTCCCAGCCTTTCATGGGACGAAATGCTCTCGACGCTGCAAGCTTGGCGTATCAAGGCATTGGGCTCATGCGGCAGCAGATGCCGCCTTCTGATCGCGTGCACGCCATCATGAGCGGTGGCGATCGCCCCTCCATCATCCCGAGCGAGGCGGAGATGACCATCTATGTGCGCTCGTTGGGAACGCGCACACTCATGGATCTGTCCGCCAGGGTGGAAGACATCGTCCGGGGCGCTGCACTTATGGCCGGAGTCGAAGTCAACGTGGAGTGGGATGAGCACCCGATGACGCTGCCTGTGCGTAACAACGCGGCGTTGGTGGAACGATGGGCGGCTACGCAGGCGCGCCGGGGGCGCACACCACTGCCGGCAGGCACGGTGCCGGATACGGTGGCCGCCTCGACTGACTTTGGCAATGTCTCCCATCTCGTGCCTGGTCTGCATCCGATGGTGCAGGTATCGCCTGCCGACGTCGCCCTGCACACCGAGGACTTTGCCCACTGGGCAGCCACGCCGCAGGCGGTGGATGCAGCCGTTGATTCGGCGGCAGGGTTAGCTCAGGTTGCCCTTGATTTCCTCGCGGATGCGGACTTCCGCCGCGCGGCACGGGAGGATTTCGATAGGGAAGGGCCAGTGGCGGTTGGCGATCTCATTGCTGAGGAGGGGTAGAAGCCCACACAATTGAAATGGCACGTCACGGGGCATCGGTCGGCGGCCGGCTACCCCCGTCGTGAATTAGGAAACATCAGCATGCTTGAAAGGTAAGCCTTACTTGAGTTAGGTTAGGCGCTGCCCTTATTTGCCAACTGTGGTTAGCCACACCTAATATGCAAGGAAGCTATGTTTAACCTTTCTCGCCGTGCCGCGGGCACGACCGCCGCTAAATTTGCCGCTACTCTCTCGGTGGCAGCGCTTGCCCTCACTGGCTGCTCTTCCAGTCAGTCTGAGGAGACCGCTGAGCCGACCGAATCCGCGGCGGCAGGCGCGTCCACCATCACCGTGGAAGATAATTTCGGTTCAAAGGAAGTCACCCTGCCGGTGGAGAACCCTGCGGTGACGGATAACCGCGCTTTTTCTGTCCTGGCGCAGTGGGATATCGACCTTGCCGCCGCGCCGCTGCCGCTGGTCCCGAAGTCCCTGCGTGATACCTACAACAAGGACACCGTCGAGGTTGACCTGGGATCCCACAAGGAGCCGGACCTTGAAGGTCTGGTAGCTGCAGAGCCGGACGTCGTGTGGAATGGCCAGCGCTTCGAGCAGTACCAAGAGGACATCGAGAAGCTGCTCGAGGATGTCCCGGTGCTTGATTTCGAGCCGCGTGATGACGAAGATTTCTTCGACGAGCTCAAGCGCCACACTGAAGCGCTGGGCCAGGTCTTCGGCCACGAAGAGGATGCTGCGCAGCTCATTGAAGATTTCGACGCCGCTGCTGAACGAGCTAAGAAGGCCTACAACCCAGAGCAGAAGGTCATGGCTGTGAACACCTCCGGCGGTGAAATTGGATACATCGCTCCCGGCATCGGGCGCGTCTACGGTCCGGTCTTTGAGCTGCTTGGCCTGACCCCGGCCCTGGAGGTCGACAATGCTTCCGATGACCACAAGGGCGACGATATCTCTGTCGAGGCCATTGCTCAGTCCAACCCCGATTGGATCCTCGTCATGGACCGCGATTCCGCTATCTCCAAGGAAGGCCAGGATGTCACCCCGGGTGAGAAGCTGGTCAAGGACAACGCGGCGCTGAAGAACGTCACCGCTGTAAAGGAAGGCAACGTGTACGTGGCACCGAATGACACCTACATTGATGAGTCCATCATTACCTACACCGAGATCTTGAACGCGCTTGCCGACGCCTTCGAGAAGGCCAACGCCTAACCATTCTTCGGCAGCGAAGGAGGAGACTAAACCGTGACGGTGAAGAGCAGTGCCTCGGCCAAGCACTCAGCCGGAGGCCCGCGCAACTCCCGCGAGCCTGTGCTGACCTGGAAGCTGGGCCTCGGCGTGCTCGGCGTCGTCACGCTTCTGGTCCTTTCCCTCATGGTGGGGGAGTACAGCATCCTCGATAATGAGGACGGCTGGGCGATGTTCTTCACCACCCGCGTACCGCGTACCGTGGCGCTCGTTTTAGCGGGCGCTGCGATGGCAATGAGCGGTTTGGTCATGCAGCTGCTGACCCAAAACCGCTTCGTGGAACCCACGACGACGGGAACCACCGAGTGGGCCGGGCTGGGCCTGCTCTTTTCGTTGATTCTTTTCCCGCACTCATCGGTGCTGGTGAAAATGGTCATTTCGGTGTTCTTTGCGTTCGTGGGAACCATGGTGTTCTTCGCGTTCCTGCGCCGCGTGGCGCTGCGCTCCTCACTCATCGTGCCGATTATCGGCATTATGCTGGGCGCTGTCGTCAGCGCAGTATCCTCCTACGTGGCGCTAGCGACGGATACCTTGCAGCAGCTCGGAATCTGGTTCATGGGATCCTTTACTTCCGTCTACGAAGGCCAATACGAGGTCCTGTGGATCGTCCTGCTGGTTTTGGTGGCGGTATATTTCTACGCTGACAAGCTCACCGTCGCTGGGCTAGGGGAGGATATTGCGACCAATATTGGTCTGAACTACCAGCGGATGATTCTGCTGGGAACCGGACTCATCGCCGTGGCGACGGGCGTTGTCACCGTCGTCGTTGGCTCCCTGCCGTTCCTTGGGCTCATCGTTCCCAACGTAGTGAGCATGTTGCGCGGTGATGACCTGCGCTCCAACCTGCCGTGGGTCTGCCTGCTCGGCATTGCCACGGTGACCTTGTGTGACCTAATTGGCCGCACAATTATCTCTCCGTTTGAGATGCCCGTATCGGTCATCCTGGGGATTGTGGGTGCTATCGTGTTCGTCGTCTTGATCGTGAGGTCGACCAAGTGAGGGTAAGTATCTCTATCCCTGCGACGAAGGAACCTGTGCAAGCATCTCGTGCCCGGCGAAGCGTCGGCAGTTTTCAATCCGCGGCTGCAGCACGTAAATACTGGATTATTCTTGGCGCTTTGATCGTCGCCGGGCTGGTCTTTGCTTTTGGATTGTTGGCCTACGACAACCCCATGGAGTTCGGTACCCGCAAGTGGTGGCTCATTGCGCGTCGCCGCGCTGATGCGGTGACCGCCATGGCGATCGTCGCAGTATGCCAGTCCGTGGCAACGGTGGCTTTCCATACCGTGACGAATAACCGGATCCTTACTCCTTCGATCATGGGATTTGAGTCCCTGTACGTTGCGATTAATACAGCCACGATTTTTTTCCTTGGTGCCGCTGGCCTGACCCAGGCCCGCAACATGGGAACCTTCCTTCTGCAGCTCGTGCTCATGGTGGGCCTGTCCCTCGTGCTGTACTCCTGGCTGCTGACCAGCCGACGCAACAACATGCATGCGATGCTTCTCGTGGGCATCATTATCGGTGGTGGCCTCGGTTCGCTGTCGACGTTTATGCAGCGCATGCTCACCCCCAGCGAATTCGACGTACTCACCGCGCGGCTCTTCGGTTCCGTTAACAACGCGGAGAGCGAGTACTATCCCATCGCCATCCCGCTGGTTCTCGCGGTGACGCTGCTAATGTTCCTGAACTCCCGACAGCTCAACGTGTTGGCCTTGGGACGCGATGCCGCAACGAATCTAGGTGTTAATCACAAGGTCAATGCAATCTACACGCTGATTTTGGTCTCCATTCTCATGGCGACGAGCACCGCGCTCGTTGGGCCCATGACCTTCCTTGGCTTCCTTGTGGCAACTCTGGCCTACCAGGCAGCCGAGACTTATGACCACCGCTTCCTCTTTCCGATGGCGGTTGCCACAGCCTTCGCTGTTCTCACCGGCGCTTACTTCCTCATGCAGCACGTCTTCTATGCGCAGGGCGTGGTCTCCATCATTATCGAGCTGGTAGGCGGCAGCGTCTTCCTTCTGGTCATTCTGCGAAAGGGCAAGCTGTGATCAAGCTTTCCAAAGTGTCCAAGTCCTACTCCGGCGAGACCAACATCGGCCCCATTGATCTGGAGATCCCCTCCGGCGGCATCACTGCGTTGATCGGCCCCAACGGTGCGGGCAAGTCCACGATGCTGACGATGATTGGCCGGCTTCTCGACGTCGACGAAGGCACCATCGAGGTCGCCGGTTATGACGTGTCCTCCACGAACTCGCAGGACTTGGCGAAGATCCTTTCCATCCTGCGCCAGGAAAACCACTTCATTACGAAGCTGACCGTGCGCCAGCTGGTGAGCTTCGGCCGTTTCCCTTACTCCAAAGGGCGTTTGACCACGGAGGATGAAGAGGTGATCTCGCGCTACATCGACTTCTTCCGCCTAGGAGAATTAGAGAATCGTTACCTGGACGAGCTGTCCGGCGGGCAACGCCAACGCGCGTACGTGGCGATGGTGCTCTGCCAGGAGACGGACTACGTGCTTCTCGACGAACCCCTCAACAACCTGGACATCTCTCACTCTGTGGAGATGATGAAGCATTTGCGAAAGGCCGCCAAGGAATTTGGCCGGACGATCATCATCGTCCTCCATGACATCAACTTTGCCGCTCGCTACGCCGACTACATCTGTGCGGCCAAAGACGGAAGCATCGTTGCCTTCGGGGGACCGGAGGAGATCATGCGCGATGAGGTCCTCACACCCATCTTCGAAACTCCAATCACAGTTATTGATGGCCCGGATGGGCTGTTGGCCTGTTACCACTAGCTATTAACATTCAGGTGGACTGCCTGACAGCCAGAAAACTGCCCCAGGAAGAGTGCCAAAAGGTGCTCTAGCTGGGGATTTGTTGTTTGTTGGGGGTGTGCGTATATTTATCGGGGTCGCCGCGAGGTAGCCGTTTGGTTAACTGGTGGTAGATGTTCGGGCAATGGTTGTTCGGCGGGTTTGACTTTGGTTGAGCTTGTTGGGTAGGGTTGTTCGGGCCGCCGCA
>QWCJ01000285.1_pt1 | contig 20457 bp, 21 predicted proteins | sample 1972501 | NCBI WGS metagenome assembly QWCJ01 (sample SAMN09866711, study PRJNA288562) | Human vaginal metagenome isolate term2_vaginal, whole genome shotgun... | isolation source: vagina | host: Homo sapiens | place: USA: California
ATATTTTTAGGGTTAATTTTTGTACTGGCTATTTGTGTACTTATTTTTCCTAATAATAATGTAGCTGCATCCGATGGAGAAAATTTGAGCTATAGTGAAGTTGAAAAAATAGGAGAAAAGGTAGAAAAGTATATAATTGTAGATAATGACAGATTATATTTTAATTATCAAAAAGCTCAAGATAATAATGAAAGTGCAGAAGTCATTGAGCAAGGATTATTGTTAGAATCAGTTAGTTCCAATTATTCAAAATCTAATATAAAAGGTTATAGTACACGTTCAATAGGGTTACCAATATGGGGTAATTATTGTGGACCAGGATATGGTGGAAAAGATTCAAATAAGCCGGCTACTGATGTACTAGATGAAGGGTGTAAAAGGCATGATCAATGTTATAAATGGTCTTTAACACTTAGAAAAAATTGTAAATGCAATAAAGACTTAGTAGATTACATTGATGACCATAAAAATGAAATGTCAGGAAGAATGGCTAAAGTTGCATGGGCAATAAGAACATACTTCAATACGGTAGGACAAGTAGGATGTTAAAGGATAATATAGAAAAATATACATTTGTGCTAGGAATATTAGTATTTGTTATTTCATATATTCTTCCTGTGAATTTATTAGACAAATTTACACAATTAAAACCATTAGGTTTAAGTACAATTTTTCTATGCCCTATATTGGGAATAATTGGATTGATTTTTTCGTTTAAAAGAAAGTCTATATTGTTTTCTATATTAAACTTAATATTAATATTATCTTTTCCAATTACTATGCTTGTGGGAAATTTACTTTTTAAATAATTGGTATGAAAAGTGAAAAATAAAAACATAATCAAAGGGATATATCTGGTAGTTGTTATTTTAGTAATGCTTAAATTGTTTAAATTAAATATTAATAATTATAAACTATTTTATGAATTATCTAATTACAAAATAGAAAAAAGGCAGCTAAATCTAAAGAACTTGATTTATCTAAAAATGTTGTAGACTTAGATATTAATGAATATTTTAATAATAATAAACTTAATAATATTTTAGATGAATATGGTGTTAACACCATACCATGTATATTGGTGATAAAAGAGAACGAAATAAGACTTATAGAATTTGAAGACATCAAAAAAAATAAATAAGTTAAACTAAATGTAGGATCACGAATTATTAGTAAATTTATAAATCCTATGGCTAAGAAAAACATGGAAGTTGTAAGAGACTTTTATATAAAAAAAGATTCAAAGAATACTTTTTAGTACCAAAAATAGTGTAAGAAAGGAAGTAATTCCTATCTTGCACTATTTTTGTATAATGAAGAAGTAGAATGACGAGGTACTTTTTTTGATTTTATTAGATGAAGCTTTATCTGGTTTAGATAAAGAAATGAAGAAAAAAGTAATTTCTATAATAAAAGAAAGAAGTAAAGATAAAATTATAGTAATAATTTCTCATGACCATGAAATACAAAGATATTAAAAAGTTAATAAAAGATTTGAAAACAGTATAATAAAGTATCCACAGAAGAGTTAGCCATAACAAATTTAGATATCTTTGAATATAAATGAGGTAAAAAATATTCAATGTGTGTAAGTTCTTGGAGAAATAACTGGACTGAATTATCAACATACTTCAAATATCCATAAGTAATAAGAAAACTAATATATACAACAAATGCCATGGAAAACTTCAATAGGCAACAACAAAAAGCAAAACTATATTTCAAAATGATTATGCTCTGCAAAAAAATCTTAACCTAGTTATGGTAGATACTTCTAGCAAGTGGATCTATAGAATACGTAGTTGAGGTCAAGTATTATCTCAATTATCTATATTTTTGAAAGGATTTTTAAATTTAAGGAAAAAATAAGATATAAAATCAGCTGCAAATTTTCATGGGAATTTGATAGTTTATTAAGCCCGAGAAAATTAAGCTAAGCTCCATTTCTAATAGGAATGGACATAGAGGATGCAGATTCTTTAGTTTGTTTCCTCTATTTTTTTATATTGGTCTTTTAAGGAATAATTATAGGGTATAATTTAAAATTCAGTATATATAGGTGGTATTTAAATGAATACTAGTATCAAATTAAATAAAAGCATGATTACAGGTCTTCGAAGTACTTTTTAGATATTTTTAAATTGTATTACTTATATAACTCATTATTAAGATATCTATCGGTATTTTTTCTCAATTGAGTAAGCTCGTAAATCAAAGTGTTCTTATTAGAGTAGTCTTTCATAAGAATATCTTTTTTACTTTTATATTCATCGTAAATATTTGATAATTCTTTTATGCTTAAATTTTTATACTTGTTTTTGTCTAAAGTAGTTAATGACTTTTCGTATGTGATAATTTGAGTTTTATATTCTGCATAAAATTCTTTATCTTTAGAGTTTGATTTATAGATTTCATAAATAGATTTATTTATTTGTAAAGTGTTTAAAGCTTCAATTGCAGTATAGATTTTGTTCAAATCTTTTTCTATATCCTTAATTTTATCTAAAGTTTTTTGCCTATTAATGGCTTCTTGTTGAAGTTTATTTTCTAGATCTATATTAGATGTCAGCCCATACTTTCTGAGTTGATTTAAAGTGTCAGCCATAGTATTCATATTGTGCTTCTTTGTCCATATTTCATAAGCTTTAGAAGATTGTATCTTTTTATTATTTTTTAAGTCTATTATATTGTCGACTTTTTTATATGCTTTCGTAGAAGAATCAAAATCAATTTTTATGAACTTTTTATGCATATTATTTTCGATTCTTTCCTTTATCTTTTCATTGGTATAATCTTTTCCAAGAGTAGTTTCTTTAGCACGAATAAATCGTCCTTTTTCTCCTTGCTCTTTATGACGAAAAGATAGGTACTTGCCTAATTTGATTTCGTATCCATATTCTTCCATAGTTTTTAAAAAATTATCATAGCTATTAGACTTTTGAATAGCATGATCAATAGATATTTGAAGTCTATATTTCCAAGATGTCCCTTTTTTAAATTCCATATATTCTTTATATGATTTCCCATTAGTTTTATATTTATTTTTAAACTTTATATAGTCTTCATCTATAACAGACAACTTATATTTTCTACACAAGTCATCACTATAATTTCTAATTTGATGGTAAGATTTTTTATTGCTTTGATAGGCTTTACCTGTATGAAAAGAAACATTATTAAATAGAATATGGTTATGAATATGCTCCTTATCAACATGGGTAGTTATTACGTATTCATATTTTCCTTGCAGTATCTTCTCGCATAATTCAATTCCAATTTTGTGAGCCTCTTCAGGTGTAGTTTCTCCAGGTGCGAAAGCTTGAATTAAATGTCTAGCTAAAACTTTTACCTTAGAATTACATTCTATTTTTGTTTGTTCAAACTCTAAATGAGCAGTTATAGGGTTACAATTTAGAGATGAGATTAGAATTTTTTCGTCTGTTTTATTGCTATCCATAATATAATCAAGGGCAGCTTTTAAGGTAGATTTAATAGGATGAATCTTAGTAACAGCCATTATTTTTTCTCCGTATTAAAATTATTGGAATAAGTAAGAGAGTATATCTTTTTACGCATGGATAAAATATCTTTTGCTTGTTTTTCTAATGATTTTTTCAAATCATCTACATCATTTTTATATATAAGGGATGTTGAGTTTACTCTTTTTGCAATTTGATTTATACTACTTGAAGTACGACTTATATTTGTTGACATTTCACGAAAAACATCCATATCTAGAATAAAGATATCTTTTTCTAAAATACATTTTATAATAAACGCTCTAAGAGATTTGCATTTTGATGCTTTATATTTTTTGTTCAGTAATTCCAATTCTTCATCAGATAGCATTAGATATATCCCGTTATTTCTAGTTCTATTTGCCATAGGTTACCTCCTTTATATAGTTAAGTAAAAAAAGAAAAACCTGTAAAAGCAAGTATAGCAACTTGTTTTACAGGTTTAATTTATTATATATTCTTTAAGAAAACTCCTGAGTTTTGCTTCTAATTATCTTATATTTTATCACCTTTAAAAAGAATAATCAAATTTCGTATATGAGAGAATGTAAATATTTTTTATAAGGATAGCTAATGCAAGTTAAAAAAATTAGGGGTTTGGGGATATTCCCCAACAAGCAAAATAGATTAAAACAAACGGTGGCTTTATAGTTGATTTAATCTATTTTTTCGTAAGTGCATATGCATTTACTGTGCTTGCTCATATACTTATTGCTATTATTGTATCTTCAATATATCTATGAATATTTCATTAAAAAATCATTGATATTTAATGATAAAAATGATATTATAATATAAGCAATGAATTTATAACAATACATTCATTGCTATGAAATAACTATTTAATATAATAAGCGAGGTATATATGACAAAGGCATTCACTGAAGAAGAGAGAATAGAAATTAAAGAAAAAATTATGGAAACAGCACTAGATTTGTTCCATGATAAAGGGACTAAATCTTTAAATATTAAAGAATTAACTAAAAGAGTCGGAATAGCTCAAGGAAGTTTCTATAGTTTTTGGAAAGATAAAGAATCTTTGATTATAGATTTAATCGCATATAGATCAATGCAAAAATTAAATAAAATTGAAAAAGATTTTGCCAATTCTCTTGAAGATCCAATTAACTTTCTTACTGACGTAATATATAAGTATTCAATAGATTTAATTGCAAAAGCAGAAACACAACCTGTTTATAAGGATGCATTTAAAGTGCTTTCTACGAGAAAAAAAAGCGATATAAATAAAATTGAAAATCTATATGGTGAATTTTTATATAGGCTTATAGAGTATTGGAAATCTAATAATGTCGTAAAAAAAATAGATGAAAAAGGATTATCGAATGCATTTATTGGTAGCTTTGTACTCTGTTCAAATTTCTATCATTTTGATGAAGAATATTTTAGCAAGATATTAAAAATATATGTGCTAAATGTTGTGAACACATATGTAGAAGTTTAATATTTACATGATATAAATTTTAATACAGTATGATGAAACTGAGTTTATATTAAGTTAAATAAATTGGGGTACTTAAAATAAAAAAATAGTAGGTAAATATGTATTATTTTAGTGGTAACTATGAAGCTTTTTCAAAAACAAGGAGACCGAATAACATTGAAAAAAAGAACATATTGTAGGAGCAGGACTTGGAGGATTATCAGTTGCTTGTTTTTTGCTGAGAGATGTGCATATGAGTGGAGAAAATATTAATATTTATGAAAAATCAGATATACTCGGTGGAGCTTATGATGGCTATGCATTTAAAAATATGGGATATACCATGATAGGTGTAGGAGAAATAGATAACCATTTTGAATGTATGTGGGATTTATATCGTTTCATACCATCTATTGAGAATGATAGTATCAGCGTATTAGATGAATATTATTGGCTAAATAAAAAGGATCCTAATTTTTCATTAATACGTGCAACCATTGATCGTGGGAAAAATGCAAATATGAATGGAAGATTTAAATTGCCTGAAAAGGCAAAAATGGAAATTTCGAATCTTTTTTTATGAAGGATGAGAGTTTATATGATAAAAGTATAAGTGATTTTTTTTTGCAATGAGATTTTTTAATCAAATTTTTGGTTGTATTGGAGAACTATGTTTGCATTTGAAAATTAGCACTCAGCATTAGAAGTAAAAATATATTTAAAGATATATACATCATATTAGGGGATTGCCAGATTTTATTGCTCTAAGATTTACTAGGTATAATCAATATGAATCTTTGATATTGCCTATTATTAAGTATTAAATGATAATAATATTCAAATTCATTATAGTAGCACAATGAAAGATATTAAATTCAATATTTTAAATGAAAGTAAAATTACAGAACAGATGATTGTTAGCATAAATGGAAACCAATACACTCTTGATTTAAGTCTTGACGATTATATTTTTATTACTAATGGTAGTTGTGTTGAAAACTCTACTTTCGGAAATCAAAATGAGCCACCCAAATATGATAGTAACATTAAAAATTATGGTTTGTGGTCTCTTTGGGAAAATATTGCCAGATAAAGTCCTGATTTTGGGAATCCTAAAAAATTTTGAGGGGATGTTGAAAATACTAACTGGGTTAATGCTACCATAACAACATTAGATAGTAAAATTCCAGAATATGTCAAAAGAATATCTCATAGAAATACATTTTCAGGTGAGACTGTTACAGGTGGTATTGTTACGATAAAGGATTCTAATTGGCTGTTGAGTTGGACATTTAACCGTCAGCCTCAATTCAAAAAACAATCTAACAATCAGACCGGTGGTTGTATGGTCTATTTAGTGATATAGAAGGAAATTTTATAAAAAAAAGAATGAGAGATTGTACAGGTAAGGAAATGTGCATTGAGTGGTTACATCACCTAGGAGTTCCTATCAATGATATAGAAAATTTTGCGGAAAATAGTGCTAATACTGTTCCTTGCATGATGCCGTATATAACATCATTCTTTATGCTTAGAAAAAAAGTGATCGCCCTTTGGGAATTCATGATAGTTACATGAATTTTGCCTTTATTGGTCAATTTTCTGAAACAGAACGAGATACAGTATTTACTACAGAATATTCAATAAGAACAGCAATGGAAGCATTCTATAAGCCATTTAATATTGATAGAGGAGTTCTTGAAGTTTGGGGAAGTACGTATGATCTTAGAGATTTAATTAATGCAGTTGTAAAAATTTCCGATGGAAAACTCTTTATGAAATGGAATTATCGCCAGAGTAAAAAATGGTTTTGGAGCTGGTTTTAAATAAAGTAAAAGATACCGATATAGAAACATTACTTAAAGAATATGGAGCAATATAAATTCAATATTTATATGAGAATAATAATTAATAATGTAAGAGAATTAGATGATTTATACAAATGTATTAAATTAGAAAAAAATAATATTTCACTGTATATACTAGAGGCTAATTTTTTACGTGAAAATCATAAAAAATTGAAAAAATTTTTAACAGAAAAACAAAGAAGTAAATCTAAAAAATATTTTTTCTTAGAAGATAGATACAATTATATTGTGACTCATGCGGTAGTAAATATTATTTTTTATAAAATATATGGAAAAGTTGTAAGAGATGAGAATATAAAATTTAATAATGGAAAACCATATATTGATAATTATCCAAAATTTAACTATAACATTTCACACACAAAAGGATGTTCAGTTGTAGCTTTTTGCGAGAAAAAAGTTGGCATAGATATAGAAGGTTATAATAAAATAATTGATTATAATGATATTTTGAAGAAATATTTTTTTTACGAAACCGAAAGTTTTAAAGATATAGATTTGAAAATTTTTTATACTTTATGGACAATTAAAGAATCATATTTAAAATTTACTGAAATTGGAATTAGAGGACTAGATAGTGTTGATGTAATTAAAATAAAGAATAATCACGCAGTTGTGAAAAATATTTATAATAATGAAACTATCTATGTAAAGATTATTTATTTGAATAACAAATTTGTTATTTCTTTATGCATTTAAAGGAGAGGAAAAGATATGTTTAAATTTGATTTTAAAGGATTAAGTGAAGAAAATGTGAATGTATTTTTAGACATGATACCATATGTATCACCTAAAATAATAGGCATTACAAAAAATGAACATGATGTAATTGTGAATTGTGAAGAACAATATAATGAAAACATATTAGGAGAATTAATAAGATTGATTGATCTTATTAAAACAATGAAGGATTCTAATTTGGAAGTAATTACATTGGAGGATTTTACTAAAAATTCTATTTTAAATACAAAAAATGTATTTCCTGAACTAGTTAAAAATAATATTGTTAGAGAGCTAACTTCTGGAGTATTTTCATATTCGGGAATTTTTTTAAGGTTATACGAATATTTTGATAGAAAAATCAATGAATATGCGCATGAAAATTTTGATAATTTAATAGAAGAAGTATATCCTGTATTATTTCCGATTGATGAATATATTAAAGGTAGATATTTTGAAAATTTTCCACACTATATGATGTTTCAAACTAAATTAAATAATGATATTGATACTTATAAAAAGTTTATTTCCAATAAATCAACGTGTACTTGTATGAATGAAATTTTGGATGATATATCTTTGCCTAAAAATGTATTAAGACATGCTACATGTGCACCAGTATATCCATATTTGGAAAATTATGTTTTGAAAGAGGACGAAGTTAAAAGTTTTTTGGTTTCTGGTAGATGTTTTAGAAATGAAGAATTAAATATAAAAGAGATGAGCAGATTAAATGAATTTAATATGAAAGAATTTGTATTTGTTGGTGGAGAAGATGAGTTAAATGCTCTTATAGATAAATCTAAAAATTTAGTTAGGTTTTGGATTGATACTTTTTCTTTAAATTCAAAATGTGAAACTGCAAATGATTCGTTCTTTGCAAGCAATTATAAAAAACTTAGATATTTTCAACTGATTGGAAATTCGAAGCTAGAATATAAAGTATTAATACCAAGTAATAAAGAATATATTTCTTGCTGTTCAGCAAATTATCATAGGACACACTTTTCAAAACCATACAATATAAGAACTTATAGTGGTGAATATTGTTATACAGCTTGCTTTGCGTTTGGAATAGAACGATTGGTATATGCTTTGTTATCACAAAAAGGTCTAGACATCACAAAATGGGATGATGATACAATTTATGAGATTGATAAATATGTTAAATTGTAAAAGGAGATTTTATGAATATTGAAAGTATTAATAATAAAAAAATAAGAAGATGTATAAAATGCATAATGCCTGAAACACAAGGACATATAACATTAGATGAAAGTGATATTTGCAATATTTGCAATGAAAGAAAAGATATTACTATAAGGCGTGGAAATGTTAATAAAGAGAATGATTTATCTACTTTCAAGAAAAAGATACTTTTTTATACACAAGAATCTTCTAAATATGATTGTGTTGTAAGTGTTTCTGGTGGAAAAGATAGTTTGATGACATTGTATATTGCTAAAAAAATCTTGAAATTAAGAGTATTAGCAGTTTTTATTGATAATGGGTTCGCTCTTCCTGAAATGTATAGTAATGTTAATAGTGCTTCTGAAATTCTAGGAGTAGACCTTATCATATACAAAACTAATGATTTTGCTGAAATTTTTAAAAAATGTATTCTATCAAAAAAAGAAATTTATTTTTGTAGATTATGTCATGTGTTACTTGAGAATATGATTAAAAATATTTGTAAACAAAATGATATAAGAGTTATTCTTGGAGGATATACAAAAGGGCAACAATATATTAGGAATGATGAATTGTTTTGGATATATGAAAAATCAGATAAGAATATAGTGGATATTTTTAAAAAAGATGATAAATATTCTGAGATAGCGGAAATCTTTTATAATCCTATGGTTTTTATGAACAACAATTATGGAAATATATTACAATTATCTCCGTTTAAATATATAAATTGGAATGAGAAAGAAATAGTTGAAAAATTAAGTAGTGAGCTAAATTTTAAGACATCTGAAGAAAGTTGGCCTAAAAACTCATCTAACTGTATTTTTAATTATGTTTCACAGTATAAATCAATAGAATTTTTTGGATATTCTCAACACGAAACTGAATTGAGTGATTTGGTTAGAAGTGGTGAAATGACTAGAGATAGAGCCTTGGACATCATAAATACCCCTTTGAAAAAAGAACATATAATTGCAGCATTGTCAAAGATGAATTTATCAATTAATGATATATAAATTGAAAGGAAGGTTTTACATGAGAAATAAGATTTTACAAATACTAAAGGAAAATGTATTCGAACTTTTAAATAAAGATATAGATGAAAATACAAAGTTAATTTCTACAGGATATTTAGAGTCATTTGATGTTATAAATTTAATTACATTATTTGAAAAAGAGTTTAATATTGATATAAAACTTGAAGAAATAGAGCTATCCTCTTTTGAGACTGTTATAGCCATGGAGGAGTTGATAAAATATTATGTTAAATGATAAAAAAATAATAATACAAAAAAGCTCGAAGGATAAAATAGATTTATGTGTAATTAATCTATTCAATACGGAATTTGGAAAAACATATTATCCATCATTAGATTTTTTAAAAAATATTTTATATAAAGCTATGGAAAAAGATTTTGTTTATATAGCGAAGTATAACGAAAAAATAGTTGGATTTATATGGTTTTCCAAGTGTAACATGTTTGGAGAATTTCCATATTTAAATCTTATATTTGTATTTGAAAAATTTAGAGGGATAGGAATTGGAACTGAACTTTTACATTTTTTTGAAACAAAGGTGATAGAAATTTGTAAAAAGCCTAAATTGAAACTATTCTTAGTAGTAAAAGACGAGAATCATAATGCTATAAGTTTTTATGAAAAAAATAAGTATTATTCCATAGGAATAATTAAAGGGTTATTCCGTGCTTCAATAAATGAAATCTTGATGATGAAAGAAATTAACTATAAATTTTAATTGGGAGAGTGATAATATAATGAATAAGTTTTCTATTCTAAGAGGAATTAAAAATTCTAATATTCATAATCAAAATAATAAAAATATAATAAAAAGATTACTTTATTGTTGTAATAGTAAACCTGATTTGGAAATATTTAGAGGCGAAGATAATTTTACTTATAGAAAATTTATAAAGGAAGTAAATAATTTTGCGGCTTATTTACAAGCTATGAATGATTTTAAAAAAGAGAATCCTGTAGTTTTAGCTCTTGACTCTAGAATTAACAGATATGTTGCCTTATATGGAGTTTTGGCTTCAGGTGGATATTATTTACCAATAGAACCAGAAAAAAGTAATTATGTAAGAATAATAGATATAATAAATAGTTCTGGTTGTAATATTGCATTTATTACAAGTGAAATTAATAATTTAATTAAAGATAAAATAAATGATGATGTTAAATTAATTTGTATAGATAATGTGAATTATGATGAAACAAAAAAGAATTGTATAATAGATAATTTTAGTTCAGATAATCCGGCATATATGATTTATACATCTGGATCTACAGGGGTTCCAAAGGGAGTTATTGTTCCACATAAAGCCATAATTAATATGATTTTGTCTTTGGAAAAAAAATTGGACTTAGATGTTAATGATATAGGAATATCGTTCACATCATTTTCATTTGATTCTTGTGGATGCGATATATATACATTTATTTTAAATATGATACCAATTGTTACCATAAATAACAGAAACAGATATATACAAGATTTAGAAAAGTTAAATAATCTGTGTATCGAAAATAAAGTAACAATATTATTCCTTCCGACTGTTTTAGCTGAGAAATTCGTAGGATTAAAAAATGATTATTTGAAAATTTTATATTTTGGCGGTGAGAAGTTTTGCAAAAATGTAAAGACAACTTACAAGTTATGTAATTCATATGGATTAACTGAAACAGGCATTTTAAATACATTTTATGAAGTGAAAGGCAATGAAGAAGATATACCACTGGGTGCTCCAATATACAATACAGACATAGTGATAATAGATGAAGAAGAAAAAATAGTCGATATTGGGGTTGTTGGAGAAATTGTGGTTTTGGGAGAAAGTTTAGCCATTGGATATAAGAATGATTTACGAAAAACACAAGATAAATTTATTTGTTTGCAAGGTATGGAAAATAGTAGAGGTTATAAAACAGGGGATATTGGTTATATTGGAACTGATTTTAATTTATATTATAAAGGAAGAAAAGATAAACAAGTAAAAATAAGTGGATACAGAATAGAGTTAGGAGAAATAAAATTTAAATCTCAAAAAATTCCAGGAATAGAAATAAGTATTCCTATGGTTATAAAAGATGAAAATAGAGATATACTTGTTAATTTTTTTGTTTCTAAACTTGAATATAGTGATAAACAGATAAGGATGGAATTAGAGAAGACATTACCTTTTTATATGATACCAATGTATAATATTAAAATTAATGAAATTCCTTACACAATAAACGGAAAGATAAATTATTCAATACTTGAGGATAAATATAGAGATATGAGAACTTCCATAATTAAAAACAAATTTATAACTGAAGAAGATTTAATGAAATACATCTTAGATTATGTTTCAGATATATTATGTATTGATAAAAGAAAGATTAATAGAAAATCGAATTTTTTCGAATTAGGTGGAGATTCATTAAAAGCACTAAAGCTAAAATTGAATATAAAAGATTTTTTAGGAATTGATATTGAGTTTACAAATATATATGATGATTTTACTTTAGAAAAAATAGTCAACTTGATTAGAGGGGATAAGAATGATTAAAATATTTGCGTTTCCAGGTGCAGGTTCTTCAGCAATAACATATTACAAATGGATGAGATTTTTACCAGAATCATTTTTAATAAGTCCAATAGATTTACCAGGTAGGGGGATGAAGAGCAAAGAAGAAAAAATACTTAAAAACGATGAATTGATTGACTATTTTTTTACTGAAATTCACAAAAAATTAAATGGTACTGATGATGAATATGTTTTGATTGGTAATAGTTTTAGTAGTATTTTGACAATTCAATTATGTGATAAGATTGAAAAAGAAAATCGCATTCAAAATCCTAAACATGTATTTTTGTCAGTAGAACCACCACCAATTATACTAAAAACACGAAAAAAAATATCAGAAGACATAAGTAGAAAACAATTTATTAAAGATGTAATAAACAAGTTTTTTGAAAATAGCATAATATCATATGAAAATAGAGAATTAATTTTAGAGTTTATTTTAGAGAAGCTATACAATGATAAGAAAAAATTTTTGAGTATAGATGCATTAGAAATTTATCAGACTGTGTTTGGTTCAAACTCTGATATCAATTCTAATATATTAGAATTGATTAATTTTATAATAGAACATTTACAATTGTTTTTGGAAGATGAAGATATTATAGATAAGGCTCATAAAGAAAATTTGGCAATTTCCACAGATATTACTGTATTTGGAGTAATTGGTGACATAGTAGCTAGTGAAAATGATCTAAAAAAATGGAGTGAATATACCAGAGGGATATTTCGATTAGAAATGCTACAAGGAAATCATACGATTCTTTATGATAATCCGGAATTAATTATACGAAAGATGAAAGAAGTGTTATAAAAATATATGAATAGTAGAATTATAGGTGTTGGTAGGTATTTACCTAATAGGGTAATAAAAACCATTGAATCGGAAAGATATGCAAATTTCGAGAAATTTGGAGTAAAACTTGGTCTTTGTAAAATGTTAACTGGATGTGAAGAAAGAAGATATTCTGATACTGAAGAATATAGTTCTGATATTGCAGCAAAAGCTGCGAAAAAAGCTATTGAAAATGCACATATAGATAAAAAAGAAATAGACGCTGTTATTTTTTGTTCTGTTTCTCAAGATTTTGCTGAACCAGCCACTGTAAATGTTGTTATGGATTTATTAGGAATTAAAAATGCATATGGATTTGATATAAAAAATGCGTGTAATGCATTTCTCTCAGGATTGGATATAGCAGATAGTTTGATAAAAACTAATAAGGCTAAATATGTGTTGGTTGTCTCAGGGGAGGCACTTTCTAAGTGGGTTAGTTATGATTTTAAGGATAAAAATGATATGCTAAATCGAGCTCCTGTAACATTTTCGATAGGAGATGGCGGTGGGGCAATTATTTTGGGAGAAACAAAAGAAGAGGGGACTGGAATAATAAAAGGAATATTTGAAACATTTCCCGAATATTGGAACAATAATGTCGTTTGGGGTGGTGGAGTTAGATTTCCTCATAGTCCAGAAAAAATGTTCATACCAGGAACAACAAAAGTTATAATTGATGAACAAAGAAATCTTGGTAAGCATTTACTACCTTTATTATCTTCAGAAGTTGGATGGGATTTTACAAAAGATATAGACTATTATGTTCCAACTCAAGTAGCGAAGTGGATTAATCAAAGTATGTCAAAAGAATTGAATTTCCCTATTGAAAAAATAGTACAAGTAGTAGAGAAATATGGAAATGTTGGAGCAAGTAATATCCCAATTGCATTGGTCGAAATCATAGAGTCTGGGAAATTAAAAAGAGGAGATAAAATTTTGATGACAGGGGTTGGAGTAGGCATTAATATTGGAACTATTGCAATGGTGTATTAAGGAGATTTATATGGTTACTTTCGAAGAGCTTTTAAAATATTTATTTTCTAATAAATTTGGAAAATACATTTTTTATGATAAGTACAGTAATAGAATTGAATTTGATTCTATAAATATGCAGAAGCAAATATTAAATATTTATAATTATATAGAAACCAATGAACTAATACCTAAAGAAAATGAATGGGTAAAATTAATTGCAAAAGATAATTGTTCGACTTTTTTTGTAATGTTTGCATTGCTAAGAGCTGGATATAATGTATTGTTGGCAGATCCACGTGAAAGAAAAGAGGATAATTTTATTTTTATAATAGATAGTGATATCTATTATAAAATAAATAGTGATCATAGTATAGATGTATCAAAATTTTATGAAGATTGTGAATGGGCAAAATGGATAGGTTTTCTTTCCTCTGGAACTATGGGATATCAAAAAGAGTTTGCTTATAATGCCGAAACAATATTAAGAATATTGTCGAATGTAGAGCAAAAAATACAAACTAGCAAAATATATGAAATACTAAAGAGTAATTCTGACTTCCCAAATAAAAAAATTTTAAGTACACTACCTATGTATCATATATTAGGGTTTTTAGTACCTTTTGTTATGTATTTTCTTAAATGTGACATTGTATTTTGTATATATTCATCTATAAATAATATTGTCGAAAGCATAAGGAAAGAAAATATATTAGGAGTTTTTGGTGTACCTATGGTATGGGAGTTAATCATGAATATATCTAATAGAAAGTATAAAAATTCGATAAATCCTGTTAGAGAATTATTGGGTAATAAAGTCCAAATTATCCTAAGTGGCGGAAGTAAAACAAAGAAAGAGTTGAGAGAATTTTATATTAGTAATGGGATTGATTTTTTTGTGGGGTATGGAATGACTGAATTAGGATTTCTGTCATTAAGTTCTTCAGATATCAATGATATAGATTCAGAAGGAAGCGTGTATCCTATGTATGATTATAGAATATTGGATGATGGAGATAATATATTACCAGATGGAGAAGGTGAATTAATTGTTGATACAAAAGGATTATTTAGTCGGATTCTATATAGAGGTGAATTAAAAGAATTGGAATTGTTTGGTGGAAAATTTTTTAGAACAGGTGACATTTTTATTTTGCAAGATGGAGAATTATTTTTTAAGGGAAGAAAAAAGAATATAATAGTTTCAAAGAATGGAGAAAATATTTTCATAGAAGATATTGAGTCTAAATTAGAAATTTTGAAGCAAAATAACATACTATATAATGTTGCAGAGCATGATGATGTAATATCTCTTTATATAGATAATCATAATAATATTTTAGATGATAACAAAATAAGAGAAATTATTGAGTATATAGTTGATATTAATGAAACTTTATACATATCTTCAAAAATTAGGAAGATAATCATAATAAATGAATATATAACAATTACATCCAAAGGCAGGTTAGCAATTTATGAGTTAAACGAAAATAGTAATATAAGGGTGGTGAAAATTATATGAATAAAATTAATAATGATAGTATGGAAAAATTTATAAAAAAACAATTATCTGAATTGCTTGACATGGATATTGATAATATAAAAAATGATGAAAATTTGCTTGATTATGGTGTAAATAGCATGATTATTGTTCAATTATATGTGTGTTTGCAAGAAGAGTATAGAGTTCACTTAGAAGATAAATTGGATTTATATAGGAATCACATATCAATTGAAGATATAATTAGAGAAATGAAAGAAGGTGTAAAAAATCATGACTAATATAGTGGATTTTTACGAATCTAAAGGATTTGGTATAAATTTGGTGGGTGGGAAAGGATTAAATTTATCAATTATGGTATCTAGTGGTATTGATGTACCACCAGGATTTATTTTGTTATCCACATTATATGAAGAATTTATATCTGAAAATAAAATAGATCATATTATAAAAAGTAAGATAGAAGAAATGGATGAAGAGGATTATGATAATATTGAAAATGGATTAAATGATATTAAAAATTCTATTATAAATTCTAAATTTCCATATAGTATAGAATTAGAAATAAAAAAAATGTTTGAGAAATTTGAAGCACCAGTACATTTAGCTGTAAGATCATCCGCGACAGCAGAAGATTTAGAGGATGCTAGCTTTGCGGGCCAGCAGGAAACTTTTTTGAATGTAACTTCATTTGAAAATTTACTATATAGCATTAAGTGTTGTTTTGCATCATTATGGGGAAGACGTGCGTTTGAGTATAGAAAAGCAAAAAAATTTGATCAAAAAGAGGTGTCGATAGCTGTAGTAGTTCAAAAAATGGTAAATTCTGAAGTTTCAGGTGTAATGTTTACATCTAATCCTATTTCTGGGAAAGAAGAAATAATAATTGATGCATCTTATGGTTTGGGGGAAGCGATAGTGTCTGGTCAGGTTACCCCAGATAATTATACTCTTGATGTGGAGGGTAATATACAAAATTGCAAGTTAGGTTCAAAGAACATAAAAATTATATATTCTGAAAATGGTATAAAAAAAGTAAATACAACTGAAGGTGACAGAAATAGAAGGTGTTTAACAGATATAGATTTAAAAAAATTATCGGATCAAGCTAAAAAAATAAAGGATTTGTATGGAGTTCCGATGGATATTGAATGGGCAAAAGAAAAAGGAAAAATGTATATCCTTCAAGCTAGAAAAATAACAACACTTAATAAAGATCATGATAATGTAGAAAAATATACTTATAATTTTGGAAAAAAAGAAAAAAAATATTTAAATAATATGATAGAGCATTTCCCTAGATTATGGTATCCATTAGATGATGAAGTAGCAATGATACTACAAAACATGAAATATGATTTATTTAATGATGTAGGAATTTATATTAATAATCCATTGAATATGAATAGTTTAGGTGTTATTGATGTAGAGAATATAAAGCTGAAGATTGGGATAAAAATATTAAAATATCCTTTTGTATATAAAGAGTATACAAACAATAAAGAAAATATCAAACGTGGTATTCAAGAGTTGAATGAAATTGAAAAAGAAGTGAATTGTATAGAAGAATGTCTAAGTGTTAAAGATACAAAAATTGAAATTATAGATAAAATTATAAATAGACTAATATGTTTACACAAAAAAGTTTCATATGTTAGATTCCGATACTTACTGTTTCCTAGCGTTATTTTAGGTGGGAAATTAGATAAAATGTTAAAAAAAATAGATAAAAATTATTCCGAATACGATTTGTTAACCAACCTTGATTATATAACAGTTTCTATGAACAAAGATATAGATAAATTATCCGAAAAATTTAAAATGAACAAAAAATTAATTAAAGAGATTGAAAAAGGAATTTCTATTGATCAGATAAAAATGTTTTATAGTGAAGAATACAATGCCTTGAATGAATTTACAAAAAAATATGGATGGAAATCAAATTATTGTTGTATTCCTTTTTCGAGTGAATCATGGAATGAAAATAATAATCGACTATTAGAGTTGATATTATTGAGTGATAGTTCATTTGATGATGGAGATAGACTTTCAAAATATGATACTATAGTTGATTCTATAAAAAAGAAATATGGTATCAATTATTACAAAAAAATAATTGAAAGAATTGAATTTTACAGGAAATATCATGTACTTAGAGAGAGTAGTCAATATTTATGGGAAACAATATTTGGGTTATTACGTTTATCAGTGAAGAATATATGTCTAAAACTAAATATGAAATATGAAGATATTTTATACTTAAAAATTGATGAATTGAAAAATTTGATTAAACATAATGATACTTTGGATGAATATATATGTATTATTAACAAGAGGAAATCAAAAAGGCTATATGCTGAAAATAAATGGGATAACATGATAATATCTATTTTTTCATATGATAGTGATAATAAGTTCATTGGGGTAAGTGGAAGTATGGGTAAAGTCAAAGGTAATGTATGCATAGTAAGAAATCATTCTGAATTTAAAAAAATAAAGGAAGGAGATGTTTTAGTGTGTCCTTATACTGATCCAGAGTGGACTCCATTGTTCAAAATTGCAAAAGCTGTTGTTTCAGATACTGGAGGAGCATTATCACATGCAGCCATTGTTGCGAGAGAATTTAATATTCCTTCTGTTCTAGGAGTAGGAAACGCAACGATGGAATTAAAAGATGGAGATATTATTATTGTTGATGGAGATAAAGGTATTGTTGAGAAGATAGTATAGTTTTTAGTGCATTTTTTCTTTAATATTTAATGTAAATGAATAAATTTTTTGGGAGATGAAGGTTTGAATAACAATAGAGATATAGAAAAAATTAAACATGAAAATTTATTGAAATTAATAATAGAAATGGCAATACCATCAGCATTATCAATGATTATAATTATTATGTATGGGATAACAGATACTTATTTTGTCTCTCAAATTGGTGTCAATGAGGTAGCAGCAGTAGGTATTTCATTTTCATTTATGAATGTAATACAGGCATTTGGATTGCTATATGGTCATGGTTCAGGGAATTATATATCTAGGATGCAGGGTAAAAAAAAATATGATGAATCTGAGAAAATGTCAATAACTGGATTTTACATTTCACTAACAACAGGGTTGTTGATACTTTTATTTTCAATCTTATTTTTTGATAATTTGGTGCTTTTCTTGGGTGCAAAAGGTGAATTAATTTTTACTACAAAGTCATATTTGCGTATATTGTTATTAAGTACACCTTTTGCGATATCATCTTTGACTCTTAATAATCAATTGAGATTACAAGGGAAACCAAAAGTAGGAGCATTAGCAATGATAGTAGGGGCGGTTATAAATTGTATTTTTGATCCGATATTTATTTTTGGCTTTAATTTAGGAATCAAGGGTGCCGCATATGCTACATTTTTAGGACAAATTATTAGTTTTATAGTATTAGTATATTATGCAAAGTTTAAAAATGATATTCAATTCAATAGAAAAAATTTTTCTATTGAAAAATATATTTGTTCAGAATTGTTTATGGGAGGATTGCCTAATTTCTCAAGAGAAATATTTATAGCTATATCAATAGTCGTTTTAAATAACACCCTATCTTTTTATGGTAAATCTTACATTGCAGCTTTTACTATAGTTTCAAAATTAATTCAAGCTGGAACATATGTAATGGTAGGATTTGGACATGGGTTTCAGCCAATTTGTGGTATAAATTTTGGTGCGGGATTGAATAAGAGGGTAATAAAGGCATTTAAGGCAACCTTATCTATATCAGTATCCTTTGTGATTGTTTTAGGAATAATTTTCATATGTAGTTCTGAGTTTTTAATCAGTCTGTTTACGCTTGATAGGGAAGTTATTTCGATAGGGAATAATGTATTGAAATTACAGTCACTTACGTTGCCATTAGTAGCATATATAACTATATCTGGGATGTTCTTGCAGAATACTCATAAATTTAAAATGGCAACGATAGTTACTATGTCTAGACAAGGCATAATTTACATTCCTTGTATATATTTTTTGAATTTATTTTACGGAGTGTATGGTGTATATTTTGCTCAAGGGCTGTCAGATATTATTACTATATTTATAACTGTATATTTTGTAAGGAAAAATATACATATTTTAAGTAATAATAAAGAAAAATATAATTGTAATTAGTATTTCTTTGGATAAAAGTTGGTATAAAAACTAAATTTCAAGGAGGAATATAATGAGATAAAAATGAGAGAAAAGTATGGGAATAATATTTTTATCAGGCAAAAAATATTACAGATTTGTTATACGCATTTGTAAAATTAAGCTGATTTTAATTTTTCCTCCTTTTTATATCATTAAAAATTGAATATATATTAGAAAAAAAACACATATTTATTTCAGAGGATTTCGCACGTCAAAATGCCGTAGTCCTCCTTTTTTATGCTCAAAAATCAAGAAAATGAGTAAAAAAAGGAGGATCAAAGGATGTCAGACAAAGAAAAATATATTTATGTCAAAGGTAAAAAAATTTATGTACCTGACGAAGTGTATACAGCATATAAAAAAGAGCTTAATCATGAAGCTCATTTAAAAAGATTGGATATAAAGCATGGTGTATTTCATTTTGGAGATTTTAATACAAGTATTGTAGATATTTCGGATAAGAGTGTTGATGTTGAAAAAATCTATGAAACTAAAATGCTAATAGAAGATCTGCATCGTGCATTAAACAATTTAAATGAGGAAGAAAGAAACCTAATTAAATCACTGTATTTTGAGGATAAAACTCTCACAGAAGTTGCAAAGAAAGAAGATACAAATCCGATGAAAATCAGTAGATTAAGAAAT
>QWCJ01000264.1_pt1 | contig 20394 bp, 18 predicted proteins | sample 1972501 | NCBI WGS metagenome assembly QWCJ01 (sample SAMN09866711, study PRJNA288562) | Human vaginal metagenome isolate term2_vaginal, whole genome shotgun... | isolation source: vagina | host: Homo sapiens | place: USA: California
CTTCCAGGGCATGGAGGGCGCTGGCGAGGATGCGCTGGCTGCACCGCAGGCCGCACTGATGTCCTCGGTGGCCTCCGGCATTTTTGATAACTCCCTGCCATGGGATCTTATTGGTCTGGGCGCGGCAATTGGTGCCGTCATCATCATCGTGGACGAGTGCCTGCGCCACTTCACCGACAAGTACTCCCTGTCCCCGCTGGCCGTGGGCATGGGCATGTACCTGCCGGCAGCCATCACCGTTGTGGTGCCGATCGGTGCTTTCCTGGGTTACTTCTACAATCGTTGGGCAGCCCGCCAGTCCAAGCCGGATTTTGTCAAGCGCATGGGTACGCTGCTGGCTACTGGCCTCATCGTGGGAGAGTCCCTCTTCGGCGTGGTCAACGCGGGTATCATCGCGGCCTCGGCCGGCGAGTCCCCGCTGGAGATTTTCGAAGGCGGGACGGCAGCCAAGTTCGTTGGCGTCATTCTCTTTGTTGGCGGTATTGCTGCGGCCTACAAGTGGACAGCGAAGAAGGCTGCGTCTTAAACGCGATAAAGGTTTCGTGTTGATGAGCGGTTCGGTTTAACGGGCGGTTCGGTTTAACGGGCGGTGCTTATGTACCGCCCGTTCGTGTTGAACCTTGCAGTCGCGGGGGCTGAGTGCCAGAATGGTCGCTAGCACTTCCACATGGCAAGTGCCAGAAATAAACAGAATCATCTATGTGGTTGGGGCTGGAGAACACTCGCCAGCCGTGCCGTCGCGGGCGTCCGTCATAGATCAGACGTGAGTGTCGTCCTCAACAAAGCTTAAGGAGCACAAACACATGGCAAAGATCATTGCCTTCGATGAAGAGGCACGTCGCGGCCTCGAGCGTGGTCTCAACACGCTGGCCGACGCCGTCAAGGTCACCCTCGGCCCCAAGGGTCGCAACGTCGTCCTGGAGAAGTCCTGGGGCGCCCCGACCATTACCAACGACGGTGTCTCCATCGCGCGCGAGATCGAGCTCGAGGACCCGTACGAGAAGATCGGCGCTGAGCTGGTCAAGGAAGTAGCCAAGAAGACCGATGACGTCGCCGGTGACGGCACCACCACCGCTACCGTTCTGGCACAAGCTCTCGTGCGTGAGGGCCTGCGCAACGTAGCCGCTGGTTCCAACCCGATGGGCATCAAGCGCGGCATCGAGGCCGCCACCAAGAAGGTTGTTGACTCCCTGCTCTCCTCCGCAAAGGAAGTAGAGACCCAGGAAGAGATTGCCACCACCGCAGGCATCTCCGCCGCTGACCCGGCAATCGGCGAGAAGATCGCCGAGGCTATGTACACCGTGGGTAACGGCTCCGTGAACAAGGATTCCGTTATTACCGTTGAGGAGTCCAACACCTTCGGCGTGGACCTTGAGGTCACTGAAGGTATGCGCTTCGACAAGGGCTACATCTCCGGCTACTTCGCTACCGACATGGAGCGCCAGGAGGCAGTCCTCGAGGATCCGTACATCCTGCTGGTTTCCTCCAAGATCTCCAACATCAAGGACCTCGTCCCGCTGCTGGAGAAGGTCATGCAGACCGGCAAGCCGCTGCTGATTATCGCTGAGGATGTTGAGGGCGAGGCCCTGTCCACCCTCGTGGTCAACAAGATCCGCGGCACCTTCAAGTCCGTTGCTGTGAAGGCACCGGGCTTCGGTGACCGCCGCAAGGCCACCCTGCAGGACATGGCTATCCTCACCGGCGGCCAGGTTATCTCCGAAGAGGTTGGCCTCTCCCTGGAGACCGCTGAGATCGAGTACCTTGGCCAGGCACGCAAGGTTGTCGTGACCAAGGATGAGACCACCATCGTTCAGGGTGCCGGCTCCCAGGAGCAGATCGACGGCCGTATCAAGCAGATCCGTGCCGAGATCGAGAACTCCGACTCTGACTACGACCGCGAGAAGCTGCAGGAGCGCCTGGCCAAGCTGGCCGGCGGCGTGGCAGTCCTCAAGGTTGGTGCCGCTACCGAGGTTGAGCTCAAGGAGCGCAAGCACCGCATCGAGGATGCCGTGCGCAACGCTAAGGCTGCCGTAGAAGAGGGCATCGTCGCCGGTGGTGGCGTGGCTCTGCTGCAGGCAGCCGAGGTTCTGGATTCCCTCTCGGACCTCACCGGTGACGAGGCTACTGGCGTCAAGATCGTGCGCGAGGCACTCTCTGCTCCGCTGAAGCAGATTGCTCAGAACGCTGGTCTGGAGCCGGGTGTTGTCGCTGACAAGGTTGCCTCCCTGCCGGCTGGCCAGGGACTCAACGCCGCTTCTGGCGAGTACGTGGACCTGATGGCTGCGGGCATCAACGACCCGGTGAAGGTCACCCGCTCCGCGCTGCAGAACGCTGCGTCCATCGCAGCCCTGTTCCTGACCACCGAGGCGGTTGTGGCTGATAAGCCGGAGCCGGCCGGTGCAGGCGCTGGCATGCCGGACGCTGACGCAATGGGCGGTATGGGCTTCTAGTCCTTAGCTTCCCGGCCTGAAGTGCATTGCGGCTTCAGGCCTTAGCAAATTACGAGCTCCCCACGGTTGACCGTGGGGAGCTTTCTTCCTCTTGAGACACTTTTGTGTCCTTATAGCACCCCGAATAGGGGTAATTCGGGGCGCTTCTGCGAAAAATATTTCGCGAGTTTACTCTGTAAAGCAAGCCTATGAATCGTGGTTCAGGGAGCTAACGTTACGTTCTGAGGAAGATTTCTTAAGCTTTCATTTCGAGCGCTCCCTATTTCTGCAGATAGGCGCGTTGTTGCAGGCTAGGTTAATAGAAGATGAATTAATAACCTGAAAAGTGATTCTGATTTTCGGAGCGCTTTGCGCGAAAAATCACCCACGAATTCACTTGCAATGTGTCAGTGGTGTGCCAAAATAGTTCCTTGTGACGCCCGCTGAGGGTGTCTGCAAAACCGCAAACCCCCTCCGGGCAATCTCTTTACCCGGACTTCACAAGAGGAGACCACAATGGATCTTTCTTTCATCGGTGACCAGCTCGGTAACTTCGCTACCTTCGCTGACGGCATCAAGAAGCTCTTCACCGGCTTCGCTGGCGTCTTCGACGCTATCTCCGGCGCTGCTCAGCAGGGTGACTCCTTCGTTGTTAAGCCGAACACCTCCGCTCTCGAGGCTCTGTCCTCCAAGAAGTAAACTAGCTTCCCTTTAGGGCAGCACTAAACACACACTTTCAATCCCAAGGAGATTTCAAATGGGTACCCTTTCTTCCTCCGGCATCATCGGCCTCCTGCTCAACATTTTCTACAACCTGGGCGACATGGCTTCCGGCGCTTCCAAGCTGATCGGCCTGCTCTAAAAAGCACGCTGCTCACGCAGTACTAAGCGCTAACCCCGCTGACCCATTTGGGCAGCGGGGTTTCCCATTTCCGAAATTCGCCGTCGGACGGATGCCTAGGACTGGGCCGCCGGACTGAGTTCGGCCAGCGCGGTGGCGTGGTACGTTTTCGCAAATAAGCCCCCGAAACCAGGCGGTTTCATGAGCTTGCGTGCGAAAACGTACCAACGTGTACGCGCGGCGGGTACGGAACGATCATTTAAGCCCCCAGATCTCGCCCGACTTTTGGGGGCACTAATTGTTAGAAACGTACATTCTGGGCGGATGCTGCCGCCCATCGGGCATACGGGGGTAAATCACGCGGCTACAACTTCTTTTATCACGCCAGATGTCTGCTTCCTAGATAGAATTAAAGGTATGGCTGACATTAAAGACGACGAACTCCCCGAGATCGACCTTGCGCAGACCGACGGCTACGTCGTCGATGACTCTGATGAAGATGATCCCTCGCTGATCATGCCGGATGGCTCGCCTGTCGAGACTTGGCGCGAGAACTACCCGTACGAGGAGCGCATGACGCGCGATGAGTACGAATCCATCAAGCGCGCCCTGCAGATTGAGCTGCTGAAATGGCAGAACTGGACGAAGGAAACCGGCCAGCGCCACATTATCCTCTTCGAGGGCCGCGATGCCGCGGGTAAGGGCGGCACCATTAAGCGTTTCAACGAGCACCTCAACCCGCGTGGTGCGCGCACCGTGGCGCTGGAGAAGCCTTCCCCGCGCGAGTCCACGTCGTGGTACTTCCAGCGCTATATTCAGCACTTCCCGTCCGGTGGTGAAATCGTTTTCTTCGACCGCTCCTGGTACAACCGCTCCGGTGTGGAGCGCGTCATGGGCTTCTGCACAGAGTCCCAGCACGCAGAGTTCCTGCGCGAGGTGCCGATGCTGGAGAACATGCTCCTAGGCTCGGGTATCTCCCTGACTAAGCTATGGTTCTCCGTGACTCGCAAGGAACAGCGCACTCGCTTCGCTATTCGCCAGATTGACCCCGTCCGTCAGTGGAAGCTTTCGCCCATGGACCTAGCGTCCTTGGATAAGTGGGATGATTACACCCGCGCCAAGGAGGAGCAGTTCCGCTACACCGATACGGAAGAGTCTCCGTGGATCACCATTAAATCCAACGACAAGAAGCGTGCCCGCATCAACGCGATGCGCTACGTGCTCTCCAAGTTTGAGTACACCAACAAGGACCACGAGCTCGTTGACCAGGTGGATGACAAGATTGTCAAGCGCGGTCGCGACCAGATCGGTGACTAATCACGGCACCCCGACCGCTCATTAGCGAGTCAGGCATAAAAGGAGGCGGCAGGTAAACCTGCCGCCTCCTTTATTTTTTTATCTATTTCTTCCAGGGCTCGATAGGGTTTCCCTGCCACTCGGAGTTGCTCGGAACCTGGTCGCCACGCATCACCAAGGAGCCGGGGCCAACCGTTGCCACGCTGCCGATGACCGAGGCCGGCAGCGCCACCGAATGCGAGCCCAGGGTAGCGCCGGCCTTGATGGTGACGGTATCTAGGCTCATGACGCGGTCCTGGAAGAGGTGCGTTTGCACCACGGTGCCCGGGCCGACGGACGCGCCTTCGCCCACAAAGCACAGGTCCGTCTCCGGGAACCAGTAGGAATCGATCCAGGCGCCGCGGCCAATCGTCACGCCCAGCGCGCGCAGGCCCTGGTTGATTTCGCCCATGCCATAGGTGTGAGTAAAGAACCACGGGGCGGCCACCGCCTCCACGAAGGTGTCCTGTAGCTCGTTGAGCCACACGAAGGCGGACCACAGAGGGTGATCGCCAGCGGTCTGCGTGCCCACGCAGATCCACTTGACCGCCACGGTGATCGTCATCGCGATGGCGCCCGCCACCATGAGGATGAGGCCGCCGAGGGCCCAGGCGGTGGCGATGCCGAGGGCGTCGGCAAGAGCGTAGAGCGATGCCAACGTGCCCGCCAGCAACATGGCCGAGGTCATCGGAGCCAGCAGGCGCATGGTTTCAATCGCACCACGCGCGGCCTTGACCCCAAAGCCCGGGTTATAGGTGAGGGATTCGCCCTCCACACCGTCCACGTGGGCCTCCACGCGGCGCATGCGCTCCGGCGGGGAACCCCACCAGTTGGCACCGGACTTGGTCTTCTTCGGCGTCGAGGAGAGCACGGCAACCAGCGAGTTCTTCGATAGTTTGCGTCCGGGTCCGGTGATGCCAGAGTTGCCCACGAAGGAACGCTTGCCCACCTTGGTCTCACCCGTGAGCATCCAGCCGCCACCGAGCTCATAGCCGCCGATCATGGTGTCATCCGCCAGGAAGGCGCCGTCTTTGACCTCGGTGAGCTTGGGAACCATGACGGCCGTGGAAATCTCCACGTCCTTGCCAATCGTCGCGCCCAGCGAACGCAACCACGCCGGGGTGAGCTGCGAGGCGTAGATGGGGAAGAGCTGCGTGCGTGCCTCGTCCATGAGGCGCTCGATGGCCCACAGGCGCCAGCCCTTGGCGGAGCGCACCGGCGCCACACCGGGCTTGATGCCCAGCGACAGGAGGCGCACGCCCAGCCAGGTCTGCAGCATGAAGGTGGCGAATGCCGCCAGGGCACCGAGCGGAGCGAAGAAGATAGAGCCGACGTAAGGGGAACCGTCGGTCACCGCGATGAGGGCAACGACCACGGCAGCACCCACGGCCAGCGCCACGATGGGCTGGAGGGCCAGCAGGATAGAAGTAGCGCCGTAGATGGCTACCCACCACGGGCGGCGCTTCGGGGCATGCGACGGGAAGCGATGCTTGGAGCGGCCCACCTTCTTGGCGGGCGAGCCGGACCAGCGCTGGCCGTCCTTGATTTTCTTGCGCCCAGTGACGGTGGAGCCGGCCTCGACGTGGGCATCCTTGCCCACGACGGTGCCTGGAAGCAGCGTCGAGCGCGCGCCCACGCGAGCACCTTCCTTGACCTCAATGGCGCCGACGCGCAGGATATCGCCGTCGAGCCAGTAGCCGGAGAGATCGACCTCGGGCTCAATCGCGGCGTGCTTGCCCAGGGTTAGTAGACCCGTTACAGGCGGCAGCGAGTGCAGGTCCACTCCGCGGCCCATCTTCACTCCCAGCGCGCGGGCATAGTTATTGACCCACGTCGCGCCCGCAATCGAGCGCGAGCCAGAAGCATCGGCCCAGCGCTCCGCTGCCCAAATGCGCAGGTGCGTGGAGCCGCCGCGCGGGTATTCGCCGGGCTTAATGCCGGCGGTGATCAGCCGCGCGCCGAAACCACCGATGGGGATGCGGCCGATGGGGGTGACAAAGATGACGATAAGGAGGATGACCAGCCACCATGGCGTGGTCATGGCCCACTCCACGCCCAGCAGGTTCGCCAGGTTGGAGCCCAGCAGCAGCCAGGCCAGCCACGTCGTGGCGGCCAGCGTCATCACGGGGATCTGGATGAGTGTTTGCGCGAGGCGCGTGCCGACGCCGACGGGCTTCACCTCGCGCGCGGGCCCGGCGTCCTCGACGGACTCGGCACCGGCAAGCTGCTCCGCCAGGGAGCCCAGGCGCGGGTGGTCGTAGAGATCGCGCACGGCCACGGTGGGGAAGCGCTCGCGGATGCGGCCGACCAAGGTCGCCGCGGCCAGCGAGGTGCCGCCGAGGGAGAAGAAATCAGCGTTGACGTCCTCCACGGAAACACCCAGGGTGTCCACCCACAGCTCCGCCAGCCACTGCTCGGTGGGGTTGAGGCCGTCTGCCTCCACGCCCACTCCCGGCAGCGGCCACGGCAGGGCTTTCTTATCCACCTTGCCGGAGGTGCGAATCGGTAGCTCCTCCATGACGCAGATGCGCGGGACGAGCGCTGCCGGCATGGACTCCGCCAGGCGGGCGTGCGCGGCCTCGTGGTCGAAGCCGGCATCCGGGTCATCCAGGGAGACGTAGCCGACGAGCACGGACTCGCCGCCCGGTGTCTTCTGCACGGCCACGGCGGAGTTGTACACGTTCGGCAACGCGGCGACGTTAGCTTCGACCTCACCGAGTTCGATGCGGCGGCCACCAATCTTGACCTGGTCATCGACGCGACCCACAAAGTACAGGCCGTCCTCTTCCAGGCGCACGTGGTCACCGGTGCGGTAGGCGCGCTCCCAGCCCAGGGACTCCAGCGGCGCGTACTTCTCCGCATCCTTCACCGGGTCCAGGTAAGCAGCCAGGCCCACACCACCGATGACGAGCTCGCCCACCTCACCGATGTTCACGGGGACGCCGTGCTTGTCGACGACCACCAGGTCCCAGCCCTTCAGCGGCAACCCAATCGACACGGGCTTGCCCGGCAGCATGCGCTGCGCGCAGGCCACGACCGTGGCCTCGGTGGGGCCGTAGGTATTCCACATCTCGCGGTCCTCGGTGGCCAGGCGGTCCGTGAGCTCTTGGGAGCAGGCTTCGCCGCCGACGATGAGGAGGCGGATGTTGTCCAGGGCCTCGGCGGGCCAGAGGCCGGCCAAGGTTGGGACGGTGGAGACCACCGTGATGTCACGGCGAATCAGCCAGGGACCTAAGTCCATGCCGGAGCGCACCAGCGAGCGCGGGGCCGGAACCAAGCAGGCACCGTGGCCCCAGGCCAGCCACATTTCCTCGCAGGAGGCATCGAAGGCTACAGAAAGGCCAGCCAGGACGCGGTCCTCCGGACCGAGCGGACCGTGCGGGCTATCCACCAAAAAGAGGGCAGCCTCGGCATCAACGAAGGCGGCCGCGGAGCGGTGGCTTACGGCCACGCCCTTGGGCTTACCCGTTGAGCCGGAGGTGAAGATGATCCACGCGGTGTCTTCGGGTCGCGGTTCCTCGAAGGGGACGCCATCTCCACCGCCATCCTTTTCGTCGAACGCGGGGCGCGCCATCCGCGCCCCGCCCTCCCGCAACATGCGGAAACCTTCGTCGGTGAACACACCATCGATGTCGGCCTCGCCGAAGACCATCTCGGCGCGCTCGTCGGGGTCGTCGGCATCGACGGGCACGTAGGCCGCGCCGGCGGCGAGCGTGGCCAGGATGGCCAGGTAGAGCTCGCGCTTGCCCGAGGTCATGCGGATGCCGATGCGGTCGCCGCGACGCACACCGCTGGCGTGGAGTTCGGTGGCCCATGCGGAGACGTCGGCAAGCAGTTCGGCGTAGGTGAGGATTTCACCGTCGTCGAGGGCCGCGGCCTCGGGGAAGTGCTCGGCTGTGGTCTTAACGATGTCCCAGAGGGTGCGCGCCGGTGCGGCCTCATCACCAAGGAGGTAGTGCTCGGGGACCTCGGGCATTACTGGGATCTCGGGCTCGTCTGTGTGCAGGGCGTGGCGGCCCCCTGTACTGGGAAGATTATCGGGTTCCGTCATTTAAGCATCACTGCTTTCTGTATCGGCAGGTGTGTCCGCCGCGATGATGGCGGTGGCCAGTTTGCGCAGGTGCTTGAGCTGCTTGTTGGTGGACGCGTCGAGGGCTTCGTCCTCGGCCTTCGCTACCAAAACGGTGAGCTCTTTGTGCGCCTTCACGCCTTTCTTGGTGGAGGCAATGATTTGGCGGCGGCGGTCCTTGGAGTCACGCTCACGCTTAACCCAATTGCGAGACTCCAGTGAATCCAGCAGGCGCACCATGTCGGAAGCGTCAATGGCCAAGGTTTCCGATAGTGCGGACTGGGAGGACGCGGCTTCCGCAACCAGGCAGGTGAGAACCCAGTACTCGCGCAGGGTGGTCTTCTGCGTTTGTAGTGCGGCCTCGACGCCTTCGCGGGTGCGGCGGCGGAGGCGCTCCAGCTGGAAGGAGGGGGACTCGAGGAGCGAGGTGGGAATCGATACGGAGTTAAAGGTAGGCATGCCGACGATACTACGCGCCTACCGTAGCAAACTTAAATCATGGGTTATGGCCCATTAGTTTGGGTAAACCATGGGGCGGCCTTGGGCCTTCCATGCGTCCGTGCCGCCGTCGACGTTGATGACGTCCCAGCCTTTCGCGTGCTCGAGGTACTGGCAGACCTGCATGCTGCGCCCGCCTGCATGGCAGATGACGTAGATATCGCGGTCGGGGTCAATCTCGTCGAGGCGCTCGACGAGGTCTCCCATCGGGATGTGGGTGGCGCCTTGGGCATGCTCAGTGTTCCACTCGTGGCCCTCGCGGACGTCGATGAGCTGGGCGTTTTCAGGTACTTCAGTGGGTTGTACGTTCTGCATGCGCACCAGCTTACGGGGTTTTCTTGCGTGGGTGGCGGGGGTTCTTTATCGTGAGAAGCGCGGGGTGGGGCTTTGAATCGGAGGGGCTAAATGGAGGAGATTGTCGGCCGCGCAGGCGCAGCGGCAGCGGCCAAAGGTGAGGCGATCAAAATTACGCGGGGGCTGTACCTACCGCGTGAACCAACGGCATACGAGCTAGCGCAGGTGCTCAGCCGGCATTGGCCAGACAGTGCGTTGGACGGATATTCCGCAGCGATGGTGCTTCTTGAGCGGAAACCTGGCTTTCCACTGCAGCTCATTCGCGAAAAAGGCTTAGAGGATACGCGCTTTTATGTCGGTCGCCGCGCCCGCCCAAAGGGGGTATTTCCCTATGACGGGATAAACGTCTGCAATCCACTGCAGGCGGTGGAGGCCATAGAAGAAAAGCACGCGGTGAAGTTCCTGGAAACGTTCTTGTCTGGTAGGGACGCGGAAAAGCGGCTGAAGTTGCTCTCCATGGACTTTCGGCGGTTCCCGCAACACACTCGGCGAGTGTTAGAGAAAGCAGTCATCGGTGCGGATAGTGTGCCCGAGCGAGCTCTTACTCGTGCATTGGAGCCCTTCTTTAAAGTGCTCAACAACGCGAAAATCGGTCCCTATCGGTGGGATCTCCTTTTGGAAGAGCACAAGATTGCCATCGAGGTCGACGGCTACGCTTATCACCGCGGGGAAAACCGCCGGCAGTTCGAGCTTGACCGTCAAAAGCTAAATGATGTGGTGCATCGCGGCTATACGCCCCTCCACTTCACCGCGACCACGATTGAGCATCATTTGGACAAGGTGGTGGAGCAGGTGCGCGGGGTGGCACAAGGGACGAAACGGTATCTGGACCCGCCGTGGATGTGGCACCGGTTCTTTGTGTGAGTGTGCGAGGGGGTTTGATGTCGTTCACGGTAAATAAGGCCGAAAAATCGCGAAAATTTGGGCCTTATTTACCGTGAACGTAGTCAAGATAACGTGCTCGAGGGGCGAAAGCATACAGCTGCTACCCGTGTGGAGTACGGGGTCAAAACGGCAGCGGCCGGTTTAGCGGTGCGCGGAGAGGTACTCCAAGATTGCCTTGACGCGGCGGTTGTCTTCGCTGGGATCTAAACGCAGCTTGGTGAAGATATTGGAGACGTGCTTGGCCACCGCGGCGGAAGACAGGACGAGCTCGGCGGCGATGTCCTTGTTGGACTTGCCGCGCGACATCAATTCGAGCACCTCGCGCTCGCGCGGGGTGAGTTCGCCCAGTCCGCTGCGCCCTGAGCTCATTAAAGCCTGCGCCACGGTGGGATCGATGACGGTACCGCCCTGGGCCACCACGTCCAGGCTGGAGAGGAAGTCCCGCACCTCGGAGACGCGGTCTTTCAAAAGGTAGCCGGTGCCAGCATCAGGGGAGTCGAAGAGCTCCACCGCGTATGCGGGGGCTACATACTGGGAGAGCACCATGACGGGTAAGCCCGGGTAGGCATTTCTCAAGTTCACGGCGGCTTTCAAACCGTCATCGCCCATGGCCGGTGGCATGCGCACGTCCGTGATGACGATATCCGGCAGCTCATCGCGCAGCTTGTCCACCACCGCCTCGAGCGCCGGCGCAGAATCCGCCTGGCCCACAATCGAATGCCCGCGGCGCTCCAGAAGGCCGGCGAGACCCTCACGCAGAATGGCGGAATCATCCGCCACCACGATTCTCAAACTCATTTCTTACACTCCTGACTGTCCGCGATCGAGAAGAAGAGGAATCGAGCACGCCAGCCTCGTGGGCCCGCCCGGGGGAGACGATAAAGTCATCTCTCCGCCGAAAGCGGCGAGGCGCTCGGCCATCCCCGCTAGGCCGTGACCTTGTACAACCTGCGCGCCGCCCGGCCCCTCATCCACCACGGTGATTTTTAAAGAGGCATCTGCGGTCACTAAAACGGAGACCGGCGCGCCGGGCGCGTGCTTGGCCGCATTCGTTAGAGCTTCCGTGCCGAAGAAGTAGCCGCAGGCCAGCACGGAAGCGGAGAGTTTTGGCAAAGGATGCGGGGCGAAGACGCTGACGTGGGGGCCGTGGGAAGAGGAGACGTCGGCAAGCGCGGCCACCAAACCATGATCCTGCAGGACCTGCGGGTGGATGCCGTGCACCGTGGCACGCAGGGAGTGCAGGCCGCGGTCCACGTCCTGTTTGGCGGCGGTGAGAAGCTCAGCGAGGTCTGCGGGGGCGTCGAGAAGTGCCTCACCCAACTTCATGCTCGCGGCCACGAGGTATTGCTGCGCGCCGTCGTGCAGGTCGCGCTCGATGCGTGCGCGCTCCACCTCATAGGCATCCGCGATGGCGCGGCGCGAGGCCGTGAGCTGCGCAATCTTCTCTGCTTGCTGCTGCTCATGGTTGGTGGGCTGGGGCTTTCTTCGGAACACGGCTTTCAGCATAACGGGCGCCACCGACTGCAGGGGTAGTGCTGGCACTACCGTAAAGAGCAACGCTAGGGCTGTTCTTTCTGCGGGCCCTTCACGGTGGAATGAGAGACATGGCACAGACACTTTCCCTGACAGACATCACCAAGGATTTTGGCGGCGGCCCGGTGCTCGCCGGAATCTCCCTCGACATCGCGCCGGGCGAGCTCGTGGCCGTCATGGGGCCGTCCGGCTCCGGCAAGTCCACGCTGCTGCACTGCATGTCCGGCGTGCTCACCCCCACGCACGGCAGCGTGCGCTACGGAGATGAGGAGCTCTCCGCGCTTGGCGACGGCCCCCGCTCCCGCCTCCGCCTGCGCAACTTCGGCTTCGTCTTCCAGGATGGCCAGCTGCTGCCGGAGCTGAGCAACGTGGATAACGTGGCGTTGCCCGCGATGCTCAACGGGGTATCGCGCGGTGCTGCGCGCAAGCGGGCAATGGAGTTGTTGGACCAGCTGGGCCTGGGCGGTTTGGCGGAGCGTCGCCCGGCGCAGGTGTCCGGCGGCCAGGCGCAGCGCGTGACCATTGCGCGTGCGCTGGTGGCCAATCCGGGCGTGGTCTTCGCCGACGAGCCCACCGGTGCGCTGGACCAATCCACGGGTCACGAGGTCATGCAGATGCTGACCACCATCGTGCGCCAGTCCGGGGCGAGCCTGGTCATGGTCACGCACGACCCGAAGGTGGCCGACTGGATGCAGCGCCGCGTGGAGATTCGCGATGGCATCATCCACGATGACCGCCGCCTCGAGGTGATCCGATGAACACCGCGACTTTAGTCTTTGACCTGCAGCGCGAATCCATTCGTGCGCGCTCCGGAACAGGAATTGTTTCCTTGCTGGCCATTGTGAGCCTGACCATTGGTTCCGCCATTGCCTTCCTCGTCGCGGGCGGTACGTGGATGTTTTGGCAACGCGCCCAGCACGTCGAGGAAGCCGCGCCCGCGCTCAAGGAGGCCTTCGGCAACGAGATGGAGGCCTTTCTTTATCCTTGGTTTGCCCTGGCCCTGCTGGCCTGCGCCTTCATTCTTCCGGCGCTGTTTAACCTCACAGCCCAAGCCGCCGTCCTCGGCGCCTCCGGCCGGGAGCAGCGCCTGGCCACCCTGCGTCTTCTGGGGTTGAGCTCCCGCCAGGTGGAGCGCATGGCCATCGTGGAGACGGGCCTGCAAGCCATCATCGGCATCGTGCTCGGTGGGCTGATCAGCCTGCTCATCGCGCCGGTCTTTACGCAGGTGGACTTCCAGATGCGTTCTATTGCTGTATCCGAGATTCTTCTCCCGTGGTGGGGTTATCTGGCCGTGGCCGGTGTGCTCTTTGTATTGGCCATCGGTGCGGCACTCGTCGGTATGCAGCGCGTGCGCGTGAGCCCCCTGGGTGTGGCCAAGCGCCAGATGCCCGCGGCCTATCGTTGGTGGCGCGTCATCGTCTTCCTCATCATCGCGGGTATCGGTGGTGTGTTGCTCTCCGGGAAGGCGGGCCCGCCGACCGCCATGGTCATCGTCGTCATGTTTGGCATGGTGATGAGCATCAACCTCATTTCCCCTTTTATCTTGCAGCTCGGCGCACACATCATGTCTCTCTTTCCTGGCACCGCGCACTTCGTGGCCTGCCAGCGAGTGGCGGGCAATGCGCGCCCGGCATGGAAGCGGAGTGCGGCCATCGCGTTCTTCGGCTATTTGGCGGGCTTTCTCGTTGCCGCCCCCTTGGGCTCCGACGCCTTGGCTCTCGTGCTCAAGGAAGATCCCGGAATGAACGTGGTATTCAAAGACATCTCCACCGGTGTCTTATTAACCCTCATCTTCGGCTTCACGCTGACCACCATGTCCATCATTCTGGGGCAGGTCTCCGGCATCTTCGAAGACAAGGAACTCATCCGCTCCCTGGATCTCATGGGCGTGCCGCGCGGCTTCCAGTTCCGCTCCGGTGTCCTGACCATCATGGGGCCTGTGGTGGGATTGAGCTTCTTCGGCTTCCTTTTCGGCGGCGGGATCGCCTCGCTGATGTTCTTCTCCAGCGTCGAACAAAGCAATGTCGACGTTCTTGGCCGTCTGCTCATGGCCTTCGGATTCCTAGCCGTGGGCTGGCTGGTCACGCTGCTTGCCATTATCCTTGTTGAGCCCCTGCGCGGCTACGTGCTGCGAACCGGAGGGAGAAAAGAATGAAAACTGTACTGAAAATCTTCGGCGGACTTTTTCTCGTTGCCCTCATCGCCGTGGCTGCGGCCGTGTATTTCTTCGGCCCCTCTTACGGTGGGGCATTCTTCGGAAAACCCGTGTTTCTTTTCAATGCCAGCGAGAAGCGCATCAATACCGCGATGGTGGATACCGCAGCGCTCTCCGGAATCTATGGCGAAAGTGAGGAATTCCAGCGCGCACGCGAGGCCTTCAAGGAGGACCCCACGAACACCGAGCTCCTCGATGCCGCCATCAACGCCGCCGGCGGCAAGCACTCCAAGGTCTTTAGCACCGAAAAGGAAAAGGCCGCCGAAAGCACCGAGCCTTCGGTCGACTTCGAGGACGGCGTCCTGCGCGCGACCGTGCCCTCCATCGGCCGCCACGATGACGGCCAGGCCTACGCCGATACGCTCGCTCAAGGTCTGGCCGCGCACCCGGAGGCCTGCGCTGCCGTGGTGGATCTGCGGAGCAATGACGGCGGCGACATGGGGCCGATGTATGCGGGCTTAAGCCCCCTGCTACCGGATGGCACCGCGCTCTCCTTCGTCAGCCGTATGGGCACAACTGACGTGGTCATCGACGGAAACTCCGTGACCGGCGGAGGTACTGCAACCACCACAGCGGGCGGCAAGCTCGACGTTCCCGTCGCCGTGCTGACCGACGGTGAGACCGCCTCCTCCGCCGAAGCCACCCTCTTGGCCTTCCGCGGGCTGGACAACGTGCGGACCTTCGGTGAGCCGACTGCCGGCTACGCCTCTGCCAACGTGGTCCTGGATTATCCGGACGGCCGCTCGCTCATGCTCACCACGGCCAAGGACAAGGCGCGCACGGGCGAGGAATTCGCCGAGGACCCCATCGCTCCCGATGCCCCGGAATCCGAGCTCGACGGCTGGCTCGCGTCCCACTGTAGTTAGTTAGCTGCAGTGTTAGTAAGCCGCAGCGTTAGTCAGCCCAGTTCGTTGTCGGCACGTTGCGGCTGAACAGCTGCAACGCTAGCCTGCCCAACGCTCGCCTTCCCACCGCCAGTAGTGGTGCCACTTCCACGGCGGAGGCACGAACTCACCCCGCCCTTGTATGACCGCGAGAACCTGGTACACAGCGACGTCGAGGTGGTGCTCAATCGTGGCGGCGGTGAAGTGGAGGGGCCGGTAGCCGCGCTGGATGGCGTCGTTAAGCTTCTGGCGGTCGATTTCGAAACGCTGCCGGTTCTCGCCTTTGTGATAGGCATAGCCGTCCACCTCGATGGCCACCTTGTACTCCTCTAGCACCAAGTCCCAGCGGTAGGACCCAACCCGCACGTTGTTGCGGACCTTGACGTGCGGCTCGAGACCCCGGGTGAGGTCGCGCTCCGGCTTGCTATCCGCCCCAACGATGGCCTTCTCTAGGATTTCACGCGTGTGCTTGGGCAGGCGGCGAAAGTCCAGCTGTTCGGTCTCGATGCGCGAGCGTCCGTGCGGCCCGGCGAAGAAGGCTTCGATGAAGGCTACGGCATCCTCCTGCGCCATCGTCTCAATGCATTGCAGGGGACTACATACATTGACTCCGTTCATGCTGCCCAGTGCCTTGGGGCGCGCCCGCCGACTGCGAAAGTACGTGCTCGATGGGAGAGTGGAGTCGCGAATAAACTCGAGCGGGAATTGAAGGGGCTGTTCTAAGTACCGGCGAGCGGCGGAATAGCCGTCAAGCGCTAAGTCAGGCCATTCACGCGACATGATTTGTGCTAGCTGAAGCGGTGTTGGCTCCTTTGAGAGGTAAAAGCCATTCGCAATCTTGATGGCTCCCTTGCGCCGAGCCCCGCGGGAGACATCGCGTCCCCGATAAATCTCAATCAATGTTCCCCCCGGAACGAAAAAGGTACGTTTTCGCAAATAGTGGCGAAAAACTGGTAGGTTTTCAGCCCTTATTTACCAAAACGTACCTGACAGTGCTCTAGCTGGCACGCGGAAGCAGCGGCTTACTTGAAGCGAGCCTTCGCTTCCTCGAGGATCTTCTCTGCCTCAGCCTTGTCGCCCCAGCCGGAGCCGGTTACTTCCTTGTTCGGCTCCAGGTCCTTGTAGCGGGTGAAGAAGTGCTCGATCTCATCCTTGATGTGCTGCTCCACATCGTTGATGTCCTGGTAGCGCTCCCAGCGCGGGTCATCGACGACGGCGAGCAGCTTGTCGTCGCCGCCGGCCTCGTCGGTCATCTTGAACACGCCGAGGACACGAGCCTCCACGACAACGCCGGGGAAGACCGGCTCCGGAAGGATGACCAGTGCGTCCAGCGGGTCGCCGTCCTCACCCAGGGTGTGGTCGATGAAGCCGTAGTCAGCCGGGTAGGCCATCGGGGTGAACAGGTAGCGGTCGAGGTGGACCTTGCCGGTCTCGTGGTCGATCTCGTACTTGTTGCGGGAGCCCTTAGGGATCTCGATGGTTACTTCAACGCTCACGGCTGAATCCTCCATAACTATTAGGTTGGTATGTGCTCCGCTTAGTCTACCGCGCTAGTCTAAAGGGCGATGAAAGCTAAGCATGTCTGGTGGAGTACTGCGGCCCTCGTCACGGCTGGTGCCGTGGCGGCGACGGCCGCCGTGGGCGTAGAAATCCAGCGCACCTACGATCACCTGGACCACGGCCAGCCCTATAAGCAGGAAGAACCCACAACACTGGTCCAGCCCGTCGAGCCCGGCGATTTCGACGCCGCTGCGCTCAAAGCCAGGTTGGATGAGCTGGGCAAAGACAAGGCTCTAGCTACTTTCGGCGGGCAGGTCATCGACACCACCACCCACGAGGTGCTGTGGGAGCGCGAGCCCGCGAAGCCGCTGACCCCGGCCTCCGCTACTAAGGTCCTCACCCTCGCCGCAGCAACACTCGCTCTCGATGAGGAAGAGCGCCTCACCACCGAGGTGGTCGCAGGTGCGCACGAGGGCGAAGTTGTTATCAAGGCCGCCGGCGATGTCTGGCTGACGGACGAGCGCCTCGATGAGCTGGCGGAACAGATCCAGCAGAAGATGGATACCGTCACGCGAGTCTCCATCGACACCTCCATCTGGGCCGGTCCCGACCAGGCACCAGGCTGGGACGATGACAATATCGATGGCGGCTATGTCGCTCCCATCCAGCCTGCCATGCTCTATGGCGGGCGCATTGGGGAAAAGACCGGCGACGTTCCGCGCTCCCACGAGCCTGCCCTCGATGTAGCCCGCGCGCTGGCCGCCCGCCTGGGCGCCGACAAAGCCGACTTAAGCTCAGCCCCCGAGAATTCCGAGGTCCTCGGCACCAGCGAGTCCGAGCCACTGGCCCTGCGCGCCCAGGAAGCAATAAAGGATTCAGACAACGTCATGGCGGAGGCCATTGCCCGCGAGCTGGCCGTCGGCCAGGGCACGGAAGCAAGCTTCGACGGCGCCACGATGGCCATCCTCGACGAGCTGCGCGGCGCCGGCATCGACGTCAACGGCGTCACCCTCAAGGACGGCTCCGGCCTCTCCCGCGATAACCGCATTCCCGCTGGGCTCCTCGCCCACATCGCGGACCAAGCCGTAGCCACCGACGAGCTTCGCCCGCTCTTGGGCTACCTCCCTCTTGCCGGCGGCGAAGGAACCCTCTACGAGCGCTATCACGATTCTTCTGCGCGCGGATTTGTTCGCGCCAAGACCGGCACCCTCACGGGAACTTCCGCGCTGACCGGTACCGCCCAGGGCCAGTCGGGCCGCGTCTACGCCTTCGCCTTCCTGGTCAACGACGGCGAAGTCACCTCCGCCCGTCAGGCCCAAGACGCCCTCGCCGCCGCACTTCATGACTTCTAAGAAACCTTTTTGGCCACGTAAAAGCCCCAACTTCTTGGCCTGCCGCGTCGCCGTCCGCGCTGTGGTGGGTGAGCAACCACGCGCCATAGCGGTGGGTCTATCCGGCGGCGCCGATTCCTTGGCGCTGACCGCAGCACTCCTCGCGGAGGGGCACGAGGTGACAGCGCTGTGCGTCGACCACGGTCTGCAGGAAGGCTCGGCCGCGCAGGCGCGCCGAGCTGCTGAGCAGGCCCGCGCCTTGGGGGCGGGAGCGGATGTGTTGCGGGTGGACGTCGCCAAGCAAGGCTCCGTCGAGGCCGAAGCCCGCGCTGCCCGGTACCGTGCCTTCGCGCCTTGGGCTGAGGTGGCGGTGGCGCATACCGCCGATGACCAGGCTGAAACCCTGCTGCTCAGCGCCCTCCGCGGGAGGGTGGCGGGCATGCGCGAGCGCTCCGCGGTGGAAGGTGTACGCATCCTGCGGCCCCTACTGAGCGTGCGCCGCGCCCAGACCGAGGCCGCCTGCGCGGAGCTGGGGCTGGAGGTCTGGCAGGACCCCCAGAACCAGGACCTGGCCTTCCGCCGCGTAGCACTGCGCCGCGAGATCCTCCCGCGACTGCAGGAGATCGTGGGTGGAGACCCCGTCCCGGCCCTAGCCCAGGCAGCCCACGACGCCGCGCTTGACGACGCCCTCCTCAGCACCCACCCCACCACCGACTGCACCGAGCTGGCCGTTCTTCCAGAACCGAAGCGCCGCCGGGCGATCGCCGCGTGGCTGCGCGAAGAAGGAGCGGAGGTTACGCGCGAGGCGGTGCGCGGCATCGATGCCCTGTGCGCGCAATGGCATGGACAAGGCCCCGTCGCCGTCCGCAGCGAAAAGAAAGGTACAAGGTTGGAAGTAGCACGCGTTGGTGGCAAACTGTCACTATTGCCTCGGTCAGCAAAGGAGCGCTCACGTGCACGACACCCATGAATCAGCCGTCCCCGCCCACCCCTACGGAGAGGACATCAAAAACGTTCTCATCGCCGAAGACGATCTTCAGGCGCGCATCCAGGAGATGGCGGACCGCGTTGCCGAGAAATACCGCAACACCGACGAGGACCTCATCTTGGTCTGCGTGCTCAAAGGCGCGGTCTTCTTCCTGACGGACTTCGCCCGCAAGCTCAGCATCCCCTCCCAGCTGGAGTTCATGGCGGTCTCGTCCTACGGTAACTCGGCTTCCTCCTCGGGAGTGGTGCGGATTCTAAAAGATCTGGACCGCGATATCGAGGGCCGCGATGTGCTCATCGTGGAGGACATCATCGACTCCGGCCTGACCTTGTCCTGGCTCATCCGCAACCTGCAGGGCCGCCAGCCGCGTTCCCTGGAAGTGGTCACGCTGCTGCGCAAGCCCGAAGTAGTCAAGGCGGAGCTGGATCTTTTTGACGTGGGCTTTGACATCCCTAACGAGTTCGTCGTGGGTTATGGCCTGGATTTCGCGGAGCGCTATCGCGATCTTCCTTTCGTGGGCACGCTGGACCCCGCGGTCTACAGCAACGACTAGTCTTTTCTTGTCCTCTCACCATGAGGCCTCGAATTCGCAAGGTAATTAATGAAAAATAAGAACATCATTCGCTATGGCTCGATCGCGGGCCTGGTTCTCATTCTGCTGTACGCCTTTACGTTCTTTAGCAACGATGCCCGCAGCTTCAAGCAGGTTGACACCTCGGTGGCCATGCAGCAGCTGGCGGATCAGAACGTTGAGGAAGCGCAGATCGATGACCGCGAGCAGCAGCTGCGCCTCAAGCTCAAGGAACCAGTAACGGTCGAAGAGCAGGAGGGCATCGAGGAGGTCATTGCCAAGTACCCGGCACGCGCCTCCGAGCAGGTCTTCAACGCGGTGAAGGATTCTGGTGCGGATAAGTACCAGACCAAGGTCACACAGGATTCCTTCATTGGCTCCATGATCAGCTTCCTGCTGCCGATGCTGATTCTCTTCGCGCTGCTGTTCTGGATGATGACCCGCATGCAGCAGGGCGCGGGCGGCATGTTCGGCATTGGTGGTTCCAAGGCGAAGGAGCTGACCAAGGACATGCCTACCAACACCTTCGCGGATGTGGCCGGCGCGGATGAAGCTGTGGATGAGCTGCAGGAAATCAAGGACTTCCTGGATGATCCGGAGCGCTACCATGAGCTGGGCGCAAAGATCCCGCGCGGCGTGCTGCTTTATGGCCCGCCGGGTACCGGTAAGACCCTTCTGGCCCGCGCGGTCGCGGGCGAGGCTGGCGTGCCTTTCTATTCCATTTCCGGCTCCGACTTCGTGGAGATGTTCGTCGGCGTGGGTGCCTCCCGCGTGCGTGACCTGTTCAAGCAGGCCAAGCAGAACAGCCCGTGCATCATCTTCGTCGATGAGATTGACGCTGTGGGTCGCCAGCGTGGTTCCGGCACCGGCGGTGGCCATGATGAGCGCGAGCAGACGCTGAACCAGCTGCTCGTGGAGATGGATGGCTTCGGCGACCGCGAAGGCGTCATCCTCATCGCCG
>QWCJ01000316.1_pt1 | contig 20345 bp, 29 predicted proteins | sample 1972501 | NCBI WGS metagenome assembly QWCJ01 (sample SAMN09866711, study PRJNA288562) | Human vaginal metagenome isolate term2_vaginal, whole genome shotgun... | isolation source: vagina | host: Homo sapiens | place: USA: California
CCTATAAGGCGCGAATACTGGCACGCCCCTATTGGGGCTGTCGAGTATTCTGTCACATGCAACACTTTCCCAACTACTGCTTAAGCAGTTTTTTTATTTGTTTTTATTTGACTTTCTCTCACGTAAACGGGTCATAGTATTTCTTTATACTTATTTGGTCTGTATAATAATCTTCTTTTAATTGATTTTGTATATATTCTTTTATTTTCTTTTCATTTCTTCCCACTGTATCTACATAATATCCTCTACACCAAAAGTGTCTGTTTCCATATTTATATTTTAAGTTGGCGTGTCTATCAAATATTATTAATGAACTTTTTCCTTTTAAATATCCCATTATTTGTGATATTGAGTATTTCGGTGGAATTTATACCAACATATGAACATGATCTGGACATAGTTCTGCTTCTATTATTGTTATTCCTTTTCTTGAACATAATTCTCGAAGTATACTTCCTATATCTTTTCTTAATTGTCTATATATTACTTGTCTTCTATATTTTGGTGCGAAAACTATATGATATTTGCATCTCCAGCTTGTATGCGATAAAGTATTTTTATCCATGATTACCTCCTTGTTTAATTGTGCATAAATTCTAATATCTATTTACTCATTTGGGCAAAATAACCTAATTCAACAGCCTTCATAATAGCCTCATATCTGTTACATACCTCTAGTTTAGCATATATATGATTTAGATGATTAGATATAGTTCTTTGAGAGATTTCTAGGTTGTTGGAAATTTCTTTTATCTCTGATCCAGCTCTAATTAATTTTAATAGTTCTATTTCTCTTGGAGTCAGAATATTAATGACTTTATCGTATTCTCGAAGTTTTAATATATGTCCATCTTTATTTATAACTATTTCATTAAAATGATCTGTGCCTGAAGCTATATCTATTAGTGTATAGATAAGAGAGTCTTTTGAAATATTTTTTTCAATATAACCAGATGCTCCAAGTTCAATAGCTCGAAATTCGTAGATAGGTCTATTATAGTAAGTTAGGAAAACTATCTTTTGCTCAGGACAAATTGATTTGATGTCAATAGCAACAGAAAAACCAGATTTTTCGGATATATTTTTAAGATCGATCTCAAGTAAAATTAAATCATAGAAATTATTTTCTAAAAAACTTTTAATATTATCAACATCTTTGTAAATGGTTATTTCACTAATTTCATCATGTTGCTCCAACAATGTTTTTAGTCCTAAAGAAAATAACATTTCATCATCAATCAATAGTATTTTCATGTTTCCTCCTATATTAATATGTAAAGAAAACACTCTATGTCTTTGATACGGATATAGAGTGTTTCAAACTTTAATAAAATAAATTATCTTTTATTTTTTCTGTTTTTCATTTTTCTGTATATCACAACTGCTATAATGACTATTGCAATAATTATGATAACAGGAGCATAAAATTCTAAAGTTCCTTTAATAGCTTCTGGATTCATTAGCAAGAAACATTATTAGTTGTGCATTCATAAGATCCAGTAAACCATTCTCCACACTTGCCAGCTAAAGTAAGTTGGAAAGCTGTAAAAAAGCCGCTACCTGATTTTCCCTCTAATTCTTGTTTTTCTATCTCATAAGATAGAGTTTCGATTGAGTTATTTTCGTCTTTGTTCATTGTAGTTCTCCTTTTAATTTTATTATAGCAAGTTGATCAGGCTTGTTATATTTATTATTATAGAGCATGTTCATAATTATTACCATGAGTAAATAGTGCAATATTAGAAAAACTTAGAAGAAATGATGAATGAGAACTACAAGGATTTTATAAAAGCACTTGTGAGTATAGAAAAAGGAGTCAATGATGAAAAGGCACTTGAAGAAGTCTATGTTTTATATATGAACAATGACACAACAGGTTTACTAAGTGATGACTTTGACTATATGATTGATGATATGAAAGAACAAGGTGAGATTGTTGAAAATACCAATGAACTTGAAGAAAAAGATGACCTCATAAATCTTGTCGGTAATATAGCAGGCAAAGTAGAAAATCTTGAAAGAGAAAATGCTAATGGAGAAAAGTTTAAAGTAAGTAATTTTTCAATTGTTTCAAAAGATGACGATGGAAATAAAATTTATACTAATTGTTCAGCCTATGGAGATAAGACAAAAGATTTAGAGAACCTAAAAAAAGGAGATTTCGTTAAAATCTTCGGACAAGTAAAAATAAGCATTGATAACAACGGGAAAGAACATAAAAATGTTCGTATTTTGTCTTCTAAGCTCTTAAAAGCAAAAGAACAAGTAAAGAGTCAAGACAAGGATAAAAAGTCCATATTAGGGCAAATAAAAAGCTTTAAGTATAAATAACTTAAGTATAAAGCATATTTTAGGCAAAAAAGAACAAATAAAACAAGATAGTACAGTAAATGATAGATAATTGTTACCAGAATGATACTGGAAATAGTTTAAAATAATTTCAAAAGTGGTATGATTTCTATATAGAAATTACTTTGAGGTGAATTTATGGATTTAAAAAGAGCAATTATGGAACTACAATGTGAAATGGTGGCAGAAAGAAATTCAGTCAATCCCAAAAATATATCGTGGTTACAATATGATATATTAAGTCAGATAAAAAAACTAGAAAAAATATTGCCCTCAGATTTAAGTATTACTTTAGGAATATCAAGAACAAAACTATCAAAAGCTTTAAAAGGTCTAAAATCTAAGGGATATATTGCACAATTTCCTAATAAATTAGATGGCAGAGAGCTATATACTACACTTACTGATGCAGGAAACAAACTTCTTGAGGACATAGCAAAAAAACATACTTCTATTTTTGAAATTGCGTCTAAATCTTTTACAAAAGAAGAGCAAAAAGACTTTATACGACTATCAAATATACTATCTAATGAATTGAGAAAGAATAGGTTAGAGAAAGATGAATGATTTCATTTATGTAGAAAAGGCTAGAACGAACAACTTAAAAAATATTACTATGAAAATTCCTAAGCATCGAATTGTTGGTGTTACTGGAGTTTCTGGCTCAGGAAAATCTTCATTCGTATTTGATACGATTGCAGCAGAGTCTCAACGACTATTGAATGAAACATATTCCGCATATGTTCAAAACTTACTTTCTAAATATAAAAAGCCAGATGTTGATTCGATATCTAATCTTCCAGTTTCTTTAGTTATTAATCAAAGGAGGATTAGTGGAAATTCAAGGTCAACAGTTGCGACAGTTACCGATATATATTCAGATTTGAGATTACTTTATTCAAGACTTGCTAAACCTTTCATCGGATATTCTATGAAGTATTCCTTTAACAATCCTGAAGGAATGTGTAAAAATTGCCAAGGATTAGGTATTATTAGAGAAATAGATATCAATAGATTAATTGATGTTAATAAATCAATCATATTATCACTCAAGTGTAGATTAGTTAAATCTGTATTTGGGTGATTTTTGTTTTCTGTAAGACAAAGTAAGTAATCAGTGGATACCTTATAAAACTGTGCAAGTGCAACTAAATTACCATGATTGATTTCTTTATAATCATTATTCTCATAGTTACCCAAAGCATATTTTGAAATACCTGTTAGCTTAGCTAATTCCGCTAATTTAGATTATGTGCAACTCTTAAATCTTTTAAGCGTTCCTGTAAGGTTATTTTACATTTCATAACAGATAACCTCCTTGATACATAATATTCTTTTAAATATTATACCATACCATTTCCACAATCGTGGAAAAGTGGGAACAAAAACGGATATTCCAAGATTTAGGACATACGGGAAGAATAGCAAAAATACAATATCATACAGACATAAAGAAAATTGTTCTTTGACAATTGAATGAGCGGTCTGTAAGGATATGTATCTATGGGGAAGTAGGCGATGACATTCTGAGTATCAAAAAAGAGCTTGCCAAGTAGAACAAAACGTCGCTGTGAGATTCAGGGGTAGGAACTATATCAGGTATAGCCGACAAAAATATAATATTATTTCGAAAAATATAGAAATAGAGTTGCAATTATATAACGGGATATGGTATAATTATTTCGAAGAATATAAAAATAGGTTAATGAAGGGGCTATAATTTGGCGTTAAAAAATACATTTAAAGCATTAGCAGATCCGGTAAGAAGGGATATTTTATTAACATTAAGAAAGCAATCTCTTACTGTCGGGGAAATTGTTGATAAATATAATTTATCAAACTCGACAATTTCATATCATTTGTCAATGTTAAAAAAAGCAGATTTAGTTATAGAAAAAAAATACAAAAATTATATATATTATGAAGTTAATGTGTCGGTATTTGAAGACATGATGGTTTGGATAACACAATTTATCGTAGGTGATGATAAAAATGAAAAATAAGAGAGAGTTAGCACTTTCGACATTGCTAATATGGTTACCGACTATATTTTATATATACAATAACAGTTTTGTATTAGTGAAAGATGTGAGTAAACAATTAATTTTTATGCCGTTTGTTATTACGATATTCATGGTATTTTGTGGAGTTATTGCTAATGAATTAAGAAGATTAAATATTTTACCTAATACTATAAGTTCTTTGATTTGCATTAGTATAGCATTCCTTTTTTCACTCAGTCAATTTAAATTAATTGTAAATTCTGGAGATACTAAAGAATTCTTGCTAAAAAGCGGAAATATTATAATTGGATTTCTCGTTATTGCAATAGGAAATTATTTACCTAAAATGCAGTTTAGTAGATTTGTTGGATTAAAATTTTGGTGGTTAATAAATAGGAAAGATGTATGGAAAAGGAGCCATTTATTAGCAGGTTATCTTTGGATATTGTCTGGAATTATAATGATTATGTCGAAAAATGCTGATGACATACTGCATATAGTAATTTATTTCTTGTTATTATATATCATTCCTTTGATTTTTGCTTTGTTATTGTATTTCTTTACGGATAACAAATTTAAAAATTAGATTTATTGAAATTATTAGACGAGGAACATTATGAAAAAGATTTTTTGGGAAATATACAGAAAAGATAAAGGTAAGGTTATTTTGATAGCTATTATGACAGTTTTCACATCGGCGTTGGGAATTGTGCTACCTTACTTAAATGGAAAATTTATAGATAACTTGATTAACCTTAAAGATGTCAATCAAGTTCTGAAAATAGTAGCAGTAATTATCATATTGGGAGCAGTAAATATCGCATTCAATTATGTATATCAGGTCATTTCTTCTAAATTGATAATAAAAAGTATTTATGATTTTAGAATTGAAATGTTGGAACATTTAAGAAAAATCCCTATTTTGAAATATAAAGAATTTGATCCTGTGTATATGAATGAACGAACAAGGAAGGATATTAGTGAGATAGTTAACCTTGTAGTAAATAATTACGTAAATGTATTACTCAAAGTCATTATATTCATTGCTTGTTTGTTTGTCATAGGATATTTAAATATAAGTACACTTGTTTGTATATTAATGATAATACCAATATATGTGCTTGTTTATAACTATTATAGTAAAAATATATATGATTTGAGTTTTAAAGTTAAGGAAAATGAAAATGTTTTTTTTCAGATATATAACGAACAACTTCAGTTAATGGAAGAAATAAAAATAGATTCAAAGTATGAAAATCATAATAGATATGTAGACGGGAAGTTTATGAAATATTATAAAAGTTTTGCTGAATATATATCACTCTCTACAAAATTTAATACTGTGGAATCAATTATTTCACTAATATTTCAAGCCGTTTTATTTGTTTTTGGGGCTATTAGTATCATAAATAACAGGATGAGTATTGGAGATTTAACAATTATAAATTCGTACTTTGCGATAATGGTTGGAATAGTGAATTATTATGTATCATTAGGAAAAGTATATCAAGAAGCCAAGGTGTCATATGACAGGATTAAAAATATCAATGGAATTCAAGAAGAAAAACAGGGGGGATTAGATTTAGATTTTATTACACAAGTAGATGCCAATTTAAATTTTAGTTACAGAAATGATCGAGATATTATAAGGGAAAGAAAAGCAAGATTTGAAACAGGTAAAATATATGCAGTTGTGGGTGCTAATGGAATTGGAAAAACAACTTTAGTTAAACTGATAATAGGGATATATCATCCAAACGGAAGTATGGAATCAGATATAAAGTATAATAATGTGTCTATACAAAAAATTGACCTAGAAAATCTTAGAAACAAGAAAATCGCATATGTATCACAAAAGCATAGGATGACTAATAAGAAGATAAGTGAGCTGTTTTGTGAAATTGATGAAAACATAAATTTGGATAGTATTTCGGATTATTTAAGCTACCTGGATAATGCTGAATTAATAGATAGTGTATTGAAGGATATAGGACTATTTTGGAATAGCGCATATTATGAATTATCGGAAGGGGAGAAACAAATATTAACAATTTATAGAATATTATGTAAAAAACCAGAGATGTTAATACTAGATGAACCATCATCTAATTTAGATTTCCATAAAAAAACAATTCTGAAAAAAATATTAAAAGCAATAAAAAACCGAATGATAATAATCGTTATAAGTCATGATAAAGATTTCTTGGAGATTAGTGATGAGGTTATCGAATTAGATAAGAGGTGATGACTATGCTTGAAATTGTAGGCTTAACAAAGATGTATGGAAGTAAAAAGGCTATAGATAATATTTCATTTGATTTACATGAGGGAGAGTTGTGTGGATTTGTCGGTGGAAATGGGGCTGGCAAGAGTACATTGATTAAGATTGTGACAGGTATTATAGGTTTTGATTCAGGAAATGTAATATTAGATGGAATTTCTGTAAAAGATGAACCAGTTGATTTTAAAAAAAATATATCTTATGTGCCGGATATCCCTTATATATATGATTATATGAGTCCTATGGCATTTTGGAATTTCATGTTAGATGTGTATGAAGTGGACTCTTCCTTAGGGGTGGAAACAGTAAAAAAGTATATTGAAATTTTTGATATGAAGGAGTATATTAACCAGCCTATTTCATCATTATCAAAAGGTATGAGACAAAAAGTAGCTTTGGTTTCTGCATTCATACATCCTGCTAAAGTTTTCATATTGGATGAGCCATTTTCAGGATTGGATCCAAAATCAATTTTGACATTGAAAAAGATTTTAAAAGACAAGATTGAAAATAAATGTTGTATATTATTTTCCACACATTTATTAGATGTTGCTGAAAAAATATGTACTAGAATAATAGCAATAAAAGAAGGTAAAGTTATTGCAGATGAAACATGTATGGATGTAAGGAATGACTATGAGGGTTTAGAAAAACATTTGATAGGAATGATGTAAGATGAGTAAAATATTAATATTATTAAAAAAGGATCTATCGGGATTACTTTACTCTATCGGACTTAATAAATACAAAGAGGACTTTACACAAAAATTAATTATATTTTTAATTATAGTAACTTCATTTAGTTTATTTGCGATGTATTATTTGTTTATAACATATTCGGAGCTATTAAACTGTGGATTTGAATCTATAGGGATATTATTGGGTAAAAAAATTGCCTTTGGGATTTTGTTTTTAATAAATATTTATTATATATATGGATTGATAGAAAGCAAAGAATACTTACTGTTAAATAGTTTGCCAATAAGTAAAAAAAATATAGTTATTTCAAAAATTTTAATATTATATATATGCGATTGTGTAATAGAAATGATTGTGCTTACCCCTTTGTGTTTAGTAATAGGATTCAGTTATCCACTTGTAGACATTATTATCTCATTTTTAACAATACCATTTATTAATGTATTTGTTTGTAGTTCTCTAATGTTTGGATTACTTATGATTGGTAGAATGATAAAGTTGAACTCAATAATTAAAGCCATTTCTGTAATTTCGGGAATTAGCTTGCTGTTAATTTTTTTAAATAACAATAAAATGGACTTTAAATATATAAATACATTATTTATGTTTTCAGAAATGTTTTCTAATACATTTAGTGCATTGATTTTGAAGCTTATAATCGCAATTCTACTTGGATGTGTTTCAATAATAATTCTTGATATTGCCATTGCAAAAAAAATGAAAGATGGAAGCAATACACAAGTAAAGAAGCACGAGTACATCTATCATAAGAAAGAAAAATATAAAGCTGTTTTCATAGGAGAGTTTAAACAATATTTGACATTGCTACCATATGTTCTAAACACTGCATTGGGATTAGTTTTAATAATTTTATTTTCAGTAAATTTCTTTCTCTTTAATAAAGGTATTGGGACTAATTTGTTGGGAATGCCAAAGGGGATAATCAAAAGTAGTATACATGTTTTTCCGTATGTGATGGCACTTATAGTTGGAGTGTGCTGTACTACTCAGGTTTCACTTTCTCTTGAAGGAAAGTGTGTTTGGATAAAAAAAATGATTCCCGTACCTAATAATGCTATATACCTGAGCAAAGTTATGGTAGGATTGGTACTTATGGTTCCGGCTGCTATAATATCGATATTTTTAGTGTTAAGGGCTGAAGGAATAATTATAAAGGATATATTTTTTATACTGATAACAGTTATATTAAATATTTTATTGATGCTGTGGATAGGGATTTTAATTGACATTAAATTTATAAATTATAATTGGAATAATCCTATTTCGGTTATAAAAAGAGGCTCTGGAGCAATTATATATCAAATAGTGAATATATTGATAAACTCAATGTTCATTTTGTTGGAAATTAAATTTAAACAATCAGTCACCATAAGAGTGGCTTGCATATTTGCAACAATCATTTTACTGAGTTGTATATATAAAATTATTATTAAAAAAACAATTCCAGATTAGTAAAGGAGGGTAATGAAAATGATTATGAATTTGGAAAACCGAACAAATGAATTTGATGTTTCGCTTATTCAAAAAGTATATGGAAACATGACAGGACCACTAAATATAATGTGGGACATAACAAATGCTTGTAATTTAAATTGCAGGCATTGCTATAACAGAAGTGGAAAGGGGAGGAAGTATGAAGATTTAACTGACGAAGAGATGTTAATGCAAGTAGATTTCATAATTGAATTATTGCCTAGAGTAGTATGCTTTTGTGGAGGAGAACCATTACTGAGATACAATTTATTACCTAAAATTGCAAATAAACTTAGTAATGCTGGAATAACAGTTAATATGGTAACAAACGGATTGTTATTGAATGAAGAGAAAATAGATACTCTAGTCAGTAATGGACTGTCCAGCTTTCAAATAAGTTTGGATTCTCATAAAAAAGAAACACATGATTACTTCAGGGGATTTAATGGAGCGTATGATGGAGCATTAAAAGCAATAGAACTTTTGATTTCAAAAGATATGACTCCAGATGTTACATTTATTCCTACAAGAGTAAATTATCGTGATTTAGAAGGTTTGGTTGAATTGTTATATTTAAAAGGAGTGCGTAGGATAGGCTCTATGCCACTTATACCAATAGGGCGTGGCTATGAAAATAAAGGAGAATTATTAATGTCCGATGAAGAACTCCTAGAATTCTACCAAATTATAAATAAATTAAGAACAAAAATGCCAGACTTTAAAATAGAATATGATGATCCACTTGAACACATCACTCTTTTTACAAATAATAAAGTAGCAAAAACAGCGGTTTTTGAAATTCGTTCAAATGGTGACATTGTGGTCAGTAGTTATCTTCCTTTGATATATGGGAATGTACTAAAAAATGATATGGTTTCTCTTTGGAAGAGTGGATTGAAGGATGTTTGGCGAGATAGTAGAGTTGTAGAAATTAGTAGAAAGATAAAAACACTTGATGATTTTTTGGAGTTGACTCCAAAGCCGTGGAATAATGAAGATATAGATGTAAGTTGTAATCATGTTTAGGAGGTTATTATGTCAATAGATGTTAGAAAAGATTCAATCATTGGAAAGCCTAGGAAAGAAAATGATTCTTTCTATCTGATTACACCCAAAATATATCCGAAGCCGCATTTTGTAAATAGCTACATTTTTAATTTATGGAAAGAATCAGATGGTAAAACTATCAATGAGATAATAGCAATGTATGAAAAAAGTTTCCATATGTTGATAGGGAAAAGATAAAATCAGATATTTTAAATTCACTTGTATATCTTAACAATCTTAAAATGATAGATATTAATGATGAAGAAGAGGTGATGGGTGCAATGAAAGAAAATGGTATATCATTAGTCAACGAAAGTGATTTTAGAAATGTTAATGAATTCATTCTAAAAACATATTCATCAAGTAGAGGTATTGTTATGAATTTTGGATATGAAGGGCTTTTGGATAGTAGTTCTGTTGAAGATGTTTATTCTATTCAAATGATGAGGCTGAATCAGATACACGGTAAGGAAATGTATTTTAAAATTTATAATGAACTTAAAAATCTTGATGCGATTATTGGAATTACTGTTTCAAACAATATAAGGACATGCTATATAAACACGATAGTTATAAGTGAAAACTCTAATAAAGATCTGAATGATACTGTAGAGCAATTTATAGAATATTTGCGAATTCATAATATTGAATGTTTCAAAATTAAAACATCAGATATAGAGATTGTCAACAGTTTGGCTAGTATAAATTTTAATATTGAAGCAGAGTTAAAAGATGAGCTTGGAAATAAAAAATCATTTTATATAATTAGGAGGGTATAGGTATGATAAAACAACTAATTAATAAGATGGAAGCAGAAATGTTTGGAGATTTTATAAAGAATAAAACAAATTATTTATTTCTTTATAAAAGTTTATTGGGAGCATTTTATGGTGTTGATCCATGGATAAATGAAGACAAAGTAGAATTTATTTTGAAGGACGTTTCCCAAAGAGAACGGGTATTAGCAAAATTTTTCTTGTTATGTGAGAGTATAGAACGTGAAAAACTATCATTTGTCATTGGCGAAAAAAACACTCAATTTTTAATAGATTGTGGTTATGCGTATATTGATGATGATAATAAGGTTATTCCAGATAATTATGTTTTGATACCTATTGAGAATAAACTGTTTGTGGTAAATCCTCCTTATAAAAAATTTAGAAACGGGAAGAAGGTTCCTGATTTATATGTTGGAGCAGATTCCCTTAAATTAATTAACTTCTTTAAAGGTGAAAAGAGAGAATCTTTATTAGATTTATGCTCTGGTTCAGGAATAATAGGTATATCTTTAAGTGATTATGTAGACAAAATAGACTTCGTTGAGATTCGAGAAGATGTTATTGATGTTTTGAAATTTAATTTACTTATAAATAGAATTTCTGAAGAGCGTGTAGAAGTAAAAAAGTCAGATTTGTATGATAAGCTTGGTAACAAAAAATATGATTATATAGTTACAAATCCACCATTCATTCCAACACCTAAAGATAACTTACTTCCAATATGTGGTGATGGAGGTATTGATGGAATGGATATCATCCGTAGAATTTTAAAAGATCTTACAAAATATCTAAAACCAGATGGAAGGTTCTATATGGTATTAGAAGCGATTGGAGATGAAAACAAACCTTTTGTTGTAGATTTATTTAAAGAAAAAGATATTAAAGGTACAGTTAATGTTTCACTCTTCAATCGTCAGCTTATTGAAGAACAAGCAAGAGTTAGTGCGATAATTTCAAAAGATATGTTCGATAATTTAGAAAGCGCAAAGGAACTATACGATTTATGGATGAATTCATTTGAATCATTTAAAGCAACCTATGTATATCCGACATTGATAGAGTATATATTATCAGATGCTGTCGAGCTAAACGTATATAAAAATTATGAGGAAATGAACAGAGCATTAAGTTATAAGGCTAAAGAAGAAATTGAGATAGAACAACTTCAAAAAACTATGTATAGAGTTATTACAAAGTCAGGTAGTTTTATAGTAGATAATGAAATGTTAAACTTTATCGGAACAGGTGAGGTGAAGTTTTTAAATGACCTTATAAAAATAGATAGCTCTAAGTACTTTGAATATCTAAAAAATATAAGGTATTTAAAAGATAAAGGCATCATTGATATAGTATAGATTTTATATTTTTGATGACAATTTTGGAAAGGAGGAGCAGTTATGACTATTTATGAAGAAAAGAATAGTTATGAAGAACCAGTTGCTATAACAGATGACGTGGATGCTCAGCCAAGGGCACTCGTGCTGTTCAACGTGAATGCAAATGCAAATGCAAATGCAAATGCTAACGTGAACTGGAATGTGAACTGGAATTGGAACTCATAGTGATTTCAGTTCAGAGGACTGTGTAGGTAGAATATTTATTCTACCTACATGGGTTCTTGATATAGCTATGTAGTACTAAGGGAGGACTAAGAAAAATGAAAAAAAGCAAACACATCATATACAGTACAATATTGACATTTGTTATTAATATTATACCAATGCTCATTTTTAAATCAAAGTTGCCTTCAGAAGTTCCTATTCATTGGGATATGAGTGGTAATGTCAATGGTTCGCTTCCACAGGCATTGTTTGTATATGCAACACCAACTGTAATGGGGTTATTGAACTTGATAGGTTGTTATAAATATAGTTCGAAATTCTCGAAAAATGTAAAATTGTATTATATTATACCTATCGTATGCCTTCTTATCACATTTTTGATGTTATATCTAGCGTTGAAATAGTTTAGAATTAACAAAAAATAAAGAGGAAGATCTTTATAAAGATGAAGCTAAAGTCGTTAGTATTAAACAATTATTTCATTTGAATAAAAATATGAGTCCAGTTAAATATTCAATAAAAATGATGAAATGATTTTAGGAAATACGTATTACGATGTTGAGAAAAATATTAATAAAAATGTAAATATGACACTTAAAAGGCGATTAGAAAATTAAAAATCTAATCGCCTTTTTTTATTGCAAGGAAAGGAGAATTTATGAATACCATACAAACAGAAAACACAGATAATAAAAAGACTAAAGTAATTCAAAAAGAAATTGGAAACACAAGATACACTGTAAATATCTTTTGCAAGAAAAATGGAAAGGATCTGAAAGATAAGATGAAATCAATCATTAAGCAGGAAGTTATAAAAAATAGCGACAATTAACGGTGGAAAAAATTATGAAAAAGGAGTATGATACAAGTATCGTAGATAGGCTTGATAGGCAGGGGGAAAATATGTCTATTCAAGCTAACAGAAAAACAGCTCTTTATTGTCGTTTATCAAGAGATGATGAACTTCAAGGAGAAAGCAATTCCATTACAAATCAAAAGAAGATTTTAAGCCAGTTTGCCAGGCAGAGTGGCTTTTTTTAGTGTGAATTTTTCATTGATGACGGCTACTCAGGTACAAATTTTGACAGACCTGAATTTCAAAATATGATAACAAGGGTTGCAAATGGAGAAATAGGGACAGTAATTGTGAAAGACTTGTCCAGATTTGGAAGAAATCATCTTCATGTAGGGATCTATACAACAGAATTTTTTCCGAAGCATAATGTAAGATTTATTGCTATAAATGATAATGTAGATACCTTTACTACCGATATGGAAACAGATATAAGTATTCCAATCAAAAACATTATTAATGAAATTTATGCAGTAGACACCAGTAGAAAAATAAAGGCAGTGTATAAGGCAAAGGGACTTGAGGGAAGGCATACAGGAAGTCATGCCATTTACGGATATAAAAAAGATCCTGAGGATAAAGACAAATGGATTATTGATGAAGAAGCTGCAAAGGTAGTGAAAAAAATTTACTCTTTAGTAGTAAGCGGACTTGGACCTTATCAGATAGCAGATTTATTATATAAAGAACAGGTATATTCACCCTCTTATTATATGGCTATGAATGGCTATGGAAATCGTGTTAATAAGGAATTTGATAATCTTTATCGTTGGTGGGGAACAACGGTGCAATACATTGTTAGAAGAGAAGAGTATTTGGGACATACCGTAAACTTTAAGACTATAAAACCAAGCTTTAAGGATAAGAGAAGGTACGCCAATAAAAAGGAGAATTGGATTATTTTTGAAAATACTCATGAAGCGATTATTGAAAAAGAAACATGGGAAATTGCGAACTCTCTATTAAACACCGCAAGAAGACCGTCAAGAGATGGAACAGTAAATCCACTTACAGGGAAGTTTTTTTGTGGAGATTGTGGAGAAAAGTTATATAATTCAAGAGGAACAAATCATAAAGGAACAGGACATTGCAAAGAAGATATCAGGTATGATAATTATATATGCTCAACCTATCAGAAGCATAGAAATGAATGCTCTGCTCATTATATAAGAACAAAAGTAGTCAGGGAGCTTATTTTAGAAAATGCCAAAAGATATGCCGATAGATTCGGATTAAAAGTATTCGATTCTAATGGCAAGATATTATATCCAGTTGGAAAGACAATAGACCAATTAGCAAGAGAGGTTATAAGTGGAAAATGGGGGAATGGAGAAGAAAGAAAAAGAAGATTAACTGATGCTGGATATGATTATTATGCTGTTCAGAAAAGAGTGAACCAACTCTTATAACGCTATAGTGAAATCAGAAATCCATATGATAATTAAGAAATCAAAGAAACTATTATTGACATTATTGATAATAAAAGTTATACTACAGTATCATAACTTTTAATTAAAAAGAGGTATTATTAATGGGTAATAACATAAAAACTATAAGAAAGCAGAAAAATATTACACAAAATGATTTAGCAAAAGCAGTTGGAGTAACTAGACAATATATAGGTGATATTGAAAATTTTAAAAAAATGCCCACTATAAAAGTTGCTTTTGATTGTGCAAAGGCTCTAGATATTGAAGTTAAAGATTTATTTTATTATTTATAATTCCAATTGTCATCATATAATAAAATTAATATTGGTGTATAGAAATTTTAATGAAAATGTAATTAATGCTATCTGATATACAAGATTGTATAATTCACTCTCTTTACTTGAAAATAAAGTGTGGCGCTTGATTCGTGTATGATTCAAGCGTTTTTAACATGCAAAAAAAGATTTTTAAACTTAACTGAGAACATAGAGAAAAGCATGGGAAAAAGATTCTTTATACTTAAATGAAACTATAGTTGCATTATTCTAAGAAGTATTATACAATAGTTGTAGATGAGTGGAAGTGACTAGATAAAAATCAGACGTTTGTATTAAAAATTTTATTTTTGATCTATCTATTTTTATTAGTGTAGTTGATTATATTTAAATTTAATTTATTTTAAGCTGATGTAGGAAAGGTTTATTTGATATCTTCTAGGTATGATAACGTTATTAGGGAAAAAAATGTGTATGAATCGTATTTAGAAAAAATAATTAAATTCTTAGAATTATAAAGAATTGAAAAATATAGTAATAAAAATTTAAAAGAAACTTTATCAAAAGGAGAACAACAAAAATACAGTTAGCGAGGCTGTTGATTAGTAAGCAACCTTTGATTTTATTAGATGAAGCTTTATCTGGTTTAGATAAAGAAATGAAGAAAAAAGTAATTTCTATAATAAAAGAAAGAGGTAAAGATAAAATTATAGTAATAATTTCTCATGACCATGAAATACAAAGAGTATGTAATGAAATAATTTTAATGCCCGATAAAAATTCTTTAATAAAAAACAAAAATATTCACAAAAGTTAGCTGAAACATCTTATAAAAGATCTTATAATTAGGTTAAAAGTAGGATATATAATATCATTATATAGTATTCCTCATAAAATTATAGAAAGGAATAATCAAATGACCGAATATATATTAGAAACTAAAAATTTAGTAAAAAATTTCGGAAATTTTACAGCAATAGATAATGTTAATTTAAAAATTAAAAAACAATCTATTTATGGTTTAATAGGAGATAATGGAGCTGGAAAATCAACTATTATGAGGATGATATCTGGATTATCTAATAAGAGTAGTGGGAATATAGAGCTATTTGGTAAAAATGTTAAAAAAAATTCTAGTTATTTTAGTAAAGTAGGCAATTTAATAGAAACACCAGCATTATATATGCAACTAACAGCTTATGACAATTTGAAATTAAAATGCTTATCTTATGATATAGAAAATGAAATGTATATAAAAGAAATACTTAAAATAGTTGGGTTGGAAAATTGCTATAATAAACAAGTTAAGAGTTTTTCCTTAGGAATGAAACAAAGACTTGGTATTGGAATGGCTCTTATAGGATCTCCTGAAATTATTATTTTAGACGAGCCAATTAATGGACTTGACCCTCAAGGAATAGTCGATATTAGAAATATGTTAAAAGAAATTAATAAAAAATACGGCATTACCATAATTATATCAAGCCATATATTAGAAGAGTTATCTAAAATCGCAACAGATTTTGGAGTAATTTCAAAAGGAAAGTTACTAGCTGAGTTTACAATAGAAGATTTGCATAAAAAATGTAGATCAAGAATAGAGATAATAACCAGCAAAACGAATGAAGTATCAAAAATTTTAAATAAAAATGGATATGAAAATGAGATTATCAATAGTAGAAAAGTTATATTAAACGATTACTTTGATAAAATAAGTCTAATAAACTCTTTGCTAGTAAATTGTGGTATAGAAATAAGTTCAATTTCTGTAAAAGAAATGAGCTTTGAAGATTATTATATGGAGATGTTAAGATGAGTAGAGCAATAAAATTAGAGTTATATAGACTACGAAAAAACAAATATCCATGGATAATTTTAATTCTTAGTAGTCTTATGATAATTGGATCTGTGTATATGACAAAAGTTGATTATCATTACTATATTAATGATAAAGCATCATTAGAAAACTTGAAAATAAATTTTACACAGATAAATTGGGGGATTTATGTTGGAAGTGTGATTCCAGATTGGTTAGATTTAGGCTATATACCTATAACTGAATTATTTATGAGAAATATTCAAAGTAAAATTTTATTGATGTTTCAAACAATTTTTATCGTAATGTATATAGGAGATGAACTTAAATCAAGCTTTCTAAAAAATATAAATCAAAATTTTCCAAAAAAAATAGATCTAATTTTAGGAAAAGTAATAATAATATGTATATATACATTCGCAATATTTATTACCAGTTTTATTATTATGTCATTATCATTTTATATTATGGAAGGATATTTGAAATTCACAGAAACAGGAATATTCATAAAATATATACTCGCAGAATATTTATTATATATTACATATAGTATTGTAATAATGTTTTTAGCGTATTTGATAAGAAATTCTGCCGTTACACTTATTATTGGTCTCCTTGAGTCAGCTGGAATATTACAAATATTTGATACAATAATCCATCAAATATCTGGGAATTTTTCATCTTCAATTATGAAATATCTTATATCGGGAAATATAGTATTATTATCTATTAATAGCAGTAGCTCCATTTATTTAAGAGTGGCTATTTTATCGATCGTTTATTTGGTAATTATGATAATATTAAACACCGTGATTCTTAGTAAAAGAGATATTTATTAAATTAGAAATGGAGGGTTTTATGGCATATGATACATTAGGATTTGCTCTATTTAATAAATGTACTGCAAAATGCAAACATTGTTGTTTTTCATGTTCTCCTGAATCTCAACAACGAATTGATATCAATAGAGTGATACAATACATTAAAGAATCAGAAGAAATAAATGAAATAAAAACAATAGCTTTTACGGGAGGAGAAGTTTTTTTAGAATATCCGACATTATTAAAATTAGTTGAAATTTCAACAGAAGTTGGTAAGAATACTAGTATTGCGACAAATGGGTTTTGGGCTGTAAGCGAAGAAGCAACATACGATAAACTTTATCAGCTTAAGAAAAGCGGATTAAAACATTTAAGTATAAGTCATGATAGATATCACAGTGAGTTTATTAGTACTAATAATATAAAAAACATACTTAAAGTTTCTTTAAATTTAGATATACAAGTTTCGATTGCTATTGTTAAATTAAAAGATGAAAAAATAGGTGATTTAATCGATAAAATCGGTTCAGATATATATCCAGCATCAATTAAGATAGGGGCTTGTATGCCTGTTGGATCAGCACAAATTAATTTTAATAGTTCAAAATTTGATAGAACAATGGATATAAAAGATGCTAGGTGTACTTATGGAGGAAGTTTATCTATTTTATTTGATGGAAAGATATATCCTTGTTGTTCTCAAGTTATTATGGATACGGGATTATATATAGGAGATTTTAATAAAATATCTTTAGAGGAAGCTTTATATAAAGCGAAAAATAATGCATTACTATATTTTTTAAGGAATGAAAAAATGGAATTTTTCACTAACTATAGTGAAAATGTACTTGATGAAATTTATCCTAAAAAAATAGTAAATCCATGTGAGTTATGTAAATTATTGTTTGAATCGAATAAAGTAGAAAGATTCCATGATTATATTATGAAAGAAGCTAAGTCTAAGATAAAATAAATGAGATATGAAAAATTCTATAACAAAAAATATGAAATACTTCATTGTCAAGGTTATGGATATTATGTTAAAGATAAATTAAATAATAAATATTATTTCTTAAAAAATATAAATAATAATTACAAAAGAAAATTAAAAAAAGAATACATAAAGATAAACCATATAGACATTATATATTCTATATTAATACTTTTATCGATTATTTCTTTTATTTACTTGTTTTTTATTAAGTACGATAAAATTTATTTGGATAATTATAATAACTCAAATAATATTTACTTAAGTAGTATATTGTACTTATTTATAAATGTTATACTACACGAATTATCTCACTACATAGCAATGAAGTTATATGATAGAGAACCTGGAAAAATTAAAATCAAAAGATATCATATATTTTTGTTGGTTGTTACAGATACAACAGATTCATATATATTGCCTTTTTATAGGAGGTTCGTTGTTTATTATGCTGGTATAATGATTAATTTATTAGTTTATTCAGCAACAATAATATTATATCCGAGATATGCTTATCTTCTAAGATTTGTGCTTTGGGGAGTTTTATATAATATTATACCATTTGGGGGACTAGAAACCGATGGATATCATATTTTTGTAAATGTATTTTTGAAAATAAACGAACAAAAAGATGGGGTTAATCTAAAAACACTGATTTTCAAATATTTCTTTTTGATATTTTCTATTATAGCTTTTTTAAGTTCTTTATTCAGTTTGTTGACTGATGAAAGTTTATTTAATTATTTATATTGTGTGTTATTAAATTTATATATATAGCACAAATTTTTGCAAGGAGGTGATAATATGAAAAAACTAAATAATATGGAAAAACTAAATAATATGGGAAAAGTAAATAGTGAAGAAATTGAAAAATCTCCATTAACTAGCTTTGAGATGGATCTAGAAAAAGCTAAAGAACTAAAGCCTATAGAGAATCCTGATAGTATATTAGGTCCATGGTTTTTTGTTCACAAAGTATAATTTATATTTAATTACTTTGTACTTTGGCTTAAACATATTATGTTAATAACTCATAGTTGAAAGCCATTTTATAAAAAAGAGTTAATGAGTAACATATATATTCATAAATTCTTTTATTGTACATTTTGTTCGCTAAAATCATTAGAGCGTACAATCATAAGGTGATGATCAGAATAGATATTTTTTTATTTTGCTCATCACCTTTATTCATGTTTATTACTCAACTGTAATTGTAATTTTAGTTAATATAATTATTCTATCAATATGTAGAAATAGAGTTTAAAAATTGCTCTTTATTCAAAGAATACTCTTGTATAAGGGTGTTCTTTTTTTCTTGTAGTTTATCGAAAGTGGATAGTATTTCTTTTATATTTGGAAGTTTTTTATAGTTTTCTAAAATTTCTTTAGCCGTTATTTTATAGATAGAAAGTTCGCTATAATACTCATCTGCAAATTGTTTATCTTCAGGATTTTTCTTGTTGTATTTATAAATCTCATGATATTTATTTATAATATTTACATTTTTTCATATCTTGTGACAGATTTTTTTATTTCGGTTTATACATCATAATAAGAACAAAAATATCAGGCTAACTAAGATAAAGATATGCTTGACATGAGATTGAAGTAAAGAGCAATTTCTAAAATAAAAGGAATAATTTAAAATAGTATTATAGTAATATTTTTTTATGAACAAGGAATTCAAAGAGTAAGCGACGAAGGATTTTCAATGACTAAAAATTATATAGCAAAGGTAATAATTAAATAATATTCACAAAAGTTAGTTGAAATAAATTTCTAACTACTATAAAATTAAATTAGAAATAAGGTAGTAAAAGCGTTAGTAGCATAAAGGAGATATGTAATGAAAGAAAAATTTAAAAAAATATTTTTAGGGTTAATTTTTGTACTGGCTATTTGTGTACTTATTTTTCCTAATAATAATGTAGCTGCATCCGATGGA
>QWCJ01000269.1_pt1 | contig 20287 bp, 14 predicted proteins | sample 1972501 | NCBI WGS metagenome assembly QWCJ01 (sample SAMN09866711, study PRJNA288562) | Human vaginal metagenome isolate term2_vaginal, whole genome shotgun... | isolation source: vagina | host: Homo sapiens | place: USA: California
AAGCCTGAAATTCTGGTTCTTGATGAGGCAGATTCCAACCTAGATCCAGTTACTAGAGTTAGTTTCTTGAATATCTTGCAAAGAATTAATGTTGAAATGGGTACTACTATCCTACTCTCCTCACACAATTGGGAAAACACCCTAGATTTAGCTAATAAAGTTTATTATTTAAATAATCAAGCTCTAAGAAACTTTGATAGCAATCGTGATTTTATTAACTTCATTTATTCTGAGATCCCAGAAGAGATATCTGCATTACCAACTGCCTCTCAAGTAAGTTACCAACTACAAGAAATCTCAACCAACAACGTTAAAACTCGTCAAGATTTAAGCAAGGCTCTTGTTGGCAATAATTTGCCTTCTTTGAGAAATTTGTCAGCTGAGTTTAATGCTGAAAACAATGAGCATAGCAAGCGTAACAACAGCGCTGGCCAAAATTTACTAGAAATCAAAGACTTACAGTTTAAATACAAAAAAGTGGGTGAAAACATTCTCGATCATCTAAATTTATCGGTACCAACTAAATCAATCTGTTTCATCCTCGGTGGTAACGGGAGTGGTAAGAGCACCCTGCTTAAATGTATAGTTGAACAATTACAATATTCCGGCAGTATAAAGATCAATAGTGAGGAAAATACTGGATTAAAAACGCTTTTACCAAATAGAAGTTCCAAACGACCTCGTATTTCTTATCTACCACAAAATACTCGTCTGCTATTTAGTGCCGATACAATACATGAAGAAATTAGGCTAGCTTTTGAAGCTGTTTCTAAGGAGGATATACCTCATTTAGCTGATATATTCGCCATAGAACTGGAGAATTTCAGTCCCGAAACCTTGTTGATCAGCTTCGGTCTGGGCGAAAGAATGAATTTCAACCCTGGAGATCTCAGCGGTGGTGAATTGCAACGTGCTGCTCTTGCCTTGATTTTGCTGAATAAGCCTCAGTTGTTGCTACTTGATGAGCCAAGTAATAATTTGGCATATAATGATATTGAACATTTGAGTAAAATATTAGAACGCTTACGAAATAAAGGCTTAACTATTTTGGCAGTATCACACGATTTAGAATTCGCTAGCAAAATAGCTGATTCATGTGCTTTAATTTTCCAAGGAGAAATTGTCAGTCACGCTGAGCCACACAGGTTTTTCGCAGATAACTTCTTCTATACTACAGATAGCTGCAAGATTGCCCAAGATTTCCAAGAATCTGATTCAATAGCGATTACAAGCGAAGAGTTATTAGAGCAGGTCAGAGCTTTGGATGTTTAGAGTTAGGTGTTATCGACGTTAGAAAAAGATTGGACAAATTAGAAAAGGACTAAATAATGGATAAAATGAAGAATTTTTTGTTAAATAATACCTTAGTTTCAAATATTATTTTTTTTGCTACCATAATAGTCACTTTATTTATTTGGTTGCAATTTTTCCCTGATAAATTTTTCATTTTCGCAGTAATAATAATTGTTGAGACCTTACTCTATAGCATGTTTTATATGGAGAAGAAAAATACATCCGCCAAAGAAATTGCACTCATGGCCTCGCTTGCTACCTTATCAGTTGTTGGTAGAGTTGCATTTTTTGCCTTGCCCCAAATTAAGCCAACAGCAGCTGTCGTCTTTATTTCTGGACTTTGTCTCGGCAAGGGCCCTGGATTCTTAATTGGTTTATTGTCAATGTTTTTATCAAACTTCTTTTTTGGACATAGCTTCCACACGCCTTTCCAAATGCTAGGAATGGCCTTGGTTGGTTTCTTTGCGGGATGTTTCTCACTTATCAATCTCAAACATAAGCTCAAACTTTGGCAAGAAGTTTCCCTCTCTTTTGTGTTTACTTTTCTCATTTATGGACTAATTGTTGACGCTAGCTCAATTTTATTCCTTTACACTTATCAAGGAGAGTTAGCTATTTATACGACACTTGCACAAGGCATACCTTTTAATCTGGCTCACGGCCTATCTACAGCAATATTCCTATTCTTCCTCTCACCACTACTATCTCGCCAATTATCTCGAGTTTGTAGGAAGTACGGCTTATTTATGTTTAAAGATTATGCTAGTAAAGATTTGTTAAAATGAATTTAATAGTGTCAGCAGAGCTAAAGTGTTAAAATTGATGTACTTTAGAATGCCTTTTACTTTATTTTGAAAGATATAAAGATATATTAAGAATTTTATTAAGGCAACTTGTTGGAAACTACTGGATTTGCCTAGTCTACAACAAGATTCGAAAGGATTATTATGGATAATAAAGAAACTGCTAATTTAATCAATAAGGTTAAAAATAATGTAAATCAAATAGTTATTGGTCAAAGTGAAGCTCTAGAGCTTTTATTAATAGGACTAGTCAGTCGTGGTCACGTTTTGTTAGAAGACGTTCCAGGTATTGGAAAGACTACTCTGGCTTCTTCCCTAGCTAAATCTCTAGGACTTGATTTCAAGCGTATTCAGTTCACACCTGATGTAATGCCTTCGGATATTACAGGGTTCAATATGTATAATCCTAAAGTTGGAGAATTCCAATTCCATCCAGGTGCGATTATGACCAACCTCGTTTTAGCTGATGAGATCAACCGTTCTTCACCAAAGACTCAATCTTCTCTATTAGAGGCAATGCAGGATAGACAGGTTACTGTTGATGGTGTCACTTATAAATTACCTGATCCATTTATGGTTGTAGCTACACAGAATGCTATTGACCAAATTGGTACATACCCACTACCTGAAGCTCAACTTGACCGTTTCATGATAAAAACTAACCTCCGCTACCCTAATATCCAAGAGGAAATGCGCATTTACGATACTCACTCAGGTGTTTCTCCTCTAGATAATTTGCAGGAAGTTTTGTCCATTGAGGACCTAGTAAGAATACAAAAAGCAGCTATTGATGTTTATGTTGCACCTTCTCTATATGAGTATGTAGCCCAATTATCCAATGCTAGTAGACAACATCCGCAAGTTAAGTTAGGTGTATCTCCACGTGGTGCGCTTATGCTTGTTCAAGCTGCTAAAGGTCGTGCACTCTTACAAGGTAGAGACTATATTATTCCTGACGATATTCAATTCTTAGCCCCATATTGCTTGGCGCATAGATTAATTTTGCATCAAGATGCTGAATTAAGTGATATCAACGAAAATCAAGTTATCAAAGATATACTCAGAATTACACCTATACCAAAAGCTTAAGCTTAATAAGACCAATAAGCTTAGTGAGCCTAATAAACTTATATAAGCTTAATAAACGTAAATTACAGCCAAATCATTATGAGCAATAGATTTTTTTCATATTTATTATTAATACTTTTAACTTATGCCCTGTATAGTTATAACTCCTATCAGGCTCTGTTATACCTGCTCATTTTACTAATTGCTTTGCCACTATCATCCTTTATACTACTGTTAATTGGACGTTACTTTGTGAAAGTAAATCTAGTTAGTGATAAATCTCGTGTTTATCGTACTGAGAGTTTTGATATTACTCTAGAAGTAGAAAACAAAAGTCCTTTCTACTTCCCTCTCATGAAGTTAGAATTCAACTTGCCTCGTAATGATAAAGTTTTAAAGTTGGAAAAAAATACATCTAAGAAATTTTCTTCTTTATATAATTTCAGACTTTATAGAAAACCTCATTTTGTAAGCTCTAACAAGCTAATTTCTTTAGCCTTACCACAAAATGCTTTAATAACTCACAAAATATCTCTAAAAGCTAAACATAAAGGTAGTTACAAGGTTGGAACTGACTCAATAGTGGTACAAGATTTATTTAGCTTCTTCTATTTGCCATTACCAAAAAGAAGCATTTATGATAGAAAAACACATAAATATACTTCCGTTGTTAATTTGGAAGTATTACCAAATCCTAAACTTTGGAAACTTAGCGAATTTGGTACACTAATGAATCCTGAGCAAGTTTTAATCAGCAATAATAATAAGAAAGTCAGCAACGAAGTTGACACCATTGCTAAGGTTAGAACTTACCAACAGGGCGATAGAATGAAACAGATCCACTGGAAATTAAGTGCTCGCAATAATGAGTGGTTGACTAGAGAGTTTGAAGATCCTCGTCAAGGCGGTATCCTCTTCATTCTAGATCCAAAAATCCCTGATTCATGTGTTGACCCATATAATTATTCTAATCATGCTACAGAAATAATTGCTGCTAGCATGCGTCATTTCTCCAGAACTGAAGGTCCACTCAATCTACTACTAGACGAGACCGCTTATTCTGCTTTGGGAGAAGGTTTAGAGCCAATTAAATTCTACGAGGAATTAATGTATTGGAAAGGCCAGATTAAAAAAGGTGATCCAAGACTTAAAAACAAAGATTTCCAAGTGGCATGTAATGTAGTTGAAAATCGCTCTAGCCTGACAGAAATGATGGACAAAGGTCTACAAAACAAGGTTTATCGAGCTGTCGTTGTATGTACTGCACGACTTCACGATAAATTAATCAACGAGTTATTACAAGTGCAAGAATCTGGATCTCAAGTAATTTTGCTATTTATGCACAACGAAAACCAAGAAGACCTGGATAATACTCTTAAAAAATTACTCAGATCTAAAGTTAAACTTATTACCAACAAGGTTTCTTCACTTGAAGCCTACCATGAAATTGAGACAAAGGAGGATAAGTAAATGAGTAATACTACTAGCTCTAACGTAGATAAAGAATTGACTAGAAATATTGCTGGCAATAAGCTCAAAAAAGAGTTTATTCTCGCTTCCTTAAGCTTTATATTTGCTTTATTCTCCAATATGTTACTCGTGCATATTACCAACTTCCCTATTTCATGGCTAGGTGGGTTAATTTTCACATTAGGTTTAACTTTGATATTTACTTTACTATTTTACAACTGGAAAACTAGTGCAGGCTTTTTGGGTGTATTGCTAATCTTATCACTTGCTCTTCTTATTCCTAGTTTCAGAGGGTTTGTTGGTAACAGTTTGCAAGCATTTGATGGCGTTTTCAAAGACTCGGCCAATTTATTAGGAAAATTCTTTGCTGAAGGATTTACTTTCTTCAACGGTAATTTTACAGATGCTGATGCAAAAGCTTATACATTCTTAGGCTTCTCTACTTTATTTATAAATACTATTCTGTCCACCCTACTTATTCAGAAAATATCCACACACTGGTATCCTTGGATTTATACAGTCCTTATTTTAACTCTCGGTATACACCTAAACATTGGTGGGTTATTTATATATATAGTCCCATTGCTAGCTGTATCAGTTATCATGACGTTAATGAGTTCTGCGTATTTACATAATTTATTCCAAACAGCATCTGCTAAGTCTACTAATAAACATCTAGAAAAAGTCGGAATTCATTTGATCTTTATTGTAATAATTTCTATTACTTTATCCGCTATTTTTGGAAAGAGTGCTGATTATAATAAAATTTACTCTCCTTTCTGGCAAGGTATTGTTGATGATGTTATGACTATTTTCCCTAAATCCTTCCAGAATGAGCTCAGTGTTAATTCGTACTCTATTGGTCAAGATGGTTTTTATCCATTGACTGAGAGATTAGGTGGATCAGTTGAATTAAAAGATCAAAAAATTGCTGAAATTACAGGTACAGCTCCACAACTTCTGAAAGTGCAAAGTTCAGATTTTTATAATGGTCTGTCCTGGTTTAGAACAGTTAATAACCCCAACTATAGATATGATTCTCCTTTTAATAGAGGTTCTGAAATTGATGTATTTAATGAGCCTGCTAATAAAGACTTTTTCAAACACTTGAATGGAACTGGAGAAAATGAAGTTTTCAAAAATTATTCCTACGAATTAAAACCTTTACGTCAAGGTACTCAAATTTTATTTTTAAGTGGAACCCCTACTCACCTAGAATCTAGCCGAGATGAGGCCTTACTATTCTACTTCAACCAAGCTGGAATGATTTATGCAAAAGAATCTTTCAACAATGAACATTTTTACGGTGTTTCTACATACAATATTGATGCTAATAGTCTTGGTTTTAATGCCTATGAACCTAACATGAGTAGATTATCCGAACTCGACTCAGCTGCCAAACAATTTGCTGCTGAAAATAAAACTCTAAGCAATCAAGAAAATGCTTACCAAAATTATTTACAAGTACCAGATTCCCCTCTTTACCAAGCAGGTGGAACAATTTATGAACTAGCTAAAAGTATAGCTGCAGAAAGTACGGGACCATATACAACTGCACAAGCTTTATTAACTTACTTTGTAAATAACCCTGAGTTTTCTTATAGTTTGGATGTCGAAACTCCACCAGATAATGTAGACTTTTTGGAATATTTCTTGAATACCAAAGTAGGCTATTGTACTTATTATGCTACTGCTATGACAATGATGGCAAGATTAAATGGTATTCCTGCTAGATATGTAGAAGGTTATACCCTGAGAGATTTGAATAAAAGCAATGGTGGAAATGCTGGAGCAAGTTCTTTCTTAAACTCAAAATATGCACATGCCTGGACTGAAGTGTATTTGAATGGTCTCGGTTGGGTTGCATTGGATCCTACTCCTGGATATAGCGACAATTCTGATCAGGATGTTATTGAACCTACACCTACTCCAAGCCCAACACCTGAGCCAACAACAACTCCAAGTACTGAGGCAACAACCGAAAACAACGAAAGCACTACAACTCCAAGTTCAAGTAGCTCTAATACTACAAGTACGACAACTGATTCTGAACAAAATCAGGAAAATTCAAGAGTTGATCTCAAAGCTCTTTGGTCTATCCTGCTAATAATTCTTGGTATAGCTCTGCTATTACTGCTTGCCTATTTGTATTACAGGTATAGATTGAGATTTATAAATAATATTCATAACTTAGATATCATGAAAACTAAATTTAATGATAGAAAAGCTCATGCAAATTACTATTGGGATGAATTATTGAATTTACATGGTATTTTGAGTAAGTTTAGTTTAGATGAAACTATGACTGAATTAGATCTTGCACAGTTGTTAGAGAATACTGAAACTGAGTACTTAAATAGTAAACAAGATAACTCTGTTGGTAATAAGTTTAAATCAAGAGTTAATTGGCAAGAGCTTGCAAATATCATTGTAGAAAACAAATATAGCCGCAACGGTATTTCTGATGAGAAGTTGCAAGTACTAGCACATGAATTTGATGTATTAGAAGCCTTTGTCCAAGAAGAATTAGGTAATTTAAATTACACCTTTAAACGTATTCTTCCACCAGAACAAGGTAAAATTAATAGATAAGAAAAGTAAAAATAAGTATCTAAAAGTGTTTGCTTGTATTTTTATGGCTTAAACTTAATTAATAAATACCATTAAATTTATAGTATAAGTCTCTAGCAAAACTATCTGTCATACCACAGATATAATCATTTACCAATAGTAAACGTCTATACAGCTTCTCCCCTTCGCTTTTGCCTTCTGCTTCACGTTTATAGGCTAGTCTATAGTTATCTGAAATTAAGGCTATTAGTCTTTTTTCAACTGGATTTTGTTCTATTTCTGTATCAAAATGTATAGCTGCAGGTACAAATTTGTCTAATAATCCTGTAATTATGGCATCTGCAGCTACCTCTAATTCAACAATTGATTGACTAGAAAATACATAGTCGTACGCAAGATCTCCGAGAACGTTTAGTATTAGCCCAGCTAAGTTATTATGGAACAAATCATATTTATAGTCCCCACTCATTATTAATTGATAATTATCTACAAATGTCTGACCAATAGATTCAATCAATATTTTTTGTATATATATCAACCAATTTTGGATTGCATATAATGATGATTTTTCTTCGTGATTCTTCTTCGCATCTTCTAAACACTCGTCTAACTTATTAACTGCTTTTGTATAGGTTGCAATTATATTTTCTTCGTATTCCCCTATCCTGCTTGATTTTGTTAGATAGTTTTTCAAATCAGAATAAGATATTTTGCCTTTTCTAGATGCATCTTCAATATCTGCTGTTCTATAGGAAATATCATCTGCCGCTTCTAATAAGTATGTTAGTGGATGTCTTACAGCTACAGAATTTCTTAATTCTGGTGCGAAACTTAATTGCTTCACACTCTCATTTACCTTGCTTGAATCTTCCAATAAATTGTCAATCTTATCATTTTCATCGAAATTATCAATAAAAGTATTTGTATCTGTAGTTATTGCTTTAAATAAATCTCTTTCAGCCCAGAAATATCCCAATTTATGGTATCTTACATCATCTATGTCTGGATTAACTAACAATGAGTTAACTGGATATTTAATTAAGGTATTAAGTAATCCATAAGTTAAGTTCATTCCATGTTCATCTTTTAAATAATGAAGCTTAGATAAAAGTCTCAACACTTGAGCATTTCCTTCAAAATTCAATAAATCTTCTTCCATTTGTTTATTTAGATAAGATTTCAAAGGTTTATCCTTGAAAGTTAATCTTTCAAGAGCAGTCTTATAATAATTTCTAATTGTTGTTTCACCATAATGTCCAAAAGGTGGGTTACCAATATCATGCAATAATCCTGCACAAGATAAAAGATCACCAATCTCTTTACTTTGTTGGTAATTAGGAATATTTTCATACTCACTGTTTGCCAACATATTGGTAACTTGACTACCAAGTGATCTTGCAACCGAAGAAACTTCTAATGAGTGTGTTAATCTAGTTCTAACAAAGTCACTTTGATCTAAAGGAAAAACTTGTGTCTTATCTTGTAGTCTTCTAAAAGAAGCACTCAGAATTATACGATGGTAATCTTTTTCAAATGCATTTCTTCCATCATTTTTACTTGCTTTAGCAGATGAGGCTCTACTGCGATTTGTGCTTAGTAATTCATTCCAGGTTAATTCTTTTTTCATAGTATTAATTCCTTTGCATTTGATACTTAATATAATACTATACATTGGCTTTAGTTTTACTTGTTTATTTTCATGTTGGTAATTACCATTTTAGTTGGCAATATTGTTACCAATATATTTAAAACAGTAAAAAAGGATAAAAATTTTAATATCTGATACAATAAAGTACACATTAAATTTATTTAGATAAATTTTTGGGATACTGGGAGACATTATAAGATGGGAATAAATGACGAAATTACTAATAACATTGAGATAATTTGGAAGAAAGCATTAGACTTATTAGAGGATGAAGTTTCTGAAATTTCTTTCACAACTTGGCTTGAACCTCTAGAAGCTATACTTGCTAGTGATTCTAAATTTTTCTTAATGGCACCTAACGATTTCCACATTAGTTATTGTGAGAAATTTTCACCATTAATTGAGAATACATTAAACATAATTACTTCAAGGAAATTTGAAGTTGAATTCGTATTGAATAAAGAAGAGGCCCTTAGTAATTTAGAAGCTAAGTCATTCTCTGGTGAACCTTTAATTAAATATGAAACTGAATCCCAAAAACAAGCTCACAGTAACTCAGGAAAGCTTAATCCTAACTTTACCTTTGATAATTTTATTGTTGGTAACGGAAATAGATTTGCTCATGCAGCTTGTGTTGCCTTGTCACAAAATCCCCAAGCAAACACCTTCAATCCTATATTCTTATATGGAGGATCTGGATTAGGTAAAACTCACTTGATGCATGCCATTGGTAACTATATCAACCAAAATTTTCCTGATCAAAAAATTCTTTATGTACAGACAGAACAGTTTGTAAACGAGTTCATTTATACAATTCAGGTCAATAACTATGATGTTTTCCGCAATAAGTATAGAAACTGTGACATTCTATTAATTGATGATATTCAATTTATTGCTGGTAAAGAAAGAATGCAGGAAGAGTTTTTCCATACATTTAATGCTTTATATGAAGCAGGAAGCAATATTGTTATTACCTGTGATAAACCACCTCAAAGTCTATTAACTCTAGAAGAGAGACTAAGAACAAGGTTTTCATCTGGTTTAATTGTAGATATTCAAGCTCCTGATTATGAAACTAGAGTGGCAATTCTAAGACATAATGCAAAAATTAATAGACATAATATTAGTGATGATGTCGTTGAATATATTGCAAGTAATATTACATCTAATATTAGAGAGTTAGAGGGTGCTTACAATACAGTTATGGCATACTCCTTGCTCGCAGGTACTATTGATGTAGAAACTGCCAAGGATGCTCTAAAAGATATAATTCAACCAAAAACTATTAAACAAGTTACTCCTGAAATGATAATTGATATGGTTGTTTCATATTTTAATATTAGTAAAAGAGACCTTCTATCAAGTAAAAGATCTAAGAATGTAACTGAGCCACGTCAAATAGCTATGTATTTGTGCCGTGAAGTCCTCAATTTGCCTTTTAAAAAGATTGGTGAGGAGTTTGGTGGAAAAGATCACACAACAGTTATGCACGCTTGTACAAAGATTGAGAGCGTTATAAAGGATAATGATCCTTTAGTAGATGATATTGAAAATATACGTAAAAGAATTGATATAAACTAAAATTTTTGGTTAAACACATTTTTATGTGTATATGTTGAAAAGTTATTGTGGATTAAAGTGTATAAAAAGAGGATTTTTATAATTCACAAAATTCTCCACTTTAGTTCACAAAATTATTAACAAGTTATTAAGATAAAAAATTTACTCTAAAGCATTATTGTTACTATTTGTTGAGAAGTTTTCCATATTTTCCACAGAGCATAATAAGAAGAGTGATAAAATAACTATAAATAACACTTTTATTTTTTAAGCAAAACTTTATCAATTTACTACTTATATCTGATAAAGTATAATTATATAAACTTACTTAAATAATTATAAAACTTAATTAGTGTATGAATTAAGAGAGGAAGTCATAATGAAAATTGTTTGTTCAAAAAGTCAGTTAGATATGGCTATAAACCATGTTCAAAAAGCAGTTTCTGTAAGATCTACATTATCACTATTAGATAGTATATTGTTCGTTGCAAAAGATAATGAAGTTCATTTAACAGGATACGACCTAGAAACAGGAATTGAAGTTAGGTTTGAAGCTGATGTAATTCAAGAAGGAGAAATTTTACTAAATGCTAAGATGATTGCAGAAATCGTCAAGAAACTTCCTGATGAGACAATCAGTATTAGTTCAGATTCTCAATTTACAACTATTATTAGCTCTGGTAATTCTCAGTTTAATGTTAAAGGTTTAGATGCTAGTGATTATCCACAACTACCAGAAATTGATGCAAATGAGAAATTAACAATTCCTCAAAGTATGTTTAAAGATATGATTAGCCAAACTATTTTTGCTGTTTCAACAGATGAATCTAGACCAGCTTTTAATGGTGCCTTATTAAATAGTAATAGTAACGTGGTTGAATTGGTTGCAATCGATGGTTTTAGGTTGGCAGTTAGAGTTGAAGAATTAGATTATGATATTCCAGATGTTAAGATTTTAATTCCAGGTAAAGCTCTAAAAAATATCCAATCAATTTTAGGTGATAATGGTGATTTAGAACTTTATACAACGCAAAATCATATTAAAGTAAATGTTGGTGAAGTTACATTGATTTCAAGATTAATTCAACAAGACTTTATGGATTACCATAAAATACTACCAAATACATATTCAACAAGAATTGAAATTAATACTAAAGACTTCTACCATGCTGTTGAAAGAGCTGATTTGATATTACCAAACCAAGATAGAAGATATCCAATGAGTTTAAAATTCACAGGTTCACAAATAATGAACGTAACAGCTACTACCAACGTTGGTAACATGGAAGATGGTGTTGAATTAAACTACTTTGACGGAGATGAGTTAGAAATTGATTTTAACCAAAGATATTTCTTAGATGCATTGAAAGTAATTAATGATGAAAATGTCACAGTAGAATTTAATGGTCCTGTTGGTCCATGTATAATTCAACCAGTTGAAGGTAATTACTTTACATACTTAATTTTACCATTGCGTAGATAATAAAGAGCTGTGCAAATTTATGATTGTCAGCGAATTAACTTTACATAACTTTAGAAATTATAAAGATATTAATATTAAGCCGAATCCAGGTTTAAATGTTTTGTTCGGTCAAAATGGGCAGGGGAAAACTAATCTGGTGGAGGCTTTATATTTATGTGCTTGTGCCAGAAGCCATAGAACGGCTAAAGATATTGAATTAATTAAACATAATTCTAATAATTACAAAATAGATTTAAAATATTATTCTTCAAAAAAAGGTGAGATTGATTATTCATTTGAGAGACACCTTGGATTATTTTATGGAAAGAAAACTGGTAGCAGTAGTAATCAAAGAGTACTTTATAAAGATTATGTTCAATTAAATAAAACTGTTGATTTTGTTGGTAACTTTCATGCAGTTATGTTTGCACCAGAAGATTTAGAAATTGTTAAATCAGGTCCAGCTGTTAGAAGAAGATTTTTAGATTTATTATTATCTCAAATTAAAACTAGTTATTTTGTTGCGTTGCAAAATTATTTTAGAATTTTAAAACAACGAAACAACCTGTTGAAAAATTTCAGAGATGCAGAAAAATTTAAGCTAAACGAATTTGACTCAATCCAATTAGATATTTGGGATGAAGAATTAATAAACGTTGCAGTTTATATTGTAAACGAGAGAATAAACGTATTGGCAAAAATAAGTGAATACGCAAGGAGTATTCATAAGCATATTTCAGATGGTAGAGAGTATATAAGTTTCAAATATATGAGCAATACTAAAATTCATGAGGATATGAATGAGACTGAGATGAAGGAAGCCTTTACCAATAGGTTGAAACAAAATAGATCGAGAGATATTGCATTAGGATCAACTTCATCTGGTCCACATCGAGATGATTTTGATATATATATTAATGAATATAATGCTAGAAATTATGCTTCACAAGGACAACAGAGAACCATCGTGTTGGCACTCAAAATGGCTGAGTTGCAAATTATTGAAGATATTACCAATGAAGTACCAATACTTTTATTAGATGATGTTTTAAGTGAATTAGATCAAACTAGAAGAGAAAAATTAATAAATAGTTTAGAAAATACTCAAATTTTTATAACAACAACAGATCCTGAACAACTTGATAAAAACTGGTTAAATAATTCTAAAAAACATGGAATTTCTTACTTCAAAGTTGATTTTGCATCGGTGCAAGAGCTATCTAATTAGAAAGGGCTTTGTGTTATAATGTACTTACATATTGGTGGAGAATATCAGATATCTACGAGATATATAATTGCGATATTTGATATAGATGAAATTACAAGAGAGAATAATTTAATATCACTAGAATTTCTTAGTAATATAGAAAAAAATAAATTTCTCGACATTGTTTCTTTAGAAATTCCAAGGTCTTTAATTATAACTTTGGATAGAAATTATTTGTCACCAATATCAGCTGATACACTTAAACAACGCATAAAAAATGGGATAAAAAATTACTATTAAATTAGTATGAAAGGAAATCAGAGTGTTAGATAACAAAGATAATATTAATCCAGATATAAATAATAATGATACTGAAGATATTAAAAGTAAGTCAAATAATATTGACAATCTAAATATTGATTCAGATCAATTAATTAATGAAGCTGATGATGTAACAGCTTTGAGTGATGACGATGGTTTTGTAGAAAGAATTATCGATATCGATGAAAATCAGGATGCCTTTGATACTACCAACGAGAGGGTTTACGATGAAAGTGCTATTACTGTTTTGGAAGGTTTAGAAGCAGTAAGAAAAAGACCTGGTATGTATATTGGTGATACTACTACACGTGGTCTACATCACTTACTGTATGAGATTGTTGCCAACTCAGTTGATGAAGCGTTGGCAGGTCGTTGCGACCAAATAGAAGTTATTTTAAACAAGGATGGTTCCGTTACTGTTATAGATGATGGTAGTGGTATTCCTGTTGGTGAGCATCCACAGATGAAGATACCAACCGTTGAAGTGGTTCATACCCAATTGCATGCTGGTGGTAAATTCGGAGAAGGTGCTTATAGTATTTCTGGTGGTTTACATGGTGTTGGTGCTTCCGTTGTCAATGCGTTGAGTGAATGGATGGATGTTTACGTTAAACGTAACGGTAATATCTATAAAATGAGTTTTGCAAGAGGTAAAACAACCAGCAAATTAGAAATCGTTGGTACCGTTGACAATGGTGAAACAGGAACAACAACCATATTTAAACCAGATCCTGAGATTTTCCCTGAGAATGAATTTGATTTCGATACAATTATAACTAGATATAGAGAGATGGCTTTCTTAAATAGTGAAGTAAGCATTGATCTAATTGATGACAGAGATGATGAGGAAGTTAAGAAGGTATCTTTACACTATGAAGGTGGAATAATAGCTTTCGTAGAGTATTTAAATAGAAAGAAACATCCAATTCATGAGGATCCTATTTATATAGCAACATCTGGTGATGAAGGTTATGTAGAAATTTCTATGCAATATACAACAAGCTATACCGAGAATGTATATTCTTATGCTAATAACATAGCAACAACCGAAGGTGGTACTCATTTAACTGGTTTTAGGTCAGCTTTGACAAAAGTTATTAATGATTATCTAAGAAATAACAACTTAATTAAGGACTCTGAAGCCAATTTAACCGGTGATGACGTTAGAGAAGGTCTGACAGCAATTATTAGCGTTAAACTTCCAGATCCTCAATTTGAGGGACAGACTAAGGGTAGACTCGGTAATAGCTATATGAGAACTATGGTGGAACAAGTCATGAATGACAAGTTACCAGCCTATCTAGAAGAGCACCCACAAGAAGCACGAGCAATTGCAGAAAAAGTTTTAGCCGCATCTAGAGCAAGAATTGCAGCTAGAAAAGCAAGAGAAATGACTCGTAGAAAAACTGTCTTTGATAATAACTCCTTACCTGGAAAATTAGCGGATTGCCAAAGCAATGATCCAAAATTAACTGAATTATTTATTGTTGAGGGAGACTCTGCGGGTGGTACAGCTAAAATTGGTAGAGAGAGAAAGTATCAGGCAATCTTAGCATTATGGGGCAAAATGCTCAATGTAGAGCGTTCAAGAATTGACAAAGTCTTCTCAAATGAGAAACTTCAACCTATAGTTATGGCATTAGGAACTGGTATAGGCGAAGATTTTGACATAAGTAAGCTAAGATATGGAAAAATAATTATCATGGCTGACGCTGACGTTGATGGAGCACACATTAGAACGTTATTGCTAACATTCTTCTATAGATACCTTAAAGAATTAGTTGATGAAGGTCATGTTTATGTTGCATGTCCACCTCTATATAAAATTAGTAATGGGAAAGAAGATGTTTATGCATATGATGAAGCTGAAGCAGCTAAAATAATTGAAGAAAAAGGCTGGAAGAATCCTAAGATGCAAAGATTTAAAGGTCTTGGTGAGATGGATGCTGAACAGCTATGGGAAACTACAATGGATCCTGCTAATAGAAAATTGCTACAAGTTAAGGCAGAAGATATAACTGAAGCAGATGAAACAATAAGCGTTCTTATGGGTGATGAAGTTGAACCAAGAAGAGAATTTATTGAAGAAAATGCTGAAAAGGCTGAAATAGATTAAAAAAGGTTCCACGTGGAACCTTTTTGGTATTTAATAATATGAATAATAATAACGAAGAAAAAATATTGAATATCCCAATATTTTCGATAACACCAGACAAAGATCAACCACGAAAGATTTTTGCCGAAGATGCGTTGCAAGATCTTGCCAACTCTATTGCCAATAATGGTGTAATAGTACCAATTATTGTAAAAAGTTTAGATGATGGCAAATATCAAATTATTGCCGGTGAACGAAGATGGAGGGCATCAATACTAGCTAATCAAGAAACTATTCCTGCGATTGTACGTGATACCAACGAGTTGACAAAGCATATACAAGCGTTGATTGAAAACGTGCAACGAGATGATTTAAATGCATTAGAAGAAGCTTTAGCTTATCAAGAACTTGTTGATAAATTCAATCTATCTCATGCAAAACTAGCTGAGCAGATTGGTAAAAGTAGAACAACTATTACCAATAGTTTAAGGTTATTAAGATTACCTGAAACTGTTCAAAACCTTCTATTAGAAGATATAATTACTAATGGACATGCAAAAGCTCTTTTGGGTTTAGAAACAGATTGGCAAATAGAAGAACTTGCTTACCAAATTGTTGAAGATAATTTGTCAGTTAGGGAAACTGAAAAATTAGTAAATCAACGTAGAAATAATAAACTTTTAGAACCCGAATTAAGTAGAAATGAAATAAAAAAACTTAAACAGTTAGAAAATCAAATTAAAAAAATTGAAAGCGATTTATCTAATAAATTTTCTAGCAAAGTTAAAATTAGCCTAAATAAAGATCAAAAAGGACAAATAAAAATTAAGTTTGCTAATCTAGATGATTTAGATAGAGTTTTAGATTTATTACAAGACTAGTAAACATGAAAAGTAAATAAACAAAAAAAACAAGTAAGTTGTTACCAACAGCTTACTTGTTCTATTATTTGCATTTTGTACTAGTCTATTAATTATTATTTTGACTTTCAGAATCTTCTTCTTTGTCTCGACCAAATAGTTTAGCAAGTAAGGATGGTTTTTTCTTCTTCTTAGCCTCTTCTTGAGCCATCATTGCTTTTAGTAATAGAGTGTCAGTTCTTTTCCTTGCCTCTTCATACTCTCTACGTTCTTCAATAGCGTTTTGTTTATCCTGTTCACGCAATGCTCTAGTTTGTGCTAATTCATTCTTTAGTAATTGGACTTCAGTTCTTAAACGTTCATTATCATCCTTTAAATAGGTCAATAATTCTTCTTGAATTTCTTCAGGATTGCTAATTTTCATTTGTTGTAAATCGCTGTCTTCTGTATTGGTGACATCCTTTGTAAAAGGGTCATTAAGTTGCATTAGTGATGCCAATAATTTAACACCTTCAACAGAAAGAGATTTTTTGTTGTTTACGGTAGATACATGAGGATCAAGTTCCTTTTTGTCTTGTTGCAATCGTTTGTAAACGGCTTGAGTAGTTATTTCCAACAAGTTGGCAACTTCTAAAATGCTGTAGAATTCTTTTTCCATAAATACCTCCAGTATTTTTATGAATGTAAATTAACAATAGTTTATAACAAGATTATTTATATATCAATATTTATTTTACATTCGCGAAAAAACATATTACCAACGTTGTAAATTATTTGGCAACGACACCTATATATGTTGCAAACAGAGAAAATATAGTCTCGTAGAATACAATAAAATTGTAAGGAAAAGGATAAGTAACATTGCCAACTAACTATATTTAAGTTGGTAAGCAAAATTAAAAAAATAAAATTTTTTAAAAATTTAATATCAGTAATAAATCTTTCTTGCTATATTGAATTTTAACTTAGCATTTTTAATTTAAACTAAAATCAACAAAAGCCTTCAAAAAACTATATAAAAACACAAAAAATTAACAAATTAATTTGCTTTATACCTATATTTAAAGCTACAATAGTAGCAATAAACTTATTCCAAACAATATCTGAGATTTTAATTTTTTCTAAACCATAATTTTAATCAAAAAGATTAAAAGGTACTTAGGTTAAAGTCTCAATTTTAATTGTAATTTAGGAGGAATGAAATAAGTGGAAGACCCCTGGTTGTGTAGCTTAATTGACTTACCAAGTAAATTGGGCGTTTTTGCTCAAACTGGAACTACTAGTACTGTTGTAAATGGAAAAAATATTTGGGGAGAATTACTAGTAGTATTTATTTTATTGTTAGTTAATGGATTCTTTGCAGCCTCTGAGATGGCTGTTGTCTCAGCAAATGACAACAAGATTTTAGGTGAAGCTGAACGTGGAAATAAAAAAGCTAAACTTTTATTACGTTTTATAGAAGATTCTGGTAACTTTTTGTCTGTTATTCAAGTAGGAATTACTTTTGCAGGATTTTTATCAAGTTCTTTTGCAGGTGAGAGTTTTGCAGGACGTTTAGCTGAGTTAATTCAACCAAATGGACCTAGCGATTTTGTTTATACCTTGTCTTTGATACTTGTTACGTTGATAATTTCTTTTCTTTCTATTGTTGTTGGTGAAATGGTGCCTAAGCAAATTGCTCTTGCTAATCCCGAGAAATATGCTTTATCAGTTGTTTCAATACTCAGAGGCATTGAGTTGGTATTTAAACCTATTACCTGGCTTATAAATCGATCTGTCAACGTAATATTAAGATTATTTAAGATTGACCCAGAAGCAAACCAAGATGTTGCCTCCGAAGAAGAAATTAGAATGATCTTAGATCAAGGTAAGAGAAGTGGAAGTATTTTGGACACTGAAAGTGAAATGATAGTTAATATCTTTGACTTCGATGACAAGGAAGTATCAGAGATAATGACTCACAGAACCAATGTTTTTGCTTTGGATATTGATTTGACCTTAGAGGAAGTAATTAATGAAGTTGTTCATGAGAAATACAGTAGAATCCCTGTATATGAGGATGATATCGATAATATTATTGGTACACTCCATTTGAAAGATCTTTTATACTTCTTAACTACGAATAATGACCCTAATAATAATGATCAATTCTCAAATTCTGAATTGAGCGATAATTTTGATTTTAGAAAGATAATTCGTCAAGCATATTGGGTGCCTGAGAGTAAACATACGAATGAGCTTTTACAAGAGATGCAGAACAACCACGTTTCAATCGCCGTTGTAGTTGATGAATACGGTGGTACTGCTGGTATTGTTACTATCGAGGACTTATTGGAAGAAATCGTTGGTAACATACAAGATGAATATGACGAAGAAGATTTTGGAATTCATAAGGTTGGTAAGAATAAGTATCAGGTTTCCGGTATGGCGACTCCAGAAGAGATTATGAGAGTCTTGCCACAGGCTTATTTCCCTGATGATAGCGAGGAAAAAGATTACGACTATGATACGATTGCTGGTTTAATACTAGCTCTATTAGGTAAAATTCCTGATGACGATGAAGAAGTTGAAGTCGCATACAAGAATATGATTTTCAGAGTTTTATCCATGGATGATAAACGTATTGATAAAATTGAGTTAGAGATAACTAGTTCAGCTAGAAAATACCTTGAAGATGAACGTAGACGTGAAGAAGAGGAGAAGATTAGAGCTGAAGAAGAGCGAGAGAAACTTCGTCAAGAGCTATATGACGTTAAGTCAAGCGATAGAGATGAAGATATCTTCGATGACTTAGACTTTGATGCTGAGCAAGATTAAGTAAAGTGTGATAACCCTGAGATGTGATTAATCAGGGTTTATCGACCTAAAAAGATAATTATTAATTTTAGATAATATCTTTGCAGCATTGTGACATATGGAGTTTTATAAAAATAAAGTGCTTTGTAATGTATTGTTTACAGTAATTATATGCCAAAATCTCACGAAAGAGAATATACAGAAGAGCTCCAAAGTCACTATTTATATGCTTTCAAAGAAGATGGTGAATTAGAACAAAAGAAAAAGAGCTTTTAACCAAAGAAGAATTTCAAGATATCAATATAAGATCTGATGATTTCGAGGCCTAATTTTAACCCATCAAATCTAATATACATCAAACAAAAACAGATTTATAGACTTCCGCTTGCAGATTTATTCTGTTAAAGTATGGTTAAGAAATAATTACCATAGGGGATGGTTTTATGAGAGATATAAACTATTGATTTTAATTACACAAAAGTTGTTTTATTAAGATATCCGGAGGCAATTATGAAAAAAAGTGATTTATTTTTTGGTATAACTTTTATACTTTTATCAATATTAAGTGCGACAGTTTTCTTTACACAAGTTAAACCTAATATGTACTTATTGATGTTATCTATAGTGTTGTTAATCTCCGGACTAATTCTTCTAATAAAGTTTTTATGGAAAAGATGGAGTAAAAAATGAAAAAATCATCTGTAAAATATCTATCCATTATCACTCTAGTAGCAATATTATGTTTAAGTAACCTAAACATTCTGAAAGCAAGCGAACTTAATAGTTAGTATTCAGTTCTAGACGAAGCCTCAGCATTAACAGTAGATTTAATTGAAAATAGTTATTTAGATATATTTTAGGAGTTTTGCATATGATTTTGAAAGAAAATAAACATAACAAAACTGACAATAACTTGACAAAGAAAGTAATCATTTCTCTATCAATGATAATATTGATTTTATTGATATTATTTGTCCCCTATACAAGTAGTATCCAGAAAACTATTCCTTCTGTACATAAAAATGCAGAAGGAATATATCAAAAAAGTTACATATACATTTCTGGCGAAGTAAAAAGCACAGTTTTTAGAAATTTATATAGTTCCATTTTTAATAAAAATTATGATAATGATC
>QWCJ01000537.1_pt1 | contig 20165 bp, 19 predicted proteins | sample 1972501 | NCBI WGS metagenome assembly QWCJ01 (sample SAMN09866711, study PRJNA288562) | Human vaginal metagenome isolate term2_vaginal, whole genome shotgun... | isolation source: vagina | host: Homo sapiens | place: USA: California
GGATCTATTTCTGAAAAGAGTAAGAGGGGGAAGAACACCACCCGCCATACAGAAATATTTAAAATAGGAGATGAAAGCTTCCTCTTTGACACTCCTGGCTTTGACTCTTTTGATATCGACTTTATAGAAGATGAGAAAGAATTAAAGTATTTGTTTAGGGAATTTAGGGATAAGAGATGTAAGTTTAAGGATTGTAACCATATTAATGAACCAGCCTGTGGAGTAAAAAGCTATTTAGCTGATGGGCTTATTTCTAAAAGTAGATATGATAATTACCTCATGCTTTTTGAGGAAGTTAAAAAAAGGAGAGAAAATAAATGGTAGAACTAGCACCTTCAATACTTTCATGTGACTTTTCAAGATTACAAGAAAATCTAGACGATACTAAAGATACGAGACTTAAGATGCTTCATATAGACGTGATGGATGGAATTTTCGTACCAAATATCTCCTTTGGCTTCAAGGTGATAGAGGATATCAGAAATAGAAATGATTATTTCTTTGACACTCATCTTATGATAGAAAGACCTGAAAGATATATAGAAAGGTTCGTAAAGGCAGGTTCTGATAGAATCACTTTTCATATAGAGGCTACTGATAATCCAAGGGAAGTGATTAGCCTTATAAAGTCTTTTGGCATAGAAGCAGGTATTACTCTAAAGCCTGCAACAGATCCAAAAGAGATTTTGCCCTTACTAAAAGATTTGGATTGCGTACTTGTAATGAGTGTCGAGCCAGGATTTGGCGGGCAAAGCTTTATGGAAGATAGCCTTGATAAGGTACAGATTTTTAGAGAATATATTGATAAAAATAAGCTTGATACTAAGATTGAAATCGACGGAGGCATCAAAACAACTAATGTAAGCAGGGTTATTGGTGCAGGATGTGACGAGATAGTATCAGGATCCGATATATTCGGAAAAGATGATATCAAAAAACAAATAGAAGAATATTATAAGATATTTGACCAAGCAAAAAGCACTTGTAGGGATTAAATCCTCAAGTGCTTTTTAAATAAAAGAACCACTGATTGCTCGGTGGTCGTTAAATCTTATTTAAAATAAAAAAACATTTTGCAATTATGCTTTTTCTACTTTACCGCTTTTTAGACATTTTGCACATACATTGATTGTTTTAGGTGTTCCATCAACTAAAGCTTTAACTTTATGAACATTTGCCTTAAATTTTCTATTGATTTGTCTGTGAGAGAAAGTTACATTCTTACCTGATTGTGTTCCCTTACCGCAGATATCACATGTTCTTGCCATTCTTACACCTCCTAGCTTTTATTCATCTTTATTATTCTACCAAATATCAAGACAAATTACAAATTTTTCTTTCGATTTTTCCTAAAATAATTTGCCAAGTCTCCCCAATAGTTATTGGACAGTCTTTATGGTATAGTCTTTGTAGTAATAAAAAAGATTTAAATGAATCGCAGGAGGTAATATGGATTTAGTATCTATATACAAAAATGAGGATATAGGCGAAGTTTTATTAGACCAATCTTTAAGAGACTACACTACTTTTGGCATAGGCGGTAAAGCCGATGTCATGATCAAACCAAACACAGAAGAACAACTACAAAATATACTAAAGATAAACCATAGAGAAAATATTAAGACTACAGTAATAGGAAGAGGATCCAACCTTCTAATCAGTGATAAGGGGATTAGGGGTTGTATCATAGTTTTGGCAGATAATTTCGACAAAATCGAAAGAGATGGAGATATCCTAACAGCCCTAGCAGGAACGAGCTTAAATGAGCTTGCCCTATTTGCTATAGAAAGAGGACTTGCTGGCATGGAAGAGATATCAGGCATACCAGGATCAGTTGGAGGAGCTGTTGCTATGAATGCAGGAGCCTATGGTGGAGAGATTAAAGATATATGTGTTAATGTCAAGGCCTTCGATTTTGCTGGCAAGGAATATAACTTTACTAACAGTCAGATGAATTTTTCCTACAGACATTCCAAAATCTTTGAAGATGAACTAATAGTTTCTTCTGCAAGCTTTAAGTTAGAAGCAGGAAATAAGGAAGAAATCGAAGAAAGATACCAAGACTTCACCGATAGAAGAACTACTAAGCAACCCCTAGATAGAAAATCAGCTGGTTCAACCTTTAAAAGACCTACAGGATCTTATGCATCAAAGCTAATAGATGAATGTGGACTTAGAGGTTATAGGAAGGGCGAATGCCAAGTTAGCGAGAAACATTGTGGTTTTATAATCAATATAGATCATGCTACATGCGAGGATATGCTTTCTTTTATAGAAGAAGTTTCTAAGATAGTAAATGAAAAGACAGGGTTTGTATTAGAAAGAGAAGTTAAACTAATCGGAGACTTTTAATGATACTTAAAATTATCACAGGCCTAAGCGGTTCAGGTAAGACTACAGCCCTTCGTGCCTTTGAGGACATGGGATATTACGCTATGGATAATGTCCCAGCCTACTTAATAGAAAAATTCATAGAGCTTAATGCAAATCAAGAAAATCCTATTGAAAAGATGGCAGTTGTAATAGACTTTAGATCCTATGCCCTAGACGATGACCTTTACGATTCCCTCCTTAGACTTAAGAAAGCCAATATAGATACAGAAATCATCTACATATACTCAGCTGATGAGGTGATTTTCAAAAGATACAACGAGCTAAGACGCCCTCATCCTATGGGCGAGTACGGAAATGTAAGCGAAGGAATAGAAAAAGAAAAGGATATGCTTAAGCCTATTAGAAAGATTGCAGATAGGTTTATCGATACCAGTAATTATAAAATTGCTGAGCTTAAGAGGGTAATTGAAGATTCTGCCCTAAAAAAGGATAAGATTATAATAAATCTCATATCTTTTGGTTTCAAGTATGGACTCAGTGATAATTTTGAATTTGTATTTGATATGAGATTCTTGCCTAATCCTTATTATATAAAAGAATTTAAAACATTGAATGGAACCTGTAAGGATTTACAAGATTATTTAGATTCTTTCGAGATCTCCAAGAAATTTGAAGATGATTTATATGAAATGATAAAAATCTTAGTGCCGGAATTCTTAAAGCAAGGCAAGGATATTATAAATATTGCCATAGGATGTACAGGAGGCCAACATAGGTCTGTCTATATGGTAGAAAAGCTCTACGAGAGAATGAAAGATGACGATTATATTTTAGTTAAGAAACATAGAGAGAAGGATAGATGGTAAAAAAATATATGAAAAGATATCCCCTAAAGGATGTCCAAAACGCCAGAGACTTAGGTGGAGTACCAACACTTGATGGCAAGGTGACAAACTGGGGAAAGTTTATTAGAACAGCGACCCTAGATGATGCGAAAGATTGGGACATTAACTACCTTAAGGAAATGGGAGTTACTAGAGTAATAGACTTAAGGCGTGAAGGCGAGATTGAGCCAAATAAGAAAAGTATTGCCAAAATCAAGGAGAACTTCGACTATTACAACGTTTCTCTTGCAGGAGATAGGGAGTTTAGACAAGAAGATATAGACAAAATTGTAAATAAAGAAATATCAGTAGGAACAAGCTATAGGAATCTGATTGATAACTATAAGGCAGTCAAAGAGATTATGGAAATATTCGCTGAGAATGATGGGATAAGCCTATTTCACTGCCAAGAGGGTAAGGATAGGACAGGGATTATTTCTATGATTCTTATGGGGATTTCTAATGTGGCGAGAGCTGATATTATAGCAGATTATGAAGTAAGTTCGGCCCATCTTGGTTATATCGAAAGATATGATGAGGATGATCCTTTTTCTGTATTTAGGATTACAAGTCCTTACAATATGAAGGAAGCCTACGATTACATTCTAAGAAAATATAAGTCATTCGATGATTATCTTCTCTACGCCAAGGTTGATAGGGAAACAATAGAAAAAGTGAGGGACAAAATAGCTGGATAGCTAGGGTGATATATGTCTTTTTCAAAAAGATGTAAGAAGGAAGTACTAAAAAAAGAGCCGATATCAAAGATGGGTGAGCTCCTATCGATTATTCATTTTATTGGCTCTATTAGAATAAATATGGGTGGTTATAATATCAAGTTTGAAACTGATTCCAACTCATATGCCAGATATATTTATAACTTGATTAAGGACTTGTATGATTATTCTTCAACCTTTGAGATATTCGATAAATCTTACAAGGATAGGGATAGGATCTTTACAGTTCTTGTCGAAGATAATGAAATATCAGAGGATTTGATTAATAAAAAGTCTCATGGTTTTATAGACAACTTTAAGGATATTGAAGATGTCTCCCTTGATGATATCAAGTCTTTTCTTAAGATTGCCTTTATTTACAAAGGCTCTATTAACGACCCTAAAAGAGGTTACAATCTAGAAATCATAGCCCGTGAGGAAAACGAGCTTAGACTTATCAAAGAATCTATGGACACCTTCGGCTTAAATTCCAAAATTAATGATAGGGGAGATTATTATATAGTCTATATCAAAGACTCTGATAAGATAAGCGACTTTCTTGCTATAATTGGGGCAAATAAGTCCTTGTTCGAGCTTGAGAATGTGAGGGCCATGAAGTCTATAAGAAATGATATAAATAGGCAGACGAATTTCGATAAGGCAAACATAGATAGGACAGTCAAGGCTTCCTTAAGGCAAGTAGATGCAATAAAAGCTGTCATTAATAGCGAAGAATACGCTAAATTGTCAGAAGATATGAAGGAAATTGCAAGTATCAGGATAGATAATCCCTATATTTCTATCGAAGAAATTGGCCAGATGATGGATCCTGTGATGAGCAAGGCCAAGGTTAATTATAGGTTGCAGAAATTTATAAAGCTTGCCGAAGACTTGTAGAGGAGGATAAATGCAAGGGAAATTTACACACTTACATGTTCATACAGAATATTCCTTACTTGATGGTTTCTCAAGAATTGATTTACTCCTCGATAGAGCCAAAGAGCTCGGAATGGACTCTCTTGCCATAACAGACCATGGTCAGATGTATGGAGTTATAGAATTCTACAAGCAAGCTAAAAAGCGAGGAATCAAGCCCATAATAGGCTGTGAAGTCTATGTTAGCGAAAATGATCATACCATAAAGGAAGCGTCAAATAGGAGATATTATCATTTGATTCTTCTAGCAAAAAACATGGATGGCTACAAAAATCTTATAAAGATTGTATCAGAAGCCTATGTAAATGGTTTTTACTACAAGCCAAGGGTTTCTTTTGATTTTATCAAAAAATACAGTGAGGATATTATAGCCCTATCCGCTTGTCTTAATGGTGAAGTTAGTCAAAGGCTTATAGAAAATGACTACGAAAGGGCAAAAGAGACGGCTCAAAGATATGAAGAGGCATTCGGCAAGGGAAACTTCTACCTAGAGCTTCAAAATCACGGGATAAAAGAGCAAAATATTGTAAATAGGGGACTTGCAAGAATCCATGAGGAAGAGGATATTCCCCTAGTTGCGACCAATGATATCCATTATATAAATAAAGAAGACGCCTACTATCAAGACGTCCTTTTGTGCATTCAAACAGGAAAGCTCGTTAAAGACGAAGATAGGATGAAGATGCCGGCTAGTGAGTTTTACCTTAAATCTTATGATGAGATGAAGGAACTTTTTGGAGCCTATGAGGGGGCTATCGAAAACACTCAAAAAATCGCTGACCAATGTAATGTAGAATTTACCTTCCATGAACCCCACCTCCCATATTTTACTAAGGTTGAGGAAGGCCTAACTGACTTAGAATATCTAAAAAAACTCGTAGATCAAGGACTTATAAAAAAATACGGAAGTATAAGTGAGAAGATTAGATCTAGGGCAGATAAGGAAATAAAGGTAATTTCTGATATGGGCTATGTCGATTATTTCCTAATAGTTTGGGATTTTGTAAGATATGCCAGGGAAAATGACATAGCGGTAGGACCGGGAAGAGGCTCTGCGGCGGGATCTATAGTATCTTATGCATTGGATATTACTCAAATTGACCCCTTAAAATACAAGCTGATTTTCGAAAGATTCCTAAATCCTGAAAGAGTATCAATGCCTGATATAGATATAGACTTTGACTACGTCCTCCGTGATAAGGTAGTAGAGTATGTGAACGAACTTTACGGTAGAGATCACGTATCCCAAATAGTAACCTTCGGTAGGATGCAAGCAAGAAATGCAGTAAGAGATGTAGGAAGGGTTCTAGACATTTCCTATGCCAAGGTAGATAAGATTGCTAAACTCATCCCCCAAGCAATAGGCATGACAATCGATAAGGCCTTTGATTCCTCATCTAAGTTTAAGGAAATATATGAAAGTGATGTCGAAGCGAAAAGGCTAATCGATACAGCAAGGAAGGTCGAAGGCCTTCCAAGACATACCTCGATTCACGCTGCAGGGGTGGTGATCTCCAAGGAGGTCCTAACTGATATAATCCCATTAGCCTTATCCAACGATTTGGTCGTTACCCAATACGACATGACTGAAATCGAGGAACTAGGCCTACTTAAGATGGATTTCTTGGGCCTAAGAAACTTAACAGTTATCAAAAACACCATCAAGGACGTCAAAAAGAATAGGGGAATAGATGTAGATCTATCCAAAATTGACGTAAATGACAAAAATGTTATAGATCAATTCAATAAGGCTAAGACGATAGGAATTTTTCAGTTTGAATCGGCAGGGATGAGAAACTTCCTAAAGAATCTAAAGCCGACAGTCTTCGATGATTTGATAGCAGCAAACTCCCTATTTAGGCCAGGTCCAATGGATGAGATTCCCAAATACATCCATAACAAAAATAACCCGGCGGATGTGACTTTTATAGATCCGGCCCTTAAGCCAATTCTTGATGTAACATACGGAATAATTGTCTATCAGGAGCAAGTAATGCAGATTGTCCAGAAACTTGCAGGTTACTCCTTGGGAGAAGCGGATAATCTAAGGCGAGCCATGTCCAAGAAGAAGATGGCAGTTATGGAAGAAAATAGGGAGATTTTCATTAATGGAAAGACTGATCCTGATGGTAATATAATAATTCCAGGCTGTGTCAGAAATGGAGTTGATGAATCTTCGGCAAATCAAATCTACGATGAAATGATTTCCTTTGCCAAATACGCCTTCAATAAATCTCACTCGGCAGCATATTCTTTGGTAGCTATACAAACGGCTTATCTAAAATACTATTATCCAGAAGAGTACATGGCAAATCTAATCTCTTCTGTGATGGATCAATCATCTAAGCTTTATCTTTATGTAAATGAAACCAAGGCCTTAGGTATAGAAGTCCTACCTCCAGATGTAAACAAGAGCTTTGCTGAGTTTAGTGTAGAAGAAGGTAAGATTATCTTTGGTCTTTCTGGAATCAAAAATGTAGGGAGTAACCTAATTGATTCTATAGAAAAGGCAAGGAAAAAGGATGGAAAGTTTACAAACTTCAAGGACTTCCTCCAAAGAGTCGACGAGATAGACTCTAGATCTCTTAACAAGAAGGGTATTGAATCACTCATCAAAGCAGGAGCCTTCGATAGCTTAAAATACACTAGGTCTTCCCTCATGGCAATTTATGAAAAAGCAATTTCTGCTGTCTCTGATAATAGAAAGATTAATGTCAAAGGTCAACTTAATTTACTAGACGACTTAGCCGATAAGCCTAAAGAAGATGTTAGGATTCAAGAGATTAATGAATTTCCTAAGAAGACTAAACTAAAGCTAGAAAAAGAGGTCTTAGGCTTTTATATATCTGATCATCCCTTATCAGATCTAGGAGATAGGCTTGGTGATTTTGTTAATTTCACAACAGATTATAAAGACCATATTGATGATACGAGGATTCATTTACTCGATAATAAATTTGTATCGATGGCTGGAGTCATCACAAACAAGTCAGAAATTATGACCAAGAAAAGGCAATTGATGTGCTTTGCTACCCTTGAAGACATGCAAGGGTCAATAGAGATCGTGATTTTCCCAGAAGTCTACAGGAAATATAGGAACGTAATAGATGAAGATAGTGCGGTAATAGTTAAGGGAAATCTTCAAGTAGATGAAAGAGATATAAAACTATTAACAAACGAGTTTGTCGACATAGAGAAGTTAAATTTTAAAACTTTATACTTAAAATCTGAATACTTAGAGTATAATAAAGTTAGAAACATTCTAGTGCAAAATAAGGGGACTACACCCGTTGTTATATATTTTGCTGACAAAAATAAAAGTGTCAAACTAGATAAGAAATTATGGTTTGATATTAATGAAAAAAGCATTAAAGTATTAGAAGAGTTTTTAGGAAAAGAAAATGTTAAGATTACTTAAGGAGTTGTTATGAAAACTATAGGAATACTTACAAGTGGAGGAGATGCTCCAGGTATGAATTCCGCTATAAGAGCTGCGGTAAGAACAGCCCTTAACAGTGGTTTACGTATCAAAGGTATAAGAAACGGTTATGATGGACTAATGCAAGGAGATATCTATGAGATGAATGTATCATCAGTTGCAGATATCATCCATAAGGGTGGTACCATTCTAGGTACTGCTAGAAGCTTAGAGTTCGAAACACCAGAAGGACAAAAAAGAGGCGCACAAATCCTAAATGATTATGGCATTGAAGGCTTAATCGTAATAGGAGGAGACGGATCCTTCAAGGGAGCTAAAGCCCTATCTGATCTTGGAATCAACACAATAGGAATCCCAGGAACAATCGATAATGACATGGGCTATACTGACTTTACAATCGGATTTTTCACAGCGATTGAAACTGTAACAGATGCTATTGGCAAGCTAAGAGATACATCAAGTTCTCACGGAAGGGCTGTAGTTATTGAAGTTATGGGTCGTCACTGCGGAGACCTAGCTCTTTACTCAGGACTTGCAGGAGGAGCTGAGTCTATTATAGTACCAGAGCACAATTTCTCTATCAGTGAAATAATCGATAAGATGGAACACGGTAGAAAAAGAGGTAAGCTTCACCACCTAATTACGCTTGCTGAAGGTGTTGGCGATCCTTATTCTCTTGCCAAAGAGCTAGAAGAGAAGACAGGAATCGAAACTAAGGTTACAATCTTAGGCCACGTACAAAGAGGAGGTTCACCATCTGCGGTAGACAGACTCTTAGGTTCATCAATGGGATCTCGTGCTGTTAGACTGCTTGAAGAGGGAAAGACAAACCTTGCAATCGGCTATGTAGATGGAAGCATTATAGAAGTTAGCATAGATGAAGCAGTAAGCAAAAGAAGCGAATTCGACGAAAAATTATACGAACTTGCAAATTCTTTATCAAGATAGGAGTAATAATGAAACCTGAAATTTTAAAAAAGACAAAAATAGTATGTACAATTGGACCAGCTAGTGAAGATCCAGCTATCCTAGAAGAACTAATCAACAATGGGATGAACGTTGCAAGACTTAACTTCTCTCACGGAACTCACGAAGAGCACTTAGCAAAGATTAAAACAATCAGAAGAATCAGAAGAAAACTAAACGTGCCTGTAGCTATAATGCTAGATACTAAGGGACCAGAAATCAGAACTGGTAACTTTAACGTAGATGAAATCTACCTTAAACCAGGAGATATCTTCACCCTAACAACAAGAGACGTAGAAGGTGACCAATCAATCGTATCAGTTTCTTACGAAGGACTACCAGAAGATGTATCAGTAGGAAGCGAAATCTATATAGATGACGGACTTGTTCAACTAGAAGTAATTGAAATTAAAGATGGCACAGATGTAGTTTGTAAGGCACTAAACAACGGAATTCTTTCAGACCACAAGGGAGTTAACCTACCAGGCTCAAAGACAAACCTTCCTGCTATTACACCAAAAGACGTTGATGATATCAAATTTGGTATAGAAAATGACATTGACATCATCGCAGCATCTTTTGTTCGTAAAAAAGAAGACGTATATGATATCAGAAAAGTCCTAGAAGATCACGGTGGAGAACACATCAAGATTATTTCTAAAATCGAAAGCCAAGAAGGTGTAGATAACGTAGACGAAATCATAGAAGCAAGTGATGGAATCATGGTAGCTAGAGGAGACCTCGGTGTAGAAATTAGAACAGAGCTTATCCCATTAGTACAAAAAGAAGTAATCAGAAAATGTAATGATGCTGCAAAACCAGTTATCACAGCTACACAAATGCTCGACTCAATGATTAGAAACCCAAGACCAACCAGAGCTGAGACAACTGACGTTGCCAACGCTATTATCGATGGAACTGACTGTGTAATGCTTTCAGGAGAAACAGCTGGTGGAAAATACCCAATAGAAGCAGTTAAGACAATGAGAAACATCTGTATCACAACAGAGCTATCAGATGACTTCTATCAAAACATCTACGATGTTAAAATTCACTCAGCAAACACAACAACCAACTCAATAGCAAGATCAACCAAAAACATCGCAGAAGAGCTAAATGCCAAGGCAATAATCTCTTGTACAGCAAGTGGTAACACATCTAGGGTAATATCTAAATTCAAACCTAAGACAAATATAATAGCTGCAACAATCTCTGATAGAGTTGCTAGACAACTATCAATTGTATGGGGAGTATATCCAATAGTAATCCAAGAAGCAACTGAAACTGATGAGCTTATCGAAAGAGCGATAGTTGGGGCACTTGCCGAAAATTACGTAGAAGAAGGAGACCTAACAGTAGTAACAGCAGGAATCCCTCTAGGAGTATCTGGAACAAGTAACCTAATCAAAGTTCACGTTATTGGAGATATTCTAACAAGCGGTACAGGAATTGGAAGCAAATCAGTATCAGGAAAAGTTGTAATAGGATCAACAAAAAAAGAACTAGAAGGTAAATTTGAAGAAGGCGACATCATAGTTGCGAAATTCACTGATTCTGACATCACAGAATATATAGAAAAAGCCTCAGCTGTAGTAACAGAAACTGGTGGACTAACAAGCCACACAGCAGTAGCCGCAGTTCACTTTGGAATTCCTGCAGTAGTAGGAGCTGTAAATGTAATCAACCTAGTAGAAGAAGGCGAAACAATTACAGTAGACCCAATAGGCGGAGTAATATACAAAGGAGAAACAAAAGTTATCTAATGATCATAAAAGATATTAAGATAATTGATATCCTACAAGACGGCAGAGGAGTTGGCAAGAAAGATTCAAAAGTATACTTTATAGAAGGAGCAACTTTTGGAGAAACTTGCGACATTGAAATAATAAAAGAAAAGAAAAATTTCATAGAAGCAAGAAAAGTCAAAACAACTTCTCAAAGTCCGTATTATACACAACCTCCATGTCCATATTATTATGAATGTGGGGGTTGTACTATTATGGATATAAATTATGATGAGCAAATTAAATTAAAGAAAAATCTAATTACAAAGGCAATCAAGAAAACTTGTGCCATAGAAATAGACGATTTAGAAATAATTACAAGCGAAACTCTCTCTTACAGGAACAAAATAAGACTACAAGTAGACAAGAAGGGAAGGCTTTCCTATAACAAGAAATCTTCAAATGACCTAGTAGAAATCAAAGATTGCCTACTTGCCAATAAGCATATAAGAGAAAATTTAGGAAAAATTCAAAATTTAGTCACTACTATAGTTAAAGACCTTGTCAATATAATAAGAGAAATAAGCATAAGAAGTAATAAATCTGAAATCCTTCTAAATATCTATAGCCAAGAAGAAGAGAAATTATACAAATACTTAAAAGAAAATTATAAGGACCTTCCATATAATATAAATATAATAAACAAAAAGAAAATAAAAACCATAGGCAAAGACCATCTCATATTCAAAGTGAAAGATAAGTCCTTTAAGGTATCGAAAGATGATTTCTACCAAGTAAACGACTACCAAATAGAAAATCTATATGAAAATGCAAGAAAGTACCTAGAAAAGGACAAAAAGCTCCTAGACCTCTTCTGCGGATCAGGAATATCATCTATCGCCTTAAATGATGATAACATAGTTGGAATAGAAATCAACAAAAGTGCCATCAAAGATGCTAAAGAAAATGCCAAAATAAACAATTTAACAGACTACAAATTCATCGACAAAAACGCCAATTACATTGACCAGAAATTTATAGAAAAAGAAAAAATACAAACAGTAACAGTAGATCCACCAAGAGCAGGCCTAGACAAAGAAATAATCAAAACCCTAGCAAATACAAAAATAAAAAACATAATCTACATCTCCTGCAACCCCCAAACTCTCGCACGAGATATCAAAAGATTTATGGGTAGGGGCTATGAACTAAAAGAAATAAAGGCTGTGGATATGTTTCCTCAGACTATGCATGTGGAAGCTATAGCGTTGATACAAAAGATGTAAATATAGAAATCCTGCATTTTAAGCAGTTTTACAAGCATTTTGTATTTGAAAAAGATAAAGAAGGATACGTCAAAAAGACTCAAAAAAACCACATGGATGTAAGAGTAGTTTTGAGACTAGTATGAGGAAACACAAAAAATAAGATAAACTCATTTTGTACTTTCTACAAGAGTAGCTTACAAGGCTGCTCTTTTTTTTTCTAGGAAGTGAGTATATATAAATTTTAAATATAACTAATAATACAAAATATGATTTCCGAAAAGCAGAAGTCCAGACTTCCGAAAATCGGAATTCAAGAACTCCGAATAACAGATTTCTAGAAATCCGAAAATCGGAGAGTAACTATAATAATATTAGTAATATTGAGTTAAGAAAGAATAATTTTAGAAAGGGAGTAAGGATTCGTTACATCCTTTTCAAAATGAGGAGGCAGACTATGAATACACTTAAAGATTATATACAAGAAAATTTAGTAATAACCAACAAAGAAGCAGAAGAACTTGGGTATACTAGGCATAATTTATCAGCATTAACAAAAATCGGACAATTAGAAAGATTAAGACCAGGATTATATCAATTAAAAGGAAAAGTAATAGACGATTTTATATTAATATCATCAAACAGTAATCGAATTATATTTTCCAATCAAACAGCCTTATACCTCCACGACCTATCAGATAGAACTCCAAATGTATTTCATATATCTGTACCCCAAGGCTATAATGCAAGCCATATCAAAAAAAGATATGAGGATCTACAAGTTCACTATGTAAAAAAAGACTTATATGAAATTGGAAAGATAGAAATAAAATCACCACAAGGCAATATTATCCCAGTTTACGATATAGATCGAACAATTTCCGATATCATAATCGACAGAGAAAAAATAGATAAACAGATTTTTACAGAAGCCATAATAAGATACTTTAAATCACCAAATAAAAATCTAAGACGACTCATAAAATACAGTAGACTATTTAAAATAGAAGATGAAATTAGGAAATATATGGAGGTATTATCGTGATTAATATCGAGAGTATAAAGGGCAAGATAAGAAGCTTGGCAGCGAAGAAAAATCTAAAGTCGCAAGAAGTTCTGCAAATATATTTTTTTGAAAGATTTTTAGAAAGGCTATCTAAATCAAAGTACAAAAATAATTTTGTAATAAAGGGAGGATTCCTAATATCATCTCTAATTGGTATTGAAAATAGAACAACTATGGACATGGACACAACCATTAAAGGTATAGCCCTAAAAGAAGAAAAAATAAAAGAAATCGTAGAAGAAATTATAAATATAGATGTCGATGATGGAATAAGATTTGAAATAAAAGACATCAGTTATATAAGAGAAGAGGACGAGTACGAGAACTTTAGAATTTCACTAATAGCAAATGTTGGTAAGACTAAAAATCCAATGAAACTTGACCTTACAACAGGTGATGCAATAACTCCAAGGGAAATAGAATACACCTATCCATGTATATTTAGACAAGAAGATATAAAAATAATGGCATATCCATTAGAAACAATTTTAGCTGAAAAATACGAAACTATAATAAGAAGAAATATAACAACAACACGAATGCGAGACTTTTACGACATATACACCCTCTACAAACTAAAAAAAGATGATATAGATTATAAAATTTTAAAAGAAGCAATAGAAAGAACTTCGAATCAAAGAGGAAGTCAAAAGGAAATGCAAGACTATGAGGAAATAATCGAGGATATAAAAGAAGATTCATACCTAAGATCCTTGTGGGAAGTATATCTCAGTGAAAATAAGTATATCGGTGATCTGACCTTTGATAAGGTAGTTGGTGTAGTGAGAATTATTTCAAATGGAATTAATGAGATGTAATTTAGCATACACTGTTTGGAAAATTATAGACAAGGAAATATTAAGTGATTAGAGAAGTGGAATTATTCTGCTTCTTTTTTACAATTCAAAAATTACTTAAAAAGAGACTATTTTCATTCTTTAAAAAACATTTAATGGTATAATATAATAAATATAATTTTTCTACGGAGGGTATAGTGAGAACTTTTAGTTATAAAAGATTGTTCAAAAAACTCATTGATTTAGAAATGACAAATAATGAATTGATGGAAAAGGCAAAAGTGAGTAAAAGTACATTTTATAAAATGAAAAACGGGCAAAATGTAACTACGGATGTTTTGCTTAGAATTTGCAATGCTTTGGATTGTGATATTGAGGAAATAGTGGAGTGCATTGTGCAAAATAAATAGGAGGGATGTGTTATGTATTTATCAGAATTGAAAATTAAAAATTTTAGATGCTTTGATGAAAGCGATCATGTTATCAAGTTTAATAAAGGACTTAATGTTCTAGTTGGAGAAAATGATTCAGGTAAATCAGCAATTATAGATTCGATTAGATATGTGTTAGGAACAACTGACATGACTTGGAACAGGTTAAGTCCAGAAGAATTTTATAATGAAAACACATCATTAGAAATAGAAATAATATGTAAATTTCAAGATTTGAGTATAGAAGAAAAAGCGGCATTTATAGAATGCCTTTCATATGAAGGAGTAAAAAAAGAAATTGAATGTTTATATATAAATTGGAAAGGAAGTTATTTAAATACATATAATCCTCCAAGAACGATAACTAGAATGACAACTGGAAAAGATGGAAATGGTAATATTCTTTCTTCGGAAGCTAGAGAATTGTTAAGAGTTACTTATTTACATGCGTTGCGAGATGCATATAGTGAAATGAGTTCAGGAAAGAATTCAAGATTATCAAGAGTTATGCAAAATATATCAAATATTGATACAGGAAATGATATATATAACCATGGAGATGATTTAGAAGATCTTTCAGTGCTTGGAATTGCAAACTTATCAAACGATTTGTTGTCGAAGCACAAGATTTTGAGTGCAGTAAATTTAGATATGACTAGCATTATAAAAGAAAAAATGTTACTTGAAACGGATAGTTTTACCACTAAATTAGAGGTTGCTGGGTCAAATTTAAACGACAAAAGAAAGGTAATGTCTTTGTTAGAAAAGCTAGATTTAACGGTAGATAAAGATAGTAGCAGTCTAATGGGAAGAGTTGGTTTAGGAACTAGTAATGTGATGAGTATGGCATGTGAATTACTCTTGCATAAAGACACAAAAAGTAATAATAAACCGTGCTTTCTATTGATTGAGGAACCAGAAGCACATATTCATGCTCAAAGACAGCTAAAATTGATTGAATCATTGGAAGATGATTCTGAAACTAATAATATACAAGTGATTTTGACAACACATTCTCCTTTGTTGGCATCTGTTGTAAAGTTGTCGAATGTTATCTTTGTTAAAAAAGGAAAAACATATTCACTATCAAAAGAATACACTAATTTAGATGAGGACGATTATGTCTATTTGGAAAAGTATTTGGATGCAACAAAATCTAATCTTTTTTTTGCAAGAAGTGTTGTAATTGTTGAAGGACCGGGAGAAGCCTTATTATTACCAACTATAGCAAAGTTATTGGGTTGTAGCTTTACTAATTATGGAGTTTCTTTAATCGATGTGCGAAGTACTGGCTTAAGAAGATATGCAAGAATTTTTCAAAGGAAAAATGATGGAGAATTATTAGATATAAATGTTTCTTGTATTACAGATAGAGATATAATGCCTGATTGTGCTCCGCAAATTTGTATAAATGAAAATTATAATGGTATTGAAAATTGGCCGGATAAGAATAAACGTAATTGGAAAGCAGAATCTGATTTTTCTGATGATGAAAAAGTAGAATATTTATCAACAATAAATTCTAAAGCAAGTGGACAAAGTGTTAAAACTTTTATTTCAGAACATTGGACTTTAGAGTACGATTTGGCATATAAGGGATTGCAAGATACTGAAATGACTAAAATATTAACAACCTCTCTGATTAATGTGAGTCACAAACCAATAAATAGAGATAAAAAAATGAAGAGCTAAATAATAAGCTTAATGGATATGAAAGTATAGAAGAAAAGGCTTCATATTTTTATAGTTATTTTACTTCAAAAAAAGCGTCTAAAGCTGATTTTGCGCAAGAGTTTTCAATAAATTTGGAAAAAAAATATTCCAATAAAGACAGTAATGAAATTGAGAGAGTAATTCCTAAATATCTAGTAGAAGCAATAAAATATGTTACAAAGGGAGAATAGCATGAGCAGTATATTGAATAATTTGGAAATAACATCTCAAGATATTGAATGGATTACAAGCGCAATTGGTAAAAATATAGAATTTGATGAGTCAAGAGTTGAAATAATTAAAAATATGCAATCTGTTGATATACAAGCATTTCCAGGAAGCGGAAAGACAACAATGTTGATTTCAAAATTAGCAATACTTGCTAAAAAATGGAAATATTCAACCCGTGGTATTTGCGTATTGTCCCATACTAATGTAGCGAGAGAAGAGATAGAAGGGAGATTAGGGAATACAGAAGTAGGTCAAAAAATTTTGTTGTATCCACACTTTATAGGGACATTTCACTCTTTTTTTGATACTTTTGTTACTATTCCATGGTTAAAATCAAGTGGATATAAAATAAACATTATTGATAGTGAAATGGTGATGAAATATAGATGGAAAAGTATTCCGTATGAAACTAAATTTTATTTACAAAAACAGTATAAAAATGAAAAAATATGCGAGTACAAAGGGAATATTGGAAAAATAGATTGGGATAAAAATGGAAGAACGAAAGAAATTATTTTATCTATTATTGAAGATACTCAAAAAGACGGATATTTTACATTTGGAGAAATGTTACTTTTTGCTAAAAAAATATTGAGTGAAAATAGAAATATTGCAAAAGCAATACAGTACAGGTTTCCTATTTTATTTATAGATGAAGCACAAGATACAAATGAGTTTCAATGGGAGTTATTAAATATGGTATTTGGGAATGAATCTAATGTTGTTATGCAATGTTATGGAGATGTGAATCAGGCTATATATAACAGTGTATTTACTGAGAACAACTCTAATTATTTCCCTAGAAATGCTCCATTATTATTGAAAGAAAGTAAGAGATTCAATCATAAAATCGCGGGATTAGCTAACTCAGTAGCAGTATCTGAAGAAAGAATGAATGGGACTGATAATGGTTTTTCTGATAGTATAAAAAATACTATATTTCTATTCAAAAAAGAAAGCATTAATAAAGTTATTGATGAATTCGGGAGACTAGTTTTAAATTCATTTACAGACGAGGAGATAAAACGATATGATAAAGATGGAATACATGTAATAGGTATGATACATGATAAAAAAGAAGAAACAAAAGAAAAGCAATTTCCCAAAGGTATCTATGATTATTGGACAGATTATAGATTTTGTTCGGATAATAAATATAAAAATCCTAATTATATAATTACTTATTTTAGAAGAGGAAATGAAGTATTTAATTATTCTGGAGAAAATGAAGACCGAGTAGACTATATATGTAAAGGAATTGTAAAACTAATAAACAATATAAATGGCACGATCAAAATATACGATAAAGGGAACTTATTTAACTCAATGCTCAAGGAATTACAAGAAGATAAAGCTAAAATATTTAGAAATAAGATGTTGAATTTGATAAGTTGTATCAATGATTTATCAGAATACAAATGGGCTGATGTATTATTGAAAATTCAGAGTATAATTAATTTGTTTTTTGATGAAGAAAAATGCATTGAAGGGCTTGAATGTGTTAAATGGGTCGAAAATGAGATTGAAACAAAAAACGAAAAAAATGTTATATATAAATATATTGACGGTGAAATGAACAGAAGTGTAGATATGATATTTGGTAGTATTCATTCGGTAAAGGGAAAAACGCATTTAGCCACACTTGTTGTTGAAACATTTATGAGGACACATAACATAAAGTCTATAAACAATTATGTATATGTAGGAAAAGCTAAGATTAATAAAACAATAGAGAAAAGATTAAAATGTCAATATGTAGCATTATCAAGAGCTAGAGGGTTAGTGTGCATGGCAATTCCAGAAGACTCTATAAGCGAAACCATAAAAGATGGTTTGCAAAAGGATGGTTGGAATATAGTTTCAATTTAAGGAGATAGAACACTATCTCTCCATCTCCTTACCCATATAAATCCCATAGTTTTTGCGTATTTTGTAAAGCTCGTCTATTGTAGATTTTGAGGAAGAATACTCTTGCATTAGGGTATTCTTTTTTTGCAGTGAATCAAGCTCTTTTAAAATATCCTTAGAATTAGGAAGCTTTGTGTAGGATTTTTTGAGTTCTGCAAGGGCGTTCTGATACAAGATAATCTATGATTTATATTCATCATAGAATACTTTATCAGTAGTATCTTTCTTATAAGCTAGATAAATTTGACGATACTTCGTAACAATATGAATCTGTTTCATAGTGGCATATAGGGTAGAAATTTTGCCATCAACCCCTTTGATTTTATCTTGTAAGTTCTGTCTTTCTTCAGCACTTTTCCTTATGTATTCATCAAGTTGTTTAATGGAGTTAATGCCATGTTCTCTGATAAAAATAACTGACTCAGCCATTGTATTTAAGTTATGCTTGGTTGCCCAATATTCATAGCCTTTGCTCTCTTTTACTTTAGCATTGGTATTCATATTGATGACATTTCCAATTCGTTTTTTGACAGGCGGGGATTTAATAGATTGATTTTGTGTAATACACTATTTTAATCTTTTTTCTGTATAATCTTCTCCAATCGTCTTAGCTCTTGTAAATCTCTGCTTATCTTTTGGCTTAAAAGCTATATGTTTTCCATGCTTTATTTCATAATCCAGTTCCGCCATTTTCTTTAGAAATTCTTCCCAATCTTTAGACTGTTTTATCAAACGATCAATGTCAAATTGAAGTCTGCTTTTCCAAGAAGTACCTTTCATAAATTGCTCATTTTCATACCATGACTTACCATTTGTTTTTTACTTTATCTTATAGCTCTCGTAGAATTCATCAATCACAGATAGGTTGTTTTCTTTGCATAAATTATCGCTTTGATAACTGATTCGATGATAGCTTTTCTTGTTGGATTGATAGCACTTGCCCGTTACCATATTGACATTATTGAATATGATGTGATTGTGGATATGCCCTTTATCTATCTTTAATATCTTTTTACACAGTTAAAGACCGATTTGATGTCCATTTCCGGAGTTGCTTCACCGGGTAGGAAAGATTCAATAAGGTATCTTGCAAGGACAGAACCACTCACTTTGTTATCTTCTCTTGCCTTTAGAAAAGAAGTATGAGCGGTAGAAGCGAAGCACTTATTTGTGCTTACCAATATTTTTTCATCTGTCTTTTCTTCATTTGTTATATAAGCAATAGCAAGATTAAGAGTAGATTTAATTGGATGTATTTTTGTAATTGCCATACTAAATACCTTAACTTTCTTTTGATTTATTAAGAAGTAGGGAATGGATCTGCCATATTTCTTTTGATAATTTTTCTATCTGATTATTCATAGATTCGATTTCATTCTTGTAAATAATACCAGTTGTATTAGTAGCTTTTGCAATCTGGTTTATATTATTTGTTGCATTTGAAAGCAGCCATTGTAGGTTTCTAAATGGCTCTAAGTCTACTACATAAATTTCTTTTTCCAATACACATTTTCTAAGAAAGTGGGACATAGTTTTGCAATTAGCAAGTTTCATTTTCTTTTCAAATACTTCTTTTTCTTCTTTAGTTAGTTTTATTTCTATTCTTTCATTTCTAAATCTATTTGCCATCTTATTCTCCTTTATAAAATATATTTCGGGGTCTTAGGGTTCTCCCTAACAAGGTAAAAATTAAAAAAATGGAGCATGCCATAAAGGTCTGCTCCATTAATTTTTTCGTAAGTGTCCGTACACTTA
>QWCJ01000273.1_pt1 | contig 20125 bp, 20 predicted proteins | sample 1972501 | NCBI WGS metagenome assembly QWCJ01 (sample SAMN09866711, study PRJNA288562) | Human vaginal metagenome isolate term2_vaginal, whole genome shotgun... | isolation source: vagina | host: Homo sapiens | place: USA: California
ACGTCCGGGTACAGCGTGCCCTGCACCAAGAACGCGGCATCCTGGCCGTCCAGAGCCTGGTCGACGGCGCGCTCGAAGGAACGGATGAACTCCGCACCGATGGCCTTGCGCTTGGCCTCTGGCTCGGTCACACCGGCCAGCTTGTTGAGGAAGGCCTCGCGCTCATCCACGGTGATGAGCTTGGCGCCAGTCGACGCCACGAAGTCCTTCTCCACCTGCTCACGCTCACCCGCGCGCAGCAGGCCGTGGTCAACGAAGACACAAGTCAAACGGTCACCGATAGCGCGCTGCACGAGGGCTGCGGCTACGGCGGAATCCACGCCACCAGACAGGCCGCAGATTGCACGGCCTTCCTCACCGATCTGCTCGCGCACATCGTTAATGAGCTGCTCCGCAATGTTCTCTGCGGTCCAGTTCTGCTCCAAACCTGCTACCTCAGTCAAAAAGCGCGTGAGCACCTCCTGGCCGTACGGCGAGTGAAGGACTTCCGGGTGATACTGCACGCCGGCCATCTGCTTGGACAGACACTCGAAGGCTGCCACGGGAGCGCCTTCCGACGACGCGGTCACCTCAAAGCCCTCCGGGGCTTCAGTGACCGAATCGCCGTGAGACATCCACACCTTGTGGGTGTCCTCCAGGCCCTTGTGCAGCACGCCGCCGGACACGGTCATGTCCGTGCGGCCGTACTCGCGGGCACCAGTGGAGGCCACGGTGCCGCCCAGGGCTTGGGTCATGGACTGGAAGCCGTAGCAGATACCAAAGACCGGGATGCCGAGCTCGAGCAGCTCCGGCTTCAGAGCAGGGGCGCCGTCCGCGTATACGGAGGACGGGCCACCGGAGAGGATCAGCGCGGCCGGGTTCTTGGCCTTGATGTCCTCCACCGAGGCAGAATTGGGGACAACCTCGGAGTAGATGTTGGCCTCACGCACGCGCCGGGCGATGAGCTGCGCGTACTGGGCGCCAAAGTCCACCACGAGGACAGGACGCGGGGTTGTATTTGGGTTAGTCACGGTCATCAGTTTAACGCAAGAACCCGCGCCCTAGACCGCAGGGAGTGGCCCATAATCTTTCGCAGTAATAGCGGCCTTGCCCAACGCGGCCCGAAACGCCCGCAGAGCGGGGTGTCCCTCGCGTCCAGCACGCACCGCTGTGTAGAGCGTGCGGGTGGGATTACCAGGCAAAGCAACCACACGCACGCCTTCGATCTCCTCAAGAAAAAGGTCCGAAATCACCGCCACCGCGTGGCCCGTGCGCACCAAGTGCGCGTGCAAGAAGGGATCCGGGGTTTCATAGAGCACGCTGGGGTTAAAACCATGCCGGCGGCACAGACGGTGGACGAAGCGCCCCAGTAAAAACTCCTCCGGGTCCATGGCAAAAGGGATTTCGTCATCGAACGCTGCAAAATCCTCTAAGCGCAGTGTGTTCCAGGGGCCGGTGAGTGGGGTGATGAGGCGTAGGGGGTCGTCGAGAAGCAGCTCCCGGTGGGTGTGCTCATCCGTGGCGGGCATGTCCGACTCATACTCTTCACCCAGGATGAGGTCCACCTCCCGGCGCGCCAGCAGCTCCATCGCGCCATCGGCTTCGCGCTGGATGATCTGCACGCGCAGGTCCGGGTACTCCCTGGCTAGCTCCGTCAGCGCCCGCGGGACCAGCGAGGACATGATGGTCTGAAACGTCGTGACCTTGATCGTGCCACGCACCGCGTTGGTGGATGCAATGACCTGTGACTCGGCCTCATCCGCCAAGGCGAGCATCCGCTCAGCATAAGACGCGAGGATTTTCCCCTGCTCCGTCAAACGCACTCGCCGGCCAACTTTCTCATAGAGCGCCACGCCGACGTCTTTTTCACACTGTGCCAGTTGTTGGGAGATGGCCGAGTGCGTATAGCGCAGCGGTTCCGCCACGGCAGTGACGGTGCCGAGGCGTTGCAGCTCGTAGAGAATGCGCAGGCGATGCAGATCCAACATGACAGAATCCCTAACAGGTACGTGTTAAAAACTGTAGATAGACTAACAGTTCTTCCCACCCCACAATGGTCTGCATGACCAATCCGATTGCAGTTTTGTGCGTCATCGGCTCGTGCATTTCAATCCAGCTCGGAGCGAGCCTCGCCATCCAGCTCTTCCCCATCGGCGGCCCGTGGGGCACCGCCTCGCTGCGTTTGCTCTTCGCCGCCGTGATTCTGCTCGCCATTGCGCGACCGCGCGTGCGCACGTGGAGCCGTGAGAAGTGGATCTCCGCGAGCATTTTCGGACTCACGCTGGGCCTGATGAACGGATTCTTCTATGCCGGCATCGAGCTTGTTGCGCTAGGTCCTGCCGTGACCATCGAGTTCCTCGGCCCGCTACTGCTGGCGGCGTGCCTCTCACGCTCGCTTCGCGACGCCACCTGCGTCGCCCTCGCCCTTCTCGGCCTGGGCCTGATGGGCCTGGACTCCTTCAACGGAGATCCCCTCAACCTGCGAGGTGTGTTCTTCTTGCTGTGCGCCGGCGCGATGTGGGCTGCTTACATCCTGGCCAGCAAGAAGGCCGGCGCGCTCTTTAGCGGCCAAGATGGTTTGGCCGTGGCTTTCCTCATCGGTGGCTTGGTGCTCCTGCCAGTGGGTGGGCGCGGGGCGATGGCTCTAGCGAGCGATCCTTCGCTACTGCTGCTTGCTTTGGGCACGGGCGTGCTGGCCTCGCTCATCCCCTACTCGTTGGAATTCCTTGCGCTGCGCAAGCTTGCCCCCAACGTCTTTTCCATCCTGATCGCTTTGGAGCCCGTCTTCGCCGCACTCTTTGGCTGGCTCCTGCTCTCCCAGAACGTGTCCCAGCTCAAGCTGGCGGCCATCGGGCTGGTCGTGGTGGCCTCGGTGCTACAAACCATGGCACCGGCGCGCGGGCGCGTGGTTTTCCGCAAAGTGGCACTGCGCCCACGCCACCTGAAGAAGCCCCGGCTGCTGTGGTTTCAGCGGCCACGTAATCGCAGCTGCAACTCCAACGTGGAAGCACCATCGGTGCTCAACCCCGCAGAGCGCTAAGCCAGGACACGAGCCGCCAAGACAGCGAAGTAGATCGAAGCTTTGTCGATCATCACAGTGCCCCTCCGGCAGTCGGCTGCCCCGACGGGTAGCCGCACCTACAGGCAGCCACTCCCGCCGGTAGCCACGCGTACGGGCAGCCGCGCCTGCGCACAGCTGCGTCCGCAGCACTAACGGACGGCCAGACCAACCTTCTGGAAGGACTTCAAATCCGTGTAGCCGCACTTTGCCATGGCGCGCTTGAGTCCACCGACCAAGTTGAGCTCACCCAGCGGCTCGTTGGACGGGCCATGGAGCACGACCTCCAAGGAAGGCGCACCCGCTGAGGCATCCTCGGCGGCGCCAGAAGTTGCGTTGCCAGAAACGTCGGTGCCCGAAACATCGGCGCCAAAAGTGCCGGTGCCCAGGAGGGAATTGGCCACGCCAATCGGCTCAATGAGGCCGCGCGGGAAACGCGGGTGGCCGGCCGTGGACGGCCAGTACCAGCCCTTGCCACCAGCCTCCGCCGCGCGAGCCAGGACTGGCCCGAGCACGACCCCATCAGCGCCACAGGCAATGGCCTTGGCGATGTCTGCGGAGGTGAAGATGTCGCCGTCGGCAAGCACGTGCACGTAGCGGCCCTCGGTCTCATCCAGGTAGTCGCGGCGTGCGGCCGCAACATCCGCGATGGTCGTCGCCATGGGGATATCAATACCTACGGTCTCCGGGTTGGTGTTCACACCGGCGCCGACGATGATGCCCGCAGCGCCCGCGCGCATGAGGTGCAGCGCCGTGGTGTAATCCGCCACGCCACCAGCCACCACCGGGGTATCCAGCGAGCCGATGAACTCCTTCAAGTTGAGCGGCTCGCCGCCAGTCTGCACGTGCTCGGCAGAAATCAAAGTGCCGTGGATGAACAGCAACTCCGCGCCGGCCTTAATAACCACGGGCGCCAGCTCGCGGGCGTGCTGCGGGGAGACGCGCACGGCCACGGTCACGCCGGAATCGCGCACCTGCTCGATGCGCTCTGCCAGCAACTCCTCATTCAGGGGTGCTGCGTGCAGCTCCTGCAGCGTGGACAGGTCGCCGAAGTTCTCCGTCACGCGAGCAATCGCGCCTTCCAAATCCTCGTGACGGCCCCACAGGCCTTCGGCGTTAATAACCCCCAAGCCGCCCTGCTTGCCCATCTCGATGACAAATTCGGGTGTGGCCAGCGCGTCGGTCGGCGCCGAAACGAACGGAACGTCGAAGGTGTAGGCATCGATGTGCCATGAGGTGTCCACGTCCTTGGAGGAACGGGTGCGGCGAGTCGGCACCAGGGAAATCTGGTTCAAGTCATAGGTGCGGCGGGCCTCGCGGCCCACGCCGATTTCTACGTAATCGCGCATTCTTAGTCCTTAGCGGTAGTTCGGAGCTTCGACAATCTGCTGAAGGTGGTGCGGGTGAGACTCCTTAAGGCCCGCAGCGGTGATCTGGACAAACTGCTTGGTCTTGAGCTCAGCCAGGTTAGCGGAGCCGGTGTAGCCCATGGAAGCGCGCAGGCCGCCCACAATCTGGTGAACGATGGCATCAATATCACCGCGGAAAGGCACGCGTCCCTCGACGCCTTCTGGCACCAGCTTGTCCTCACTCTTGACGTCGGCCTGGAAGTAGCGGTCCTTGGAGTAGGAGCGCTTCTCGCCCGTCAGGCCGCGGCCCTGCATGGCACCCATGGAACCCATTCCGCGGTAACGCTTGTACTGCTTGCCCTGGACCACAACGATGTCACCCGGTGCCTCCGTGGTACCGGCCAGCATGGAGCCCAGCATGACGGCATCGGCGCCGGCCGCCAGGGCCTTGGCGACGTCACCGGAGTACTGCATGCCGCCGTCACCAATAACCGGCACACCCGCCGGACCTGCCACGGCGGCGGCCTCCATGATGGCGGTGATCTGCGGGGCACCTACACCCGCCACAACGCGCGTGGTGCAAATGGAACCCGGTCCGATGCCGACCTTGATGGCGTCGGCGCCGGCCTCAATCATGTCGCGTGCAGCAGCACGGGTGGCCAGGTTGCCACCGATGACGTCAATGCGGTCACCAAAATCCTTCTGCACGCGGGAGACCATCTCCAGCACGCGGTTGTTGTGGGCGTGGGCGGAGTCGACGACGAGGACGTCTACGCCGGCGTCGACAAGCTGGCCTGCGCGCTGGTAGGACTCCTCACCGGTACCGATGCCCGCCGCCACGAGCAGGCGCCCGGAAGCATCCTTGGAGGCGTTGGGGAATTGCTCGGTCTTGACAAAGTCCTTGACGGTAATGAGGCCGACGAGCTTGTTCTCATCATCAACGATGGGCAGCTTCTCCACCTTGTTGGCGGACAGCAGCTCCAGCGCCTCTTCCTTGCTGACGCCTTCCTTGGCCACGACTAGCGGCATCGGGGTCATGATCTCGGAAACCTTGCGGGAGAAATCCGGCTCGAAGCGCATGTCACGGTTAGTGCAGATGCCCACGAGGGTGCCTTGCTTATCGACGACCGGCAGGCCCGAAATCCGGTACCGCGCGCACAGCGTGTCTACCTCGTCGATAGTCATGTCCGGGGTGGCCGTGACCGGGTCGGTGACCATGCCGGACTCGGAGCGCTTCACAATCTCTACTTGCTGAGCCTGCTCCTCTGCGGAAAGGTTGCGGTGCAGGACGCCGATGCCGCCCTGACGCGCCATGCCGATGGCCATGCGGGCCTCGGTCACCGTATCCATCGCGGCGGAAGCCAGAGGCACGCCGAGGCGAATGTTGCGGGTGAACTGCGCCGAGGTATCCACCTCGGAGGGAACGACGTTGGATTCTGCGGGAAGCAGCAGAACATCATCAAAAGTAAGGCCGTAGAGTGCAATCTTGTCGGGGTTGTCTCCGCCGGTGTGGACGTGGCTCATGAGGGTGGGGCTCTCCTAAACTGACCAGATAGTTGTATGCGGTAGCCCTCACTGTAGTGCGTGGACGCCCCGTAGTGGTAGCCGTGGGTATAGAAAAAGTCTCTATAGGGAATTGCCTTGCGCGCACGGAGTCAATAGGCTCGCAGACGTGAACTTTTTCGCCAACATGCCCCGCGATCCCTTCGCGGACGACCCGAACGACCCAGCTTCCTTCCTCGAGGAGGATGAGCACGTCGAGCCGCTGTCTGAGGAGGACCGTCTCGCCGTCATTCATGATCTGGCCATGGTCCAAGAGTTTGCGCGTGTTTTGAGCCCGCGCGGCATCGACGGCATCTTCTTTTTCTGCGAGGACTGCGAAGAAAACCACTTCTACGAGTGGGACATTATGGCCTCCAACATGCAGGCTACGCTGGCAGGCCAGCTCGCCCCCGTGCACGAGCCGGGTGCCGAGCCGGATCCGATGCGCTATGTTCCGTGGGATTATGCGGTGGGTTACCTCGACGGTATGGATTCGCGCTACTAGCGCGGCTGAAGTACCGCGCAGCTCAACGACAAGAACCTCTTTCCTCCTGGTGTGGGAGGAAAGAGGTTCTTTGTGGTTTTATTGCTGGAACTGCGGCGGCGGGAGCTGACCGTTATCCCCAGCGCCATCCGAGTTGTCATTCTGCGGTGGCGTCGCCTGCTCTCCACCACTCGGCTGACTTGGCTCCGGCTGGTTCTGCGTCGGCGGCTCCAGTGGGTTACCTGCCGATACCGTACGTGTCACCACGACGGTAGAGACCGCAGTCTCGGTCTGCGTGACGGTCTCCGGCTCCGGTGGCTTCTGCTCCTCTACAGGGGCGGGCTTCTCCACCGTCTGCGTCTGCGTCACCGTGGTGCGGGGCTGTTGTTTCGTCGTACTCGGGGACTCCGCCTCGCGTTCCCGCTTGGCCTGATCCACCATCTTCCGGGCTTCTTCAAGCAGCTGACGGGTGCCGTCCATATCGCCCTCAGCGGAACGCCTCTCCATTTCATCGAGTGTTCCGGCGAGCTCGACCACAGACACATCGTGCTCGTCTGCGCCGAAGAGCGACTGGTTCACGCCATACAGCGGGGAACCCGGTCCGGCGTTGACCACCACAGCTCCGGTACCTGCAATGAGCAGCGTAGCTGCGGCCGCTCCAATGAGGCCGTGCATGAATGGCTTGCTCCGACGGCGACGTGCCGCGCCGAGGGAAATAACCTCCGGCTCCTCCTCCGCGCCTTCGATGAGGGGGGCCGGGGGCATCTGCTTTTCGACGTCCCCGCGCAGCTCCAGCAGAAGACCCGCCAACTCATCACCGCCATCGGAGGGATCCGTTCCTTCGGAGAGAGTGGTGAGGAATGCATCATCATCGACCAAAGGCTGCAGCTGCTCAGCGACACCCTGCTGAGGCTGGTCCTTTTTTGCCATGATGTCCTCCCTTCCTTATTAGTAAAATTTTAATTTGTCGGTGCCAAGTACCGATGGCTCACTGCTAGCTCTGGGCTAGCCCAACTACTGGTTCACACTGCTGGTTCACGACGTCTCGTGCGAATCGAGGGATTTGCGCAATTGCGCAAGTGCACGATGTTGCGCCACGCGGACTGCGCCAGGGGTAGACTCCACAATTTCCGCAGTCTCCTCTGCCGACAGCCCCACGAACACACGCAAGATGATAATGTCCCGGGCCTTGTCACTTAACGTATCGAGCATTGCCCGCACTCTGTTACTACCGTCTACTTCAAGGGCGGATTCTTCGGGGGTAGCGTCCTGAGCGGCGTCTTCCGGAAGGTCTTCCGTCGGGTGGGTGTGGTCGCGGCTGAGGGCCCGGTGAGCGTCGGTCACCTTGTGGGCAGCGATGCCATACACATAGGCCATAAACGGGCGGCCCTTGTCCTTGTACGTGCCAATCGACGTCGCCACCGCCAAGCAGATCTCTTGTGCCACATCCTCCGCCGTGGGCTGGCGGTGACCGCCAATGCGTGCGCGGCAATAGCGCAGGACCTGCGGGTGAATGATGCGCATGATGCGCTGCAGGGCACGGCGGCTACCGTCGACGGCTAGCGGAACGAGGTCCGCTAGTTCCTTATCGCTGTCGCGCTTCGCCGCTGTGGAGGAGCCGCCTGCGCCTGTAGCATGTGTAGCCACTGCCATCCTTGCTCTTCTGCTTTGTGCTCTTCTGCCTAAAGTCTTTTCTGAATGAATTCGTTTAATTCATTACTACATATTCTGCATGAACATCATGTCATAACCATTTGGCGAAACCCGAAACGACGGGTCCATTCCCCGGCTTTTGAGCTGTGATAAAAAGTTCATTCATCGTTCATCTTAACCTTAAATGCAGGTCATACTGGGTAAACGTGAGGAATTTCGGCTCGTTACACCTGCATGTCAGCAATGCTTAACGCGCCGTTTACCAAGGGAAGACACACTTCTATCTCGTCTTACTTCGCCCTAGCGCTCACGGGACCATCTCCCGTGTTGAGTCGCGCTTACAGCACGCCTCGCGCTTGGAAACTCTATCTTTGACGAATAAGGAGAATCGAACGTGTCTCAGCCTTTCCTGCTCCCCGGGCCCAATACGGACTTCTGGGATTGGCAGCTACACGGCGCTTGCCGTGGGGAAAACTCTGACGTGTTCTACCACCCAGACGGCGAGCGCGGTCGCGCCCGCGCCCAGCGCGAAAACCGCGCCAAGGCTATTTGCCACACCTGCCCAGTCATCGAATTGTGCCGCGAACACGCCCTCGCATCCGGCGAGCCCTATGGCGTGTGGGGCGGCATGAGCGAATCCGAGCGCGTCGTTGCCTTGCGCTCGCGCCGCACCCACGCGACCGTCGGCGCCTAGTCCGCCCTCCCCCAGCCATGGCGTTAAGCAGGCTGCGCTGATATTCAGCAGCCGGCAATTGGAGGCCGGTAGAAGCCGCCAGTTCTACAGCACCTGCGCTAGGTAGCGGGCGGTCAACGTGTCCTTGTCGAGGAACTCGCGCGCGTTCTGCGCCAAGCACGTACCCTGACACTCTGGGGCAACCTACAAAGACCACTGCGCGCTCGACAAAGGCACGAATATGCTTCTGTAGGGACTCCACGGGTTTGCTCAACACGTTCGTCTTGAGCCGCGTGACCAGCCTCATGTAACTCATGCTGACGCCGCCGACCTTGACCTTGGTCTCGGTCTCATACAGGTTGCGTTTTTGCTCCTCGGTGAAGTCTTGGACCGGCACGTCGGCCGAATACAGCCCGGACTCGGCGTAGGCGCGCCACATCCACGAGTCCACCTTCATGCCGGGGTACATGATGGAGCCATCGTTGAGGGAATAAGCTGCGGGCTCGCCCGCGCGGGATTCTGCTAGGCGGGAAAAGCACGCGCAGGTGCCCGGTGATTGTCGGTGGCGGTGCCGAAGGTGGAGCGCGCAGAGGCCGCCCTGGGTTCCTGGCCTACGACGATGGCGGCGGTCAACCCTTCCAAGCGGTCCACGTCGGGGCGCGGTGGAGCTTGCATGAAGCCCGGGTAGGTTTCGTTGATGAGCCGCTGCGATTCGGCAGCGATGGTGTCGAAGACCAGCGAGGTCTTGCCGGATCCGGACACGCCGGTGACAACGGTGAGCTTGCGCTTGGGGATGCGCACATCCACGTTCTTGAGGTTGTTTTCGCGGGTGCCGGTGGCGGTGATGAATTCTTGTTCTACGGCTCCACAGTCTCATAACGGGGCAGAGATTCCCGCCCCACGGCAAAGGCCCGCCTCCCCGCGATGGATGCGGGCGGCGGGCCTTCCTTATGGCCACGCGGGGAGCTACCGCTCCCTGCGGGAACCCTTGTGGCGACGCGGGAAACGTAGGTTTCCCGCGTGCACGTTTAGTGCGCGTGCGCGTGTCCAGCCTGAGCCGGCTCTTCCTCAGCGGGCTTCTCCACGACGGAAGCCTCGGTGGTGAGCACCATGCGGGCCACGGAGGCGGCGTTAACCACGGCGGAGTGGGTGACCTTTACCGGGTCGATGATGCCCTGCTCCAGCAGGTTGCCGTACTCCAGGGTGGCGGCGTTGAAGCCTTCACCGTTGGCCTGCTCGGCAACGCGGGCGACGACGACGGAACCATCCAGGCCGGCGTTCTCAGCGATCCAGTAGGCCGGGCGGGTCAGCGCACGGGCCACAGCCTGCACGCCAATCTTGGCCTCGCCCTCGAAGCCCTCGGCAAAGGCCTTGAGCTCCTGGGAGATCTGAACCAGTGCGGAGCCGCCGCCGGCGATAACGCCTTCTTCAACGGCCGCGCGGGCGGCGTTGATGGCATCCTCGACGCGCAGCTTGCGCTCATTGACCTCGGTCTCGGTAGCGGCACCAACGCGGATGACGGCAACACCGCCAGACAGCTTGGCCAGGCGCTCCTCGAGCTTCTCCTTATCCCAGGTGGAATCGGTGCGCTCGATCTCGCGCCGGATCTGCTCGCGGCGCTCCTCGACGGCCTCAGCAGTACCTGCACCATCCACAATCACGGTGTCCTCCTTAGACACGGTGACGCGACGTGCAGAACCGAGAACCTCAGGGCCAACCTCCTTGAGGTTGATGCCGACCTCCGGGTCGACGACCGTAGCACCGGTGACAACAGCCAGGTCATCCATGAAGCCCTTGCGGCGCTCGCCGAAGTACGGCGACTTCACGGCGGCGACCTTGAGGACCTTACGGATGGAGTTCACGACGAGCGCCTGCAGCGGCTCGCCCTCGATGTCCTCAGCGATGATCAGCGTCGGGCGCGAGGACTCCGCGATCTTCTCCAGCAGCGGCAGGAAGTCCGGCAGGGAGGAGATCTTGTTGCGGACGAGGAGAATTGCGGCGTCGTCAAGCACGGCGTTGTAGGTCTCCTCCTCCGTCGCAAAGTACGGGGAGAGGTAGCCCTTGTCGAAGGAAATGCCCTCGGTCACGTCCACGGTGGACTCGATGGTTTGGGACTCCTCGACGGTCACGACGCCGTCCTTGCCCACCTTGTCCATCGCGCCGGCAACCATCTCGCCGACCTCCGCATCGCGGGAGGACACGGTAGCAACCTGGGAGATCTCTGCGGAGGAGTTCACCGGGGTGGCGCGCTTCTTGAGCTCCTCGACGACCTTTTCAGCGGCCGCCTCGATGCCCTTGTTGAGCTCCACCGGGTTAGCACCGGCGGCAACGTTGCGCAGGCCCTCGAAGACGAGTGCCTGGGCCAGCAAGGTCGCGGTGGTGGTACCGTCACCGGCGATGTCGTTGGTCTTGACGGCCACGGACTTCACCAGCTGGGCGCCGAGGTTCTCAAAAGGATCGTCGAGATCAATGTCGCGGGCGATGGTGACGCCGTCATTCGTGACGGTCGGGCCACCAAAAGCCTTAGACAGCACGACGTTGCGGCCGCGGGGGCCGAGGGTGACCTTGACGGCGTCGGCCAGCGTGTCTACACCGCGCTGGATGCCCTCGCGGGCCTCCTGGTCAAATGCAATCAGTTTTGGCATAGGGTTAATCGCCTACTTTTACTTCTCGATGACAGCGAGCAGGTCGCGAGCGGACAGCAGGAGGTACTCCTGGCCGTCGTACTTCAGCTCGGTGCCGCCGTACTTGGAGAAGATGACGGTGTCACCCTCGTTAACGCCGACCGGAATAACCTCGCCCTTATCGTTGGTGCGGCCCGGGCCGACGGCTACGACGGTGGCCTCCTGCGGCTTCTCCTTCGCGGAGTCCGGGATAACCAGACCGGACGCGGTGGTGGTCTCAGCTTCAACGATCTGGACGAGGACCTTGTCCTCCAGCGGCTTGATGTTTGCCATGATGATTTCCTCCAAAGTGTTCCTAGTGCACGTCCACGTGGACGTGCGTGTGCCGGTTGTGGGTAGCCCAGCACAGCCGTCGTCGCGGGTGAACAACTGTGGGTCAAAACAACCTGCCTAGCACTCTACCCGCGCGACTGCTAGCCCTCAACGTTGTGGGCCGCTAACCCGTTCGCCCTCCGCGAACGACGCCGCTCGTGCGTGTACAAAGCCGGCCAGCGCCAGCTTGACGGTGCCCAGGGCGATAAACATTGCGCCGAATATTACGGCGAAGGACGGCCACCATAGCTCCTCCAGGATTGTCCGACCGAGTGCTTCTTGTGGGGTAAGGAGGCGGTGGAGTGGGAGGAGCGTCGCCAAGCACAGCGCACAGACCACGCCAGCCGCAGTCAAGGCGAGGCAAGCCGCCTCCCCTACTTGCACGCGCATCCAAGCCAAAGGGGCAGCACCTGCCAAGGTAAGGCCACGAATATCGGCTGCGATGCGGCCGTGCATCAGCAGCGAGGTAAGCACGGCGCCCACGATGCTAGGGGCAAAGACAGGCCCTAAAAGGGCGACGAAGACTTGCCAGGAGGACAAGGTACCGCCGGCGCCTGCGTCGTTCCCAAAGCGCAGACCCGAGCCGACGGCGACGATAAAGCCACCGACGAGCACCCACGGCACGATGTGCGGGGTGGAAAAGGACCGGCGCACGCGCACGTTGGCCCCAGCGATGCCGGCCGCGCGGGTCCATTGATCCAGGGCAGGCATAAGCCAGGGTAAGAAGAGCGCGACGAGGATGACCAAGCCCATCTCGGCCGACAGGAGGTCGCCGGGGTCATCGATGTGCAGGCACCCGTAAACCGTGCCGCCGATGGCCGCGGATGCGAGCAGGAATTTCACCATGAGCCACACCGGGTGTGCGGTGGCGCGCGGGCGAAAGACTCGGCGCAGTGGAGGGAGCGCGCCAACTAGGGCCGCGGACATGCAGACGGCTACCGCAATGACAACAACCTGGCCGGTTATGGCAATATCTGGCATGGGGATGCCGTCACTGCGCAGGGCACGCACACACGGTGCGAGCAGTGGACGGGCCGGCAGCACACCGAGTAATCCGGCGGCCGCGCTGACCACCGCGACTTGGCCCAGAATGAAAAACAGGATCATCCATCTCGGCATGCCCACCATGCGCCAAGAACGATAGACCGGTTCACGCTCGGCGATAATAAGGCGCATCTGAGACAGCGTCACCAGCACCACCACGCACAGTGACATTGCCAGCACCGTGCCGCCCAGAGGCCCAGCGGGGTTTTCTTCGGCTCCGGAGGAACCGACCAGCATGGCTAGCGCTAGGGTGCACGAGGTGGAAGACACCACCAAGGTCAACGCTACGGCCAGCCACGATAGCCAATTGGACTGTAAGTCCTTAAGCCACACCAACATGGGCCGCCTCCTCCAAGGAAATGACCCGGTCGGCCGCCTCGGCGGCAAGGTGCGAGTGAGTCACCATGATCACGCTGGCTCCATCGCGGGCGACGGCGCGAAGGTGGGATAGGACGGTGGAAGCGGTGGCGTCGTCAAGCGCGCCCGTAGGCTCGTCAGCGAAGATATAGGGCGCTTGGGCCAGCAATGCCCGGGCGACGGCCACGCGTTGCTGCTGCCCACCAGACAGCTGCGCGGGCAGGCGACTCTCCAATCCAGCGAGACCGAGCGAGTCGAAGACCTCTGCCACCCGGCCGCGTGTAGGGCGCCGTCCGGAAAAACGCGCCGTCAAGGTAGCATTGCGCTGCGCGTTGAGGGATTCCAGCAGGTTGTAGTCCTGAAATACAAATGCACGCTGCTTGCGCCCCGGCGCGTTGACTTGGCCGGACGTGGGCTTATCTAGCCCGGATAGCAGGTTCAGGAGCGTGGTTTTGCCGCTTCCGGACGACCCCATGATGGCCACGAATTCACCTGGGGCGATGGACACACTGACGCGATTGAGCACGGTGCGGCGGCCGTAGCGCTTACTAAGGTTTTCTGCTTTTAACATGCCTCTGATTCCACTCGGCCACGCAACGCAATGACATGGAGCGGGCTACCCGGAAAATGGTGGAGCTAACTCCACTGCCCTTCCACCGGCATGGCGGATAGGGTCGAAGACTATGCGAACCCTCAAAGCCTGTGCGTGGAGCCTCCTCCTCGGCGTGCTGTGTATCCCAACCTTGGTGATTTCGGTGTTGATGCTGCCGTGGATCCCGTTGGTGGGTCGCGCCACGGAATTTGTCGGCCGGTTGGGCGCAAAGTGGATGGGCGTGGAAATTCCACCCCGGCGCGCAGATCGATGGTTTGATTGGCAGCAGTTCTATCACCTCGTGTTGCAGTTATTGATTTCAGCTGCGTGTTTTACCGCGTGGACGGCCCTGGGTTTCACAGCAGGTGTGCTAGTGATAGCGCCATTCGTGCCTAAGGCTGAGTTCTCCGTTGGCGAGTGGTCCACCTCCAACCGTCCGCTGATTTTCTTCACCTGCTGGCTGGCCGCGGCAATGCTGGCGGCTCTATTGGTAGGCCTCAACCGCCTCTTGGTCTTGGCGTCGACCACGCTAACGCGGCTGGCATTGAGTCCTTCGGCTGAGGAATTGGCAGCCTCGCGTGCCACACTCATTGATGCCTTCTCCGGCGAGCGCCGCCGCATCGAACGCGAACTGCACGATGGTCCGCAGCAGTACCTCACCGCGCTCAAGCTCAACTTGGCCGCGGCAAAACGACAAGCCCCGTCCCAAGCACAGCAGGCCTTGACTGACGCAGAACATAATGCCTCTTTGGCCCTGGCTTCATTGCGGGCGACAGTGCGTGGCATTGCGCCGCAGGTGCTTTTCGATGACGGACTTATCCCCGCCCTCGACGAGTTACTCGCCCATTCCGGGCTTGAGACCACACTTCGTGTAGAGGGCGCTGAGAGCTCGATTGACGAGACCACAGCACTGCTGGCCTACCATGCAGTCGCCGAGGCGCTCACAAACGCCTCTAAGCACGGCGCAGCCACCAAAGCCGCGGTAACGGTCGCTTTTAGGGATATGCTGCGCCTAGAAATCGTAGATAATGGCACGGGACCCACGGACAAAGAGCTGGACGGTGAGAGTGCAGCTGTGGGTTCGGGCACGGGCCTCGCCGGGCTGCGCGAGCGTGCTGCTGCACTCGGCGGCACGGTGACCTTTGATGCTGCTAGCGCCAATGCTACGGGTGAAGGCGGCGGCCAGCTGCTGGTCAAACTACCGCTGAAGGAGGCGAAATGAAGCTACTACTCGCAGAAGATTCCGCGCTCCTGCGCGCGGGGCTGGAGCAACTACTCAGTGCGTTAGGCTATAGCGTAACGGCAGTCACAGATGCCGAAGCACTGCGCGCCATCGCAGGGCAGGAAGACTTCGACCTCATTATCAGCGATGTGCGTATGCCGCCCACGATGACCGATGACGGGCTTCAAGCCGTGCATGATCTGCGGGCAGCCAACCCCGCCCAACCCGTAGTGGTGCTCAGCCAATACGTAGCGGCAAGCTATCTCGACCGCCTCCTGGAGCACGGCGGATTCGGGTACCTACTCAAGGAGCGCGTTTCTGATGTTGAAGAATTCGTGCGCACGCTTAACGATGTCGCCCGCGGCGGCACCGTGGTGGACCCAGAGGTGGTCACGGCGCTGCTTTCCGCAAGGCACACTGGTTTAGCCCGGCTCACCGCTCGCGAGCGGGAGGTACTGGGGCTTATGGCCCAAGGATTGAGCAATAAAGACATTGAGGACGCGCTCGTCCTTACCTCCGGAGCAGTAAGCAAGCACGTCTCCAATGTATTTATAAAACTCGGGTTTCGACCCGAGGACTCCAACCGACGGGTGAAGGCCGTATTGACATGGCTGCGGCACACCGAGCGCTAGAAAAGCGCTCAGGCCCTACAAACAAAGGCTGGAATTAGACCTGCCGGTGGGAGTTCAGCACAGCCGCGCGCCACAGCTGGTACTCCTCCGGGTTGTCCTCGCGGTAGTTCTTCACCGCGCGGATGCCGTGCTCCACGGCTTCGACGACTTCGTCGATGTTCTTATCGTCACCGTCGGCAGCGACAAAGATGACCGGTCCGCAGATGGAGCGGATTGGGTCCTGCAGGAAAGCGGAGTTGCCGGTAGCCGCAGCATTGCGGGCCAAGGAGGCCACCGGGTTCGGGTCGGCGTCGTCAGCCTTCGCGTTCGGGTTAAACAACGCCGCGTAGGTCTGGCCATCATCCTGGAAGGCCACGGAAACGCGATCCTCGGTGGTACCACCGAGGAATTGATTTGCCTGTTCGAGCTCAAACTCGATGATGCGGCGGGACAGATCAGGGTTAACGAGGAATCCAGTGGTCATAACGGTGTGAGCTCCTTGTGTGTGAGCCGGACGATTATCGGTCATCACACTACCGGCACCCTGGGGGTTGCGCATCCGCTAGAGCGCACCCCCAAGTACGCCTCCGCTAGAGCGCGGCCGTGACCGGCGTCCTCAATCTCGACGACACAGAGCGCGGTACGAATCTTCTAGCGCGCAGCGGCGACGAGGGGGACTTCCACCTCAAGCTGCGTATCCGTCCCGCATGCCAGGCCGGAAGGCTCTGCGCCTTCGTGAATGAGCTGGGCGGCCACCGCCGCAATCATCACGCCGTTGTCGGTGCATAGCTTGAAGCGCGGCACACGCAACTCAATGCCCGCAGACTCGCAGCGCTTTGCCGCCAGTGCGCGCAGCCGCGAATTCGCTGCCACTCCGCCGCCGAGCAGCAGCACCTTGGCGCCTGTGTCCTGGCAGGCGCGCACAGCTTTGGCAGTCAGCACATCTGCCACCGCTTCCTGGAAGGAGGCGCAGAGCTCCTCAACCTGGACCGTCGTGCCCTCGCGCTCGGCTTTTTCCACGTGGCGCGCCACCGCAGTCTTGAGCCCTGAGAAGGAGAAGTTGTGGCGGTTGGGCCCGCGCAGGTCCTCAGCCTTGGACAAACCCCGCGGCAGGTCGATGGTGGGCTTTCCTTGGGCAGCCAGCTTATCGATGATCGGCCCTCCCGGATACCCCAAGCCCAGCAGGCGGGAGACTTTGTCGTAGGCTTCGCCGGCGGCGTCGTCAAGCGTGGTGCCCAACTCCTTCATGGGTTTGCCCACGGCTTCCACCTCGAGCAGCTGCGTGTGGCCGCCGGAGACGAGCAGTGCCACCGAATGCGGCAGCTCCTCGCCCTCCAGGTTCGCCACCGCGACGTGACCGCCGAGGTGGTTGACGCCGTAGAAGGGCACGCCCCACGCGGAAGCAAAAGCCTTGGCTGCCGACGCTCCGACGAGGAGCGCGCCGGCTAGGCCCGGGCCCACGGTGGCGGCCACCGCATCTGGCTTCTTGACGCCCGCTTCCTCCAACGCCGCCTTCATCACCTGTGGCATGGCCTCGAGGTGGGCGCGGGAGGCAATCTCCGGAACCACGCCGCCGAAGCGCGCGTGCTGCTCCATGGAGGAGGCGACGACGTCGGCGCGGATCTCCATGTGGCCGTTATCAGACAGCTCGATGATGCCCACGCCGGTTTCGTCGCAGGAGGACTCGATGCCGAGGATTAACATCTTTCACTCTTTCGTGGTCGATACATGGTGTGGGCGTCCGCACCGGAGGGTTGATAGTAATTGCGGCGCAGGCCGTTGATGACAAAATCATAGGCCTCGTAGAGGCGGATGGCCGGATCGTTGCCTACGCGCACTTCGAGGAAGATGGGCGCGTCGTGGGAATCTGCACGTTCGACGATGGCGTCCATCATCAGCCGCGCGATGCCCTGCCGTTGGGCCGCGGGGTCGACGCCGATGGTGCGGATTTCGTACTCCGGCCAAGCAGCGGGGCCCATGCGGCCCACGCCGGCATAGCCGAGAACTTCGGCGCGGTTGACGTTGTGGCCCACGCGGTTGACGCTTGCGTCAACCGCCCAGTACGTGGTGTGGCCCGCCGCGATTTCCTGCTCGAAGGCTCGCGCCGGCCAGGGAGTTTCCCCGGGGAAGAGTACTTTTTCCAGCTCGGCGCAGCGGGGTGCGTCGTCAAGCACGAGCGGACGCAGCCTCATGATGCCGCTGTGTCCTCGATGCCGCCGACCAAGGCAGCCGAGCGCGGCTTGGCCTGTGGTTCCACGGCATCGGGACGGCGAAGGTAGAGCGGGACAAGCGGCTCAGGTTCAGCGGACAGATCGGCGCAGGCAACCAAACCCGCTGCGCGCGGGGTAGCCCACTCACGGGGAAGGTCAGCGATGCCCTCCGGCAAACGCGGGGCAATAGACTCGGGGAACACTAGGCGCACGCTTTCCGGGCTCGCGAGTCCGGCGGCGCTCAGATCAAGGGTTTCCGGCTTCGATACGTTTGGGCCGCTGCGACGCTCCCCATCGGCAAAGGTGGCCCAGTAGACCTCTTTGCGGCGGGCGTCGATGGCCACCAACCACTCCCCCGCGCGGCCGTGCGCGATGGCGTCCAGAGTGCACACACCATGGACCGGCAGATCAAGGGCCACTCCCAGGGCGGAAGCGGTAGCCATGCCTACGCGCAGACCGGTAAACGGCCCGGGCCCCATGCCCACGACGATGACGGAGAGATCTGGGTAGGTCAGGGAGGCGTCGGCAAGCAGCTCTTCGATAGTAGGGATGAGCTGCTCGTTGTGGGCGCGCGTACCGCTGATAACACGGTCGATGCTCTCCCCGGTGTCGGTATCAACGATGCCCGTGACCAGATCCGTGGTGGCGGTATCGAGTGCGAGAACCTTCATTAGCCTGCGAGGTGCCAGTCGGTCTCAACGTAGTCAGGGTTGTTCTTCCCCAATTTCTCCACGTATTCCGGGGTATCGCGCATAAACTGCAGCGGCTGTCCCTGCTGGAACGGCAACAGCGGCGGGATATTCTGGCTAGCAGCTTCCGGTGTCTTCAGCTGCTGCAGGAAACCATCACAGAGGTCCACCTTCGCGCGCGACAGCTTCTCCGCCTTGAATTCGTTGTACTGCGAGACCAGCAGCATGTAGTTCACGTCATCAGGCACAGCCCCATCGACGAAGTCGATATTCAGGTTTCCCGTCTCCACTCCGCGCTCCTTGAGCTGCTCTTCGGTGATACCCGGGCAGACGGCTGCGGCCGCACTCCACTCTGGGCCGTACACATCCTGCGGGATGAACATAGCGAAGTCCAGATTCTTCGGGTAGGCGCTCAGGGACTGAGCAACGGTTGAGGGCTCCTTCGACTCCGCGTCCGCCGTCCGGACCATCGGCAGCACGATGAGCGCGGCAAGGAATACGGCGAAGCCGCCGATAACGACAGTGGTGATGAATTGACCAAGCTTGTTCATAAAGGTGGTGTTAGCTCCTCACGCGGGGATAGCGGGAATAAACAGTACGGGGATATCCTACGCGACGACTATCAAACAATAATCAAGGCCAAGACCTGGCACATGAGAATCTTTCCGATCATCGTCGTGGGATACACGGTGGCATAGCCGCGCTCTGCCAGCTGAGTACCGGTCTGCGGGTTGAGGTAGGCCATGATCGCTGGGTTCGTGGTCATACCCGCGGCGATGCCCATCGACTCATCAAACTTCAGGCGCAGCACCAGCATGGATACCGCGACGATGCCGATGGCGGAGACCAGCGACAGCACCATGCCCACACCGATGTACTTCAGGGAGGTCGGATCCGACAGCGCATCACGGAACTGGCCGCCTGCCGACGTACCCACGCCCGCCAAGAACAAGGTCAAGCCCAGCGTGGAGATTGTCTGCTTGGCGTGGAAAGGAAGCTGCCAGTTAATCGGGCCCGAGCGGCCCAGCGCGCCCAGGATGAGGCCGACGACGATGGGGCCGCCACCGAAGCCGAAAGAGAGCGTCGTGCCACCCGGCAACGGAATCGGGATAGCGCCGAAGAGCAGACCAATGAAGAGACCGAGGGCAAAGGGGAAGAGATCAACGTTGCCGAGTTTGGCTTCGGAGTCGCCGAGGAAACGGCGGACGTCGTCAAGCCTGCCCGGCGCGGTGATAACGCGCACGCGGTCCGAGTAATGCAGGACGGTTTCCTCGTTCGGTACAACGTCCGAGTCACCGCGGCGCACGCGCGCGATGAGGAAGCCTTCCTTCACAGTGTCCAAGTCCTTGAGCTGATAGCCCGCAACACGTGGGCTGGACACGGTCAGGCGGCGGTAGACCAGGCCATCTTCCTCGTGGAGGTTGAGGTGGATCTCCTCACCCAATTGGGAAATCGCGCTATCCAGCGCTGGGGCCGTGCCGTTGAGCAAAAGCTCCATGCCGGCGCGCAGCGGCAGCTCCGGGTGCGTGCGGTGTAGCTCGCCGAGGGCCCGGATGAGCACCTGCGGGCCCTTGAAATCCTGCAGCCTGCCCACAAACGCGACGACCTTGGCGTGCAGCGGGATGCCCAGCTGGCGGCGGGCCAGCTCCGTGTTGCGGTTCGTGCC
>QWCJ01000339.1_pt1 | contig 20065 bp, 24 predicted proteins | sample 1972501 | NCBI WGS metagenome assembly QWCJ01 (sample SAMN09866711, study PRJNA288562) | Human vaginal metagenome isolate term2_vaginal, whole genome shotgun... | isolation source: vagina | host: Homo sapiens | place: USA: California
GGTATCGTTGAAACCCGGATACACGGTAGACGATGACGTGTAAATCTCCGCATCCCAATAGCCAAGATTCTTGCCCGTAAGAGCGTTCACCATACGGTTGAACGCTGTCGCGAAAGCATCCGCAACCTGCCCGGCAGCACCAGCAGCACCCTGCAAAACCCCATTCATGCCGTCAGTAACAATCTTGACGATCTCATCCGTAGAAGCAACCGCTAGGCCGGCAATATCCGCCGCGTTCTTGGACACCAGCGCACTAATCTTGCTTATCTCGGCATCAACATAGGCGGTCAGCTCTCCTGGATCGTAGCCATCGCCAAGGTCAGCAATGGCCTTGTCCACCTTCTTCTGCGCCTCATCCAAACGCGTGTTGATGCTTCCCATCCAGTCGCTAAAGGGCTTCGTCTCACTATGCAGCCGTCCCAGAAGATTCTTCGGCAGATCAACATCTTTAAACGACTGCAAGCGCTTCAGCCCGGGGACACCGCCATTAGACGGATACACCGTCAACTCTGTTTTCGGGAACGTCCCATACTGTGGCTCGAACTCGTTAGGCATTAGTCTCTCCATCCTCCGATCGGGTAGTCATCACTAGGCGGGATATACTCCTTCTCGCCAAGAACAACCTGGGCTATATGAGACGCTAACGCCATAGCTGTCTCTGGGGGCATGATAATAATCTCCCCATCTATCGCAGGGCAGGCCACAGCCTGCGTAACCCGCTTAACAACAGTCTCTCTATCCAGTTCCATTAGCCGATTCCAATCGCCTTAATAGCCTCGCCAACGCGCGCTACACGCTGTTGCAGCTGTCTAATGGGGGAAACGTCGGCATTAGGATTACCGACCGTCACAGACCATCTCAGCCCGTTTTCTCTACTATCAGACCAACTCACAGAAGTAACCCTCTGCACAATGCTATGAGTCATCCACTGTTCAATCTGCACCCCTACCCGGTCACCCAGCGCTAGATCGCCCCAACCTTCACCGCCTACGAGATACGGCGCACCGTCCCGAATATCGCACGTAATCGTCTCCGTGCTACGAGAGTCCCAGAAGCCCTGCCGAATAGCATCAAGAGCCCCTAGAGTATTCGCCTGGTCAGTTGAGACAAACAGTTCCTCGTTATGAATCCACCCCAGCTGTTTCGTGCGGAAAGGAGACTTAATGTTATCGAAGGCAAGGAAAATATCAGAGTAGAAGTTCTTCACCATGTCGTCGACTGTGTCACCCAGTGTGGGCATAAAGAAGATCGAGCCCGCCACATTGAAACCCATCTTAATAAACGCACCAATCGCCTCGTTCACGCCAGGCATCGACTTACCGCCGGTAGACACAGACACAGCAGTACCAGGCTTCACCGTGTAGCTGTACTTTTCCAGGTGACAAGAACGGAAATTCACCCACGGCGCATGACGGCCGACCAGACCCCACGCGCCCGGCAGGCGAGACTCTATAGGCTCCGACGAATCCGTGACATCTGAGAACACTTCGTCAACGAAATTGTCTGCTACAGCTACCGCTTCACGGATAAGCCCCTGCGCAATACCGCCGTTAATGGAGGTTTGCCCCTCGATTGTGTCGGTCTCCACAATATCGAAAAAACACTGACCCTCACGCGCCACCAGACAGCCAGGGTACGGCGCAGGGTCGCCCTGAAACCACCTCCGGTAGGTGAGCCTAAGCTTCTTATCAACCATGATGGGGGTAGCCATTTCAGTCCAGGTTTTCCACCGCGAAGTGATCACGCACGGGCGCGTGTTATCCAACACCAGGGACGACGGGATCACCATGTACTGCCAGTCCCACGGTTGCACACCATCCAGCCAGGTTCTCGGGTCGAGCGGATCATCTGGGATCGTCCACAGATTCATCTCTTGCCGCGCGATGTTAAGAAACAGGGCAAGTTTCAGCATGTAGCGTGAAGGGCCGATAAGGGAAAAATACTTAGGGAACTGCACCGACGCAGGGAGGAACGGATTAGACCTAATAATGACACCGTTTAGCAGGTTCTTATCATCCGGGATAGTAAGCGTGATAGTAGAGCCACCGTCCGCCCCCTCACCCACAATACTCGACGCCAGCCCAGTGAAACGGTGCCCACAGTTCTCCGCCCTCACCAACACATTCTTCGGCGTTTTCCGATTGTCCAGAAGCCAGCCAGCAAGATAGTGAGTACCGGGGAGAACAAGTTTACCCTCATACGGTTCTATCTCGTTTTCCCCAAAATCAGCCTCGATATACCCGTTACCAAGCCCCATCAACATGCCATTACCGTCATAGATATACACTTTGGGCTTCTGACGGCGAGCACGGTAGGACTCCATCTCAGCTACAGCAGCGTCCTTAATATCCTGAAACTCAGTCATTGCGGCTCAACCCCCACGGGCGCGACCAGCGTCTAATCTGTCGGCACTCCACACCACCACCAGGCAGATTACCGATCACCGTGTACGCATCATTGAGAAGTGACGCCATCGACGACACCTTAAAACGAGAACGGATAGCCGGTGTCAGAAACTCGTCAAACTGCGAGTTAACACTAGTAATGGCCTCATCGATTTTCCCTGCCAGCCACTCGAAATCATGAGTCAGTAATTCACTTTGCGGAATCTGCCCTATCGTCCCCTGGAGAGCCTCAGCCACCGCAAGATAAAACGGAACCGGGGCATTCATCGGCAGGTCGAGAGTCTTAAACAACGTTTGCAGCCACGGCAGCGGATTCACATACACCGGAAGCTTCGTAGGCGGAGTATACGGAGGGATAACATGCTCAAAATACTGTCCCCGCATCTGCGCCCAAAACGAGGGGAAACCAGGCGCAATAATCTGGCGTGCGTCCGGCTGCGTATCGACAATAAAGTTCATCCCGGGTCCGGCGTGCGGAAGTACCACAAAGCGGTAGTCGAGGACGCTATCAAGCTCGAAGCCTTTAGAGTTTCGTATAGCCTCCACGTCCCAATCAGGAAGAATCACACTCAACGGAGACTTCACAACCCAGTAGAGGAACATTGGCTGGTCTGATGGGTTCTCCACCGTCATCTCATACTTATAGTGCAGACCGTCGAAAATGAACGACTCCGCAATATCCTCCTCCAGCCACATCGGGTTATCGGCAATACACGTAATGCCCACAGTGGAGAAGCCAATCAGGAACGTGTTCTGATCAATATCATCAGAGGGGGCTTCGGAAAGCATCACATCCAGGTAGCGTGTAGTGCCAGCAACCTTATCGTTGAACGTAATGCGGGTGCTACGGCTATAGTCCCACGCTTGGCGGAATGCAGAATCAATTTCTACCCATCGGTCACGGTTCCCGCCCTTGACATCAAACTTTAGAACAAGTGTTCGAGGCTCGAACTTGTGGTCAAGATACTGTGCCCCAATGCCACGGGCGGTTGTCTGCCGAATCGTCGTCACAGGAGCATCGTAAACACCGTTGAACTCTCTACAGAGCAGCACTCCTTCACTGCCTGCCTTATCGCCACTGACATGCCATAGACTGCCGTCGCAGCCTGTAATAGTGACGTTAAACCGCTTCAGGAACTCCTGGTTAGCTACCGGATCACTCATGCGAAAACTCCCACGCTAGTTTTTTCCTGCGCCATAAACGTGCTGAACATTTGCTTAGCCTCAGACATCGACTGCGGGTAGAGATTGATAGTGACAGTACGGCCACCGCCGTTCCCCTGATAGGAGGCGATAGGCTGCCCCACACCATTTCCGTACACGCCGGAACCGCCAAAGGCCTTATCCATGCCAGCAGTATCGAGCTGCGGAGTATTAAACCCCGGTATACCCATATCTGGGATAAACCCAACAGCAGTATCGCGCCCGGCGCGCAGCATCCGCCCGCCAGCTAAACCGACCTGCTCCGCCGCCATGCCGGCAAGCTGAGACGCCGGCTCCTTCGCAATATCGATGCCAGCAGATAACGCAGTAGTGCCAGTATTAATAGCCCCACTTGCCACACTGCCGATATAGGGGATGAAACTTGCTGCGGTGCCAAGCGCATTACCAGCAGTTTTTACACCCGTACTCGCAAGATCGAAGCTGGCGGAAGTCGCGGAAGATGCAGCAGTCGCCATAGCCTCAGGAACAACATTGTCATACGCCTGGAGCGGAACCTCAGTAAGAGACGTAGCCGCACTACGGGCAAGATTAGAGCCAGACGAGCTACCGAGAGCCTTAGCGATATCGGCCGCCTGCTCCTTCGGAATAACAAGCTCGCCAGCAGTCAACATAGCCGGATTCTTATCTTTGCCCGGCTTGCCTTTCACCACGCCGCCTTTAGACATGTACTGCACTTGCTGGTCTCGGCTCGCGTTCAGCCAGTCAGCTAGAGTAGTCGCAGTTTTAGCCCCGGCGAACCGCAGCATAGCTACCACAGAAGAAGCGGGGTCAAACGGGTCATCTGGCAGTTTTGTATCATTCTGAGAGTTGAACGCTGACCTAGTCAGCCCCCCCAACCCCATGAACACGCTCTTGTTGTCGGCCCATGCGGTGCCCTTTGTCATGCCCTTACCGGACTTTTTCGCTCTCGGAGGTACTTTCCACCCGCCGCGTTCCTGCTGGAACTTCGGGTCGCCTCCAGAAACCCGCCCAATATAGGCGACAGTATCCGGAACAGTATTACCTGCGAGACCAAGATACAGGTGGGCTTTCTCAACAAGCGCCTTCCATTGCCCAGCACCACCGGCAGGGTCATAAGGGGTACCAGCTTCTTGAACAAGAGCAGCACGATACTTCTGGTTCTCAGTAGGAGATTTGATCTTCTCACCGGACGATGTGCCGCCCTCAGCAGCGGCCGCCCTGTCGGCGATATTCTCCTTAGACGGTTTCAGCCCATACTTCATCAGCCCGGCGGGGGAAAGATCGATCCCGGTAGCGTCCTCGAAGATCTTTCTCGTGCCGCTCACCCAGGCGGGGACTTCGGTAGGCAGCCCCCACACTTGCAGAGCAGAGTTGATTTGCCCGGAAAGGAACGAGCTTGTAGCGGTAGCGGCAACGTTGCCGATCATGTCGCCCCATGTAGCGCTACCAGAATCAGCACCGGACGGCGAGGGGCTGGCCGACGCCTCCGGCATATCCCCATCGACAGAACCAGCGTTCGCGGCACTTGAAGCGAACTCATCAACCCCCGGCTGCCGAGTAGAAGCCAACGCGGCCGGTTTAGGCTGAATAAACGCGAACTGATCAGCGCCCGGCAGGTTCCAGCCAGCAGCATTACCGCCAACCTTCCCCATCGACGGGTCAGAACCACCCATCTCAATATTCGTACCATCCGGCAACGTACCAGCAGTATGCCCGTTAGCGCCGTGCCCATACCAACCGAAACGGAGAGTCCCGTCGCCACCCTTACCAAGGGTAAAACCATGTCCGGAAAGCCAAGCGCCCATCGTCGATGTAGAGAAGTAACGCTGGGCGAACGGGGGGAGGCCAACAGCGTAGGCTGCTACAGCGCCCATAGCGCCAGAGCAGTCGCCCCACTCTTTGCCCCCATACACGTACGGGTCACCCTGCAAAGGCTTACCCTCGCTGCCGTCAACGAAGTCGCGTAGCTCCTTGCCTGTACGTTGGGCTACCATCCCGCCCTCGGCAAGGCGTGGAAGCTGTAGCCCAGAGTTCATTGCCTTAATCCACGGCCAATTAGCGGCGGTAGCCTCAGCGTTAACTACAGACTCGCCGTCGGATACCATCACCAGCGGCATACCGGACTCATCAACGCCAACAATGGAGTCACTGGTGCCAGTCCCGGGGCCGTGTAGCTTACCGTCACGCTGCCGTACAGCGCCGCCAGCACGTAGCCCCTGCAACTGTGCGCCCCAATTATGCAGACCGCTAATAAACGGGATCGACACGCCCATAATCTTGCCGGGTAGTGTCGTCATGAACCTGCCCAGAGCGTGCAGCGGCGCCTTAATCAGATCGGCTAGGCCGGAGAAAGCGGCGCGTGCGGCAGACCCAAAGTTGTTGAACAGTCCTTTGAGGCCGTCAATGGAGCTTCCCATCTTGTCAAACACTTTGCCGAACGACGCATTATAAATCTTCTTGAAGAAGTCCCCGGCAGCGCTCCACCCATCACTGATGCGGGCAGTGAAGCCGTCCCACCAGTCGCCCAACATGCCCCACTTTTTGGTGATCCAGTCGGCAGCACTACCGGCAGCCATCTTGATATGATCCCACATGTTGATGAAGAAGTTACGGAACGCATCAGATTTATTCCACAGGATGGCGATAGCCGCGCCGACGGCGGTTAACGTGGCGATAACCCAGCCTACAGGCCCCATAGCGAGTACCCAGCCTGCGGCAACACGCGCCCCTTGGACTAGCGACTGAAAAGCCCACACTGTCATGCGCTTAATAATTTGCAGGGTAGCCCATGCCGCCATTTTCACAACACGCCCAAACTGGATGATCTGCACAGCAGCAGACTTAATCGCAGCGCCCTTGGCGGCAACCCAGCCAGCAGCAGCCTTCACACCAGCAGCAAACGTCTTGAGACCCCACCAGGTAGCCTTGAGCGTGAGATTCGTGAAAATCGGGATAGCAACAGCAGACAGGCCGATGAGGGCAGCCTTCATTCCGGCAGACGATTTATTAAACGTATCTACAGGGTTACGCAGGGAAGCGAGCCCCACAGTAACCTTCTCAACTACCCATGTAGCGGCCTTAGCTGCATAGGTGAGTGGCTTATCCACCGCATCGTAGACTACAAGACCGAAGTCCTCGACAGCGTTCTTCACCTGCGACCATGCACCAGGAAGCCCCTTAGCGCGCGACTTCGCCAAAGCAGCAGCAGCGCCAGCCTGGTTGATGCCCTTCTGCATCTTAATAAAGCCCTCGGCGCCCTCCTTCGCGGCGATGCCGGCGAAACGGGCAGCGTCAGAACCGAACGCCACATTCGTTGCCGTTACATAGGCTTCACGGCTCATACTCTTGGAAGCGTCCTGCAAAGCCCCCATCACATAAGCCATGCCCTTAAAGTTGCCCTGAGCGTCGAAAGCTTCAACCCCAAGCTCTTGCAGTGCCCCCTGCACTTGCTTAGACGGATTCGCCAACTGCTGCAACGTACGCTTCATGAGCGTACCGGCGTCACTGCCCTTAATACCGTTATTGGCGAGGACAGCCAGAGCAGCAGCCGTATCGTCGATGCTAACCCCGTAGCTTCTCGCTACAGCGGCGGTCTGCTGCATACCGTCGGCAATGTCCTTCATCTCCGCCGACGACTTATTAGCTGCATTCGCCAGGACATCGGAAACATAGCCCGCCTGTGACGCTTCCAAGCCGAATGCGTTAAGAGCGTTAGCCTGAATCGTTGCGGCCTCGGCACCGGAAATCTGGGCGGCCTCCGCCAACTGCAACGTGCCACGTGCGGCAGCCATCGACTGATCAGCATTCATGCCCGCCTTAGCTAACTCAGTCATGGCCAGAGCAGCATCGGCAGCAGAGGTGGAAACAAACGACGAATCAGTACCAAGTTCACGGGCGGCCTGTTTCACGTTCCGCATCTGTGACGCAGTAGCCCCCGACACCGCCTGCATAGTATTAAGATTTGTTTCAAACTCCATGCCGGCCTGCACGACACCTTTAAGCGCCATGCCGACACCGGCGAAGCCAAGACCACCAGCCAGAGACCGGGCAGTCATAGCAGCCGACGCCGCAACCCCCTTAAGACTCTTGCCAAAGACAGCATTCTTCTGTGCGGCCTTACCTGCGGCAGCCCCCGATGCGGCTAGAGCAGCCCCATGTGCTCCCTCCGCAACCTCCGCGTTAATATCAGCAGTTTTCACCCTTGCGCGGGCAATAGCGAGATCATTAGCGGCCTTAACAGACCGTTCAGTAGCCTTGGCCGACTGTTTACGCGCCGACGTAAGATCACGCTCAAGTTTGGCAACAATACCGGTATTGCCGTCAGCGCGGGCAGCCTTCAACAGCCCTTCAACACGCGTAACCTGATTAGAAGCACGCATAGACGCACGCTTAGCCTCCGCTAACTGCGCCTCAGCAACACGCACCTGCCCGGCGGCGTTAGCAGCAGCCGACCTTGCATTAGCAACACGAGCATCAGCAACGATAACAGCGTTAGCGGTACGCTCCCCACCAGCACGCACAGAAGCAAGATCAGCCTCACGCCGTTTAAGATCCTCAGAAGTATCAGCAGCCCGCCTCTTCGCAGCAGCCAAACGCTCCTCAGCCCGCACACGCTGCACAGTAGACGAAGAAGAATCGTCCAGAACCTTCTTCAACTTAGCTTCAGCAAGACGAACATTACCCGCCGCCTTCGCCTGCCGATCGCGTGCATCAGCAGCCGCCTTAGCCGCCCGCTCAATCTTCCGGGAGGAAGCGGAGATGCCAGCCGCAGCGGCTTCACCAGCGGCACGACCAGCAGCACCAAACTTTGCTGACATGGCCTTACCGCCCGCCTGGCCGGCCTTCTCCGCCTCCCGCTTAACCTGTGTAACGAGTCCCCTGGCTGAGGCTAGAACCGGCACATAAATGCCATTTTGCATATTTTATCCTCCGAGAGACTCAACATAGGTAAGAACATTTTCAACAGAAGCCCCGCCCAAATCCCCATAATGGGTAACATTGCGGGACTCTTCAGACCAGGGATACGACGGGAGCGCCTCAATCGCCTTCCGTAGGTCCTTCTCCTTCACGCCAGGAAACTCGCCGGCGATAACATGCAGAAGGCCAAGAATACGAAAGAGAACATTGTCCTTATCGTCCCAAAGATGACCATCAACCTTCGTGGAGGGGGTGCCGGCAGGCACATTCTGGAGCAGCACACGAAGCTTCCGTAGGGTAATATTCCCTAGCCAAAACTCCCGCATGTAATCCACCCCGTACACCTGCATGAGGGTAGCCTCGCAGGCCTCAGCGCCGCCGAACCCCCCCACTAGGCCGACGATAGTTAGTCTTTTCCCTCAAACATTTCAGTAGTACGCTGTGCAAACTCGTTGAATACTAGGAGGAAATAGGCGGCACGGCCGCCAGCGTCGCAGAACCGCTTGTACTCGTCAGACCCCATATAGGTTTTCGCAATGTCAACAGGGTTACTGCCAATGTTTTCGAAGGCCTTTAAGGTCTTATCGTCGGCAAGAGAGGGGTCGAGAAAAGTAAACGTTTTGCCCTTGAAAGTGAAGGCCACACGATCGGGCGCGACACCGCCGTTAGCTTCCTTCTTTTGGGCAAGAAGAGCATCAAGATCGATAGCAGGCATAGTGCTTTCTCCTATGTGAGAGGTACAGAAATGGTGGTGTGGCAGGACTCAAAGATAAGGTGTGGAAAGGGTGGGAGAGCCTGCCAGTCTCCCGCCCCATCCACGATCATGTGTGCTAGCTGGTAGCGCCAGGAGTAGCTGTAGTTTCTGCCTTCCAGCCTTCTTTGAAGGTCGTCTTGACCGACCAGCCGTCCTTGCCAGGGAACGCAGTCCAGGTAACCTCGTACACCACAGCATCCTCGGTGGTGTACTTCATAGAGCCACGCTCAGTGATACGGGCATTAGCCAGTACAATGCGGCGGGCCTTGTCCTTGTCGACCACATCGAGATACAGAACACAGTTCTTCAGCTCAGGGTGCCCCTGCTCAGTGATGGTTACAGAGCCATCGGCGTTAGTCGTCATTGCCGACGGGTCGACACCGTAGAACAGGGAGTTTGTCTGGAGGTCAGACTGGAGCAGGGTTGCCTTCACGGTAACCTGGCTCTTGGTGATCTCGACACGGACAGGATTCAGTTCCTGCCAGGCCTCAATCTCAGCCTTATCTTCCTCACGACCGACCTCTACACCGTCCTTGGTGATATATCCGAGAGGAATCTGAACTTTTTCATCGTAGGCAGCGAAACCCTCAAGCGGTTTCTTAGACATATCGTACTGAATACGGATACCACCAGTGATACCCATACGGATAGCGTCGGCACTGAGGCCTACGCGATGATAGGGAGTTTCAGCCATTGGGCTATTTCCTTTCATGAAAAAACCGCCAGCTAGTGGCGGTTTTGATTGTTCGAACAAAGTTACGAAAGAAGCGGATCAGCGGAACATAACGCTCGCCTCAGCCCCAACGCAACGCACACGAGGGTTCTTATCCGGACGGGTAGAGAAGAAACCACAATTAGCAGACATGAACGGTGCTGACGGGTCATCAACAGCAGCGTCCAGCACCTTCTGCACCTCAACAGCGAGATCATAAGCGGAAGCCCTGTTGAACCCTACAACCTCAATATCGGCGTTGAACTCAGCAGAGAGCACATCCCCCTGCCACGCCCGCATCGGGGCGGACGGAAGATCGTCCACCACTACGCACGGCTGATGCTTAGCGAGATCAGCATCCGGAGGAAGCCCGTTACCGATCCACACACCCGGCAGTTTCTCGATCAAATACTGGATGAGACTAGCCAGCATATCGTAGTGTTTCATCGCTTAACCTCCCTCACCGCCCGGCGCAGAGCACGGATACGCTTAGCATCTTCCGCCCCATACTCTTCCTCCGCGCTATCAGAGGTAATGCGTACCCCGTAGCGGCCATTAGGAAGCGTATAGGACTCAGACGAAAAGTGGGCAGTGCCTCCAGCGGCAGCGGTATAGCGGATAGCCTTCTCCTCCACCTTCGCCGCCTGAAGATCAACACCTCGGCGTACCTGGTCGAGCTGCATAACATCCTGGAACAGCTCGTCACCATCAATAACAGCGTGTCTACCCACTGTGCACCTCCAGGTGGCACTCAACGTGGTCCACGCCATTAAGGCCAGGCCAACGCCTAACCTCGCCGTCAACATCCAAGAGCAGCCCGCTAGCGCGTACACGGTCGCGGGGGCGAAGATCAATATCCACGCCAGGCTGAGTGAATAACGTATACCCGCTAATGCTCAGCACGCGTGCACCGTTAGACTCCGCCTCAACGCTCGTTGTTGGTTGCAGTTCCACAGGATGCGGCACCGGGATAACTTCTGCGCCCTCAGCAGGATCGTAGGAGTATTCATCAATCCCGGTACCGTATCCGTAGCGGCCCGTGTCTTTCTTAGCCGGCCTAATAATCTCAATGTGAGTTGCGTAAAACATTAGGCCTCCAGTGGGAGCCGGTAAGGGTCAAGAATAGAGTATTCCTGCCCTGTGGCCGCGATACCGGCACCAGCACCACACCCATAGCTTTCAGACCGTCCGCCCACCGTCATAGACGAAATCCCAGCAGGCGTCATAAGAGCACGCTCTGCCAGAGTCGCCACGACAGAATCAATGGCGGGGCAGTCCTCGAAACCGTGCGTGAATCGCACTTCTACACTGCGAAACTCTCTCGGCCACACGCCATGCCGGAGACGAAGAAGCCCCTTCGCAGACCAGGTGTACTGGTTTTCAGGGAGAAGCTCTCCGTCAACCTCAACAGTGGCAACACTGAGAACATGCAGTGAAGGAAGCTGAAGAATCTTCAGGCCGTTACCGTCAAGAAGAACCGTATCCTCACGCACCGGCGCGATATGCCAGCCACAGTACTGTTCCACGAACGAGCGTGCAGCAGCGATACACGCATCAGCAGCATCGCCACCGTTAGCGAGACGCGGCGAAATGTTTTTAGGCTCCACTGCCCTTTACCGCCTTATTACGTGCTGTACGGGCGCGGTTCTGTGGCTTCGGGGCCGCCTTAGCTGAAGCAATCTCTAACCCAAGCTCCTTAGCCGTCTCTTCCTCATACTGCATCGTATGGGGCAAACCAGCGATCCACACCGTGTACTCTTTCATCATTTAGGCACCAGCCGCATCCGAAAGAGTAACCTTAACGAACGCCTGCGGGACACGGACAGCAAGAGCAATACGCTCTTCAGCCCGAACAGTCATCATATTGTGGATGAAATCATCCCCGGCAGTGTCGAACGCCACGGACACGCCGCCCTTACGGTACACAGTGCCGCCCATACGGAAGGAACCGACCAGAGCAGTACCCTTAGCGATAGCCGGGGTAATGATCGTCTTAAGACCCCACAGGTTAGGCTGGGACACAACACCGTCGATACCGTAGGCGCCGGTAAAGAAACCGCCACCGTAGTACTGATTATTCGCATCCTTGGACAAGCGGAATGCCTCATAGTCAGCAGGGTTCAGCACAATACCGTCAGCGACAAGATCAGTAGCAGTAGAAATAGCGGTAGTAGCCTTGTAGACCACATCAGCGTTCTCGGCCTTCTTAGTAGCGGTGAGAGTCTGCACACCCTCACGATTCAGAAGTCCCTTAATACCACCAGCAGCGCCGGTACCAGCGAGAAGATCTTTCTCTTCGGCAACCATCAGCTCATAGACAAGACGGTTATTAATCTCATCCATAAGGCCGGGGTAGTCAGTGCGGAACTCTTCAGACACCTTAATCCAGCCAGCCAGCTTAGCCAGAGACTCGGTAACAGGCTTAGGGGTAGCAAAACCCAGCTGAGGCTTAGCAGCACCCTCAGCAACCCAACCAAAGTCGCCAGTCTTAGCACCCTCTACCAGGTAGCTGATAGCAGCACCGGTGATAGTGGAGGCAGACAGAAGATCAGCCACAACCGGGCGCTCACGCTTACCGATAACCAGGTTGGAATCATACTGAGTAGCGAACGGCTGCAACTCGGCACTCGTCAAAATCTCGTTGGCCTTAAACTCGGGAGCGTACAGAACGCGCCCATCCTTCAGTTCTGCCAGCTGATCCTTCACCGCATCAACAGCGAACTCGCCAAGGCTCTTAGCCTGAACAGCAGCTTCCTTTTCCACAGGCACAGTTAATCCCTTCAGGAGAGCCTGCCCGCTGGCACGCTTCTCCATATCCTTCTTGAGGCCCTCAGCCTCAGCACAAACAGTATTAAAGGCCTCGATCTCCTCGGTAGAGTTCAAGCCCTTTTCTTCCAGCTCGGAGGCCTCCTTTAGCTTGGCCTCGAACATCTCTTTAATATCCATGCGGATACTCCTTTCAGTTCTTCAGCGCGGCGAGTCGCAACGCCGCATAGAGACCAACGGAAGGCACGAGGGTGTTTGCGCTGGCCTTACTAGCAGGATCATCATCCTCTAGCGACGGACGCTCCACATTGGCACTCTTCTCGTCGTCTGGTACATCCCCATCAGGGGTATCGCCCGGCACCTCGGACGGCGCAAGATACCCATCAATAGCCTCAACAGCCTCCATGAGCTCCTCACGCAAGTCTTGTAGCCGCTGCTCAGAAAGATCACCAGCAGCCTTAACAGCAGCAACAGCACGATTCTTCACAGCAATAATCTCTGTCTCCGGATTAGCCCCCACCGTCACGATAGACACCTCGTACAGCTCCAGATCCTTAAGCTGGGTCACATCACCGTCACGGTCATAATCCACAACATTGAACGCGAATGAAAGGTCACGGACTCGGCGGCCCTTACACAGCTTGTACACCTGGCGGGCTTTCGGATTATCCTCTAAATCAAAACGAGCACGAACAAGAAGTCCGCGCTCATCTTCCTTCGCCTCGGTAACCCAGCCGATGTTCGACATGGGGTCATCCATATCGTGCCCCCACAGAAGGGGAATATAGTCTCCTGACGATTTCCACTGCTCCAGAGTGCGCTCGAACGCACCCTTCACCACAACATCTCCATACGAGTCAACATTGCCGAAGATAGAGGCGTACGCCAGAATCTCCCCATCGTCGAGCCGGTCATCAACACCGGCCTGCTTAATCTTTGCTTGCCAGCACTTAGACCGCATCACTCACTCCTTCATCTGTAGGTGCGAAATCATCAGCTGTACCCATATTCAATGGGATGTATAGTTCATCTCCGTTATCGATATTCGGCAGGTTCTGCAAAGACCTAGCCTCGTTAACCGTCATAAATGGGCGACCGACAGCAGACTGGAGAACACGCGCCTGCTCCTCGAACGAACCGCGCAGCTTCTCCTGAAGATTGAACTCCACATACACATCACCGCCAGGGGCAACGAGAGGAACAACAACCTGATTGAGTTTCGACTCAATCTGTTTCAGAATCGGCGCCAGCGTATCCCCATACAGCATCCGCCGAAACTCTCGGACGTTGGAGTAATTAGCACCGTCGTTCTGTCCTAGCATCGTGGGGTTGACATGGTAGACGGCCGCAACAGTCTGTAGCGCCAGCTTTGAAGCCTCCACGAACTCTTCCTCATGACTGGAGAACCCCATCTTCTCCAGCTTCATGCCATCTTCAAGGACAGGGACACCGCCAGCTTCCGCGCCCCTCCCCGTGTAGGCGCTCTTAAACGATGCGGCGAACCGCTCCTTCTGCTCATTCGTCCATGTAGCGCCAGCAGGACGGCTAATATAAGCATTCAACCTTGGGTTATTCGTCCAAATCTGGGTTCTATACACGCTAGCCTGAATCTGCTCCCACAGAATCTTCCGAAGCGCATTAACAGGAGAATCCCCCGTCAACGGATTAGCAGGATTCCAGCCATGCAAGTAAACAGTGTTCTCGGCCTTCACCTCGACAGGCTGACCCATACCCGGACGCTGAATCAGAAACGCATCAATCTTAAACGGGTTATCCTTCGACACCACTTTTGACTGTAGCCACGAAGGAGGAACACGGTACATCTCCCAGCGTGCATCAGCGCCACGCCCCGTAGGAAGAACAATTAGCAGCGCTTCGTCGTAGAGAGCAAGGTCAGCTACCGCCCCGTTCATCAACTCGTACATCGTTTCGGTACTGTTCGGCTCTTTCACCATCCGCGCCAGCTCAGTATCACGGAGCCGGATACGCGAACCATCATCGGCACGCTCCAGAACGTGGATAGATACCGAAGCTACAGAGCGGGAAAGGAACCCAACAACCATCCGAAGGTACGGTTGCTCTTTCCAGAACCGCTCAACAGACATACCCATAACCTCGCCCTGCGCAAAATCAAGGACAGGCTGGACAACAACATCAAACGAGGGGACTTTCGGCGGGCGTAAACCCAGAAAAGACAGAACGCCCATCAGCACATCACCACTCCACTATCTTCGTACGCAGAAATAAAAACTTCAGGCTTAGGCCTACCTAACAGCCACACAGCAGCATTAGCAGCTACCAGGGGTGCAACATCAACCGGAGTATTCTTCCGGTCCCACACCCACGCATCACCAACAGGCTTCACACGGGCAACACTCGCGGCAGCATCCAAAACAGGCTGGGAACGATGCTTAACCTCGCCAGCAGCTACAAGGTCATAGAACAGAGAGCAGCCCTTAGAGAGCTCGCTAGACTGCCACGGCACCACATCGATACCGCACTCCTGCAAATCATCCGCAACAACGCTCACCGGCGCTCCCCTCCCCTGCAACGCAATCTGTCCGGGAAACCAGCCGCGCTCGGGCGACAGAAGCCACTGAGGCAGCCAACGTGACCCAGCACGCTGTGCTACCACCTCGACCCCGATCTTCCCGTCCTCAGTCTCATACGCCACCGCCACATAGAGTTTCGACCGGTCATACGACATATCGCATCCCACAGCCACCCTGGCTCCGGGGGAAGGCTCGCAACCGTCATCTAACGACCGCTCCCACGCCCCCTCCGGGAACACACCATGCTCGACAGCCTCCACCCACTGGCATAGATGCTCAGTCTTAAACCCCTCAACAGTAGAAGAAGAAAAACTACCCCTAAGCGTACGCAACTCAATCGTGTGCCCCAACGACGGATTAGCCAGCCCCCACAACGACTCGTCCGAAGGATCAGCAGCATCAGGGACAGACCACTCAAACAACGCCAACGACGACTCACGATCATTCGTGTTAATCGCATCAATGCCCTGTTTCCGCAACTGCCGCAACACCACAGAATACTTATCCCCCGCATTCGACGTACACACAATCTGCCCGCGAGGACGAGCAGTAGTAGCCGGAGTAATAGCGTCATACGCCTCAAAAGACTGATGCTGGCGCAACTCGTCAATAATCACAAGATCACGCGTCAAAGAACGGCCACCGCCACGATTAGCGGACTGTACATCCCACACCCGCTCCTCCCGCTCCTCCTTCACAGAAGAACCAGGCCTAACCGGATTAAGAAACACCTTCCGCTTACCGTTCGTCCGCATATACTGGCGCAACTCCCGGCGCAGAGCAGGAACAGCCTCAATCTCATCCACACCCTCAGCAAGAGTGTTCTCCGCGTACTCCAACGTGTGGGCAGTAGACGTCACACCAATAGCCCCATCCATGAACAAGCGCCACAAAGCGAGACCAATAAGCCACTTCGTTTTCCCGTTCTGCCGGGCAACCAAAATAACAAGAGTCTGAAACCTATATCGGTTACCACCCGGGAGAAGTTCCAGCGCATGAATATACAGCCAACGCTGCCACGGCAGCAGCGACCAGCCACAAATATTCTCCAAGAAATCGCAGCACTCAAACCCCAACGACGTCTCAGGAGTCAACTCACGCAACGGTGCAGGGAACAGACGTGGCTCCTCAGACCCCACCACATCATCACGCACGGCGCGCCCTCATCTCCGCCAACTCATCCCGAACCTCAACACGACGATCAGGAACAAGCGCAGAACGAGAATCAAGAGTCAAACCAAGCGACTTCAACCCCGACAAAAACAAACCCCCAACATAAGACACCTTCCCACCCGGATCTTCATCCAAAAGACGCGCATACATCCGGCACAACTCAACCGCCGCCCGGTCAGAATCAACCAGCCAATCAGCAGAAGCCACAGCAGCATCAACAGCACTAACAAGCGGACCCTCAGACAAAAGGGAAACACCTCCAAAAACAAGCAAAAACGACAACACCATAGACCCCACCCGCACAGCCAGCACAGCCAGCAAAAACAACCCCCCATACGCTCGGGGGTAAAGGCCCCATCACCGGCGTGAGCGAGGCCGTGTGTAGGGTTTTGGTGATTTTTGGGCCCCTCCCCTTTTGTATATAGTGTTTATGGTGTTTTTACCAGTTTCGGGACAGGGTTCCTAGTGAGTCTGGTGTTTTGTTTGAGCGTTGGATGTTGCAGTGTCGGTGTGCTGGGCGGAAGTTGGTGGGGTCTTCGAGGAGGTGGGGGTGGGTGGAGTAGGGGAGCATGTGGTCTATGGTGAATGCGTCGTTGTGGGTGTGGGGGAGGTTGTAGTTTATGGGTTGGCCGCAGAGCCAGCATGGGGCTTGGGTGGTGGCGCATTCGTGTTTGTAGAGTTTTTTTAGGTTTTTGTAGCGTCGATTTTGGGGACGGGGCATTGTGTGGTCCCTAGAAGAGTGTTTCTTCTGTTGGGTGGATGCAGTTTGGGGTGTACCAGAGTTGCTCGGTGTTGGCGGCGTTAGTTTTCTTGCCGTTGTATGCGAACGGTAGCGATGTGGGAGTTGTCATGTTTTTCTTTGGACATGAGTAAACCCCCGCGGGATTTCTCCTTTGGGGGTTTCTTCTCTGGAGTTGGTGGCGGTGGTTTTTGTTCACTTCCGCCTTACGGCTTTAGCCTATCATATTAAGCGGCAATAGTTGTGCGTTTATGCACTTTTACGTGCTTTTTTACTCCTAATCCATGCATCTACGCGGTCAGTAATCTCATACATATTCCAATAGTTTTTGCCCTCATAGTTGAGACAATACACATTGCTTTAATGATTGCAATGTCTAATATGGCACCGCATGTGCAGGTTATTTCTCCGCGATCATGGTAGCTGTAGATGGATTCTCCGCACTCTGGGCATACTCCTATGCAGTTTGGGTACTTCGGCCTATCGACGATGGCGACGATGCGGTGAGCCCATGATGCTATGTCGTCGGCGAGTTTCTCCGCGTCTTCGTAGGCTGCCAGCTTCATATGATTACGGCTAAGCCATGTGAGGCAATCAACGATGGCTATGGTGTGGGCGAACGGCGTGGTGTAGCCGAGTGTTTCGCAGATGCTTGGTAGGCCTATAGCTAGCTCGTGCTGGAGGTCGCTTGCTTTCACGCTGAAGGGGAGGGGGCTTTCGGCACTGTGCCGCCCTTGACCGTGGTATCTGGTTTGCCGGGTTAGCACATTATTCAAATCTTTAGTATGTGCCAGGATGGTAGCCAGGTCTTTGAGTAGATACTCTCTCTGCTGTCTGTCCAGGTAGTAGTCCTCTGGCATGATTGTCTCCTAGGCGGGGATGACGTGGCCGTAACTGTTTGTGTAGAAGTTGCGCCATGCTTGTGATGGGGTGGGGCCGCGCTGGTGCTGGTACTTGGAGGCAAGGCACTCGTCGCCGTAGGGATGTTTTACGGGGCTGTATAGCGGGAAGAAGCACACCTGACCGATCCTCATCCCCGGATAGAGTTTGATGGGGAGGTTGGACACGTTGGAGAGCTCCAGGGTAATCTGCCCGGAGAAGCCGGGGTCAATAAAGCCTGCTGTGGAGTGATTCATTAGCCCGAGGCGACCGAGTGAACTCTTCCCTTCTAGGCGTGCTGCAACGGTATCTGGGAGTGTGATTGTCTCTTTTGTGGAGGCTAGGGCGAACTCTCCGGGGTGCAGGATGAAGCACCCGAACGATGATAGTTCTACAAGTGTGGTGAGCTCGTCCTGTTCTTGTGCGGGGTCGATGTGGGTGTATCGATGGGAGTTGAAGATACGGAACTGTCGTCCAAGTCTCACGTCGATGCTGGACGGTTGGAGGAGGCTACGGTTGTAGGGGGTTATGTTGATTTCTCCGGCGTCGATGAAGTTCTCTATATCAATGTCTGAGAGCAGCATCACAGCCCCTTTTCCTTAAGCTCGCGGATCTGCTCACGAAGTGATTCGATCTCCTTGACATAGGCTGCGCGCTCCTTGACATAGACTTCGCGCTCCTTCCACCACTCCTCCTCACGCTCCACGTATTGGAAGATTGTGGAGATGCACATTGCTGAGGTTTCGAGAGTGGAGACAGCTAGCCAGGTGCCATCATGTTCGACGGCGACGAAGTTAGCGCATGTCCCATAGCGTGCCTCCATTGTGCTTAACTGTGTGGCGGCTGATTCGAGAGTGTTATCCTCGCCCCACACCCAGGTTGCCTCGCTGGAGTGGGCTAGGCGCTCGTCGCGGAGATTGTCGGGCACCTCCTCTTCTTCCCATGTTTCGTTTTGCGTCAGGTAGTCCATGACCGTGTGGTAGGCGTCGATGTTCTTGATCATTGGTTTTTCTCCTCCAGGAGTTCGCACATGTGTTCGAGTTCCATTACTGCGAGCCATTTGGCGGGTTTCCCGCCGTAGCCGCGCAGTTTCCAGACGAGGATGCCGCGCTGGTATGGGGAACGCTCGACTTGCTGGTCTAGTTGTGTGAGCCACTCACGCCAGAGGGGGCGTGCAACGTCTTTTACTTGCCAGGTGGTGTTGAGGGCGTGGATGTCGCCCTCGTCTTCTCGTCTGCCGGGGCTCCTGGTAGTCGAAATCTGACTGTGTGAATTGGTCAATGTCGTCAGAATCCATCGGGTACGGGCGCCATTTCTTGATGGGGTACCAAGCGCCGTCAGCGCACTTCTTGAAGCCTTTGCAGGTATCGTTCATGAGCCGCGTGCCGATCGGCTGCTGTTTAAGAAGCTCATTCGTTACCAATGGGCTCTCCTAGCTCGCTCAACCGGCACTGGAGTAGCGCTTTCTGATTCGTAAAATCGTTGATCATACGGTCGAGTTGGTTGATTTTTCCTCGTAGCGCCCACGGCAGGCTCGCCCCATTCCTCGGCTCAACGGCGACGGAGGAGCGCTGTTTATCCACGTAGCCGCCGATCACATCCCACCGTTTATCACTGTGCCGGTAGTCGATTGTGACGGTCATTTCATCACCTCCAACTGTTCAAGGAGGAGGCAAATAACCTGGAGTCCATCCTGGTAGTACCGAACTTCGCGCTGGAATGCTGCGAGCTTATCCAGGAGCGAGTTTTTACACTGGTAGCCGTAAGGAACATCAATGCTGATGGTTCGCCCGCCTACAGACGCGTAGACGACGTCGTGGCCGCAGTGGCGATCGATATTGGTTACTTTGACTTTCATTGTTCTGTAATCTCCTTGAGGCGCTGTTGGAGGACACATAGGTCTGTTGCATACTGGCGGATGAGATCCGTGCGATTCGTGATCGCCTTCATCACCGGCGCTATGGTGTCCGGCTTGTCGAGGAG
>QWCJ01000593.1_pt1 | contig 20064 bp, 17 predicted proteins | sample 1972501 | NCBI WGS metagenome assembly QWCJ01 (sample SAMN09866711, study PRJNA288562) | Human vaginal metagenome isolate term2_vaginal, whole genome shotgun... | isolation source: vagina | host: Homo sapiens | place: USA: California
GAGTCAATTAGGTGTAACCCCCAGGAGTTTTAACAGTGAGCAACAACGATCACGATGGCATGTTCACCGACCGCGATAGCTTTAACCCGAAGGTTAACGCTATTCCGCTGTCGGATGTGGATACCCATGCCAAGGGTCAGGCCAGTATCAGTGACCTGGTGAAGGATGCCTCCGCGCAGGTTTCCTCCCTGGTTCGTTCCGAGGTCGAGCTGGCAAAGACCGAGATCGCTACGTCCGCCAAGAAGGCCGGCATTGGCGTGGGCCTGTTCGGCGCTGCCGCCATCATCCTGGCCTACAGCTCCTTCTTCCTCTTCTTCACCATCGCCGAGGCGCTGGATACCTTCATGTGGCGTTGGGCGGCCTTCCTGGTCGTCTTCCTGTTCATGCTGGTTCTGGTTGCCATCCTGGCTCTGGTCGGCCTGAAGCAGGTCAAGGGCGTGAAGAAGCCGGAGAAGACCATCGAGTCCGTCGGCGAGCTGAAGACCGTGATCCCGCAGAAGGGCAACAACTCTTCCTCCGCGCGCCGCCCGGGAATGTACACCTAAATCCCCCGCGCGCCTGAGATGACTTCCGAAGATTCTCACGCTGTAGATCCGCACACCCCGCATGCCACTTTCGTGCATTCGCGGGGTGTGCGTCTTCGCGTCGACGTCCAAGGCCCCCGCAACGCGCCATTAGTGCTGCTGATCCATGGTTTCGGCGGCGGCGCTTTCGACTGGCGCCCGCTGATGCAGCAGCTCGCAGGCGAGGACCTGCGCCTGGCCGCAGTGGATCTGCGCGGCTATGGCCGCTCGGATAAGACCCCACGCGGCTACGACCTCACCACCGCCGCCAGCGACATGGCCGGGGTGATCCGCGGCCTGGGCCACACCACCGCCACTGTCGTCGGCCACGGCTACGGTGGCATGGTCGCCTGGACTTTGGTGGCTCACAACCCGGAGCGCGTCCGCAGCTTCGTCACCCTTTCCGCCATCAATCCGCTGCTGCGTTTCCGCAGGATCCTGGCCCAGCCGTTCTCGCAGCCGCACTTCGCTCGCCGTCTGCTGTCCGCCCAACTGCCGCGCCTTCCGGAACGCAAGCTGTTGGCCGATAACGCGGCGGCGGCTGAAAAGATCTTTAGGGCGGGTGTGGCCCCGGGTTTTAGGGATACGGACGCCTACTTCCGCAGCGCCGCACTCCGCCGCGAAGCAATGCAAGTGGATAAGGTGGCCCACCTTTCCTGCGAGTACCTGCGCTGGCCTTTCCGTAGCCGCTTCCGCCCCGAGGCGATGCGCTTCGAGCGGACCTTCCCCGCGACCACACCTGTGCCGCTGCTGGCGGTGGATGGCAGCATGGATCCGATCTACGACGAATCCCTGGCGCAGAAGTCCGCCCGGAGGGCCGATACCGCCGAGCACAAGGTGCTTTACGGCGTGGGCCACTACCCGCACGTGGAGGATCCGCCGTGCGTCGCGGAACTACTCCGCGAGCACCTGCGCGCTTGAGTCGCTAGTCGCTAGTCCGCCACACAAGCGCCCGTCGCTGGGCTGCCCTGGTGCGAGGTCACGTCCCCGACGTGCTTCATGACTTCTTCCCTGGTCAGGGCGTAGCCGGTATCCTCCTCGTTGATGTCGGCACCGAACACGACTCCCAGCACGTGGCCGTCCTTGTCGATCAGCGGGCCGCCGGAGTTGCCCTGCACCACGGAGCCGCGCAGCGAGTACGCCTCGCGCTCCACCCGCTCATCCGCGTAGATGTTTGGTCCGCTGACCACGAACTTCTCGCGGATGCGCGCAGGGGTGGCCTTAAACGGCCCGCCGTTGGGGTAGCCCATAACGATCGCATCCTGGCCCTGCTGCCCCTCGCCTTCTGCCCACTTCATCGGCACAAAGGGCAGGTTCTCGCTGCGGAGCAGGGCGATGTCCACCTGCGGGTTGTAGTACACCACCCGTGCCTCGCGCGGGCCGTCCTTCGTCATCAGCGTGACCTCGTTAGTTCCGGCCACCACGTGCGCGTTGGTCATCACCGTATCCTCGGCAACCACCCAGCCGGTGCCCTGCAGCATGCGGCTACACTGTTCCGCCTGGCCAACCACGCGCAGCACGCTGTCGCGGGTGTTCTGCACCGCCGGGGAACGCATCAGGGCGTTGTCCGGCGGATCGACCTCCGCGGTGGGCAGGTTCTCCATCGGGTCGGCGATCATCGGGAAACCCGAGTCGTTGATCAGCTGCGAGGTCTGCGCGGGCAGCTGCTTAAACCACACCGGGGCGGCGTTGCCCACCGCACCGAGGATCTTGCTTCCCTTGATCGTCTTCCCGAAGCCGCCGACGTTCCCGGTGGCGATCAGCACGAGGATCAACCACACGATCAGCAGCGTTGTAAAAACCTGCACAATGGAACCGACGACGGAATCCGCCCTTAGAGCCTCCCGCGTGCGGATATTATCCCGCAGTTTCGCGCCAAAGCCGGAGCCGATGGCGTAGCAGATCACCACGACGACCGTCACGGTGAGCAGTGCTGCGAAGAAGCGTGCGCTGGCGCTATCAGGCACTTTGTCCTCGGCAAAGTGCACGGCGAGCGGGATCAGCTTCAGACCCAAGTAGCCGCCCAGAGCCACCCCGACGAAGCTCAGCGTGGCGCTAAACCCGCCCTGCCGGAATCCGGAGATCGCCGCGCCAAGGCAGATGAACACCAGCACAATGTCGAGGATCATCGACCCCGTAGCTCCGCTCATGGTGCGCCTCCGTTCCTGCCCATCTTGTTGGCCCTGTCGAACCCTTCCCGCATCTCGCTGAGTGCCTCGCCATTGGCGGAACCGGCCAGCGTCTCGAAGAGGTTCCACGGCCCCTCGGCACCGCTATCGCCGCCACTGGACCAGGGTTCCTCCCAGCCCGCACGGCGCAGAAGGGCGCTGATCACCCCACCGGTGAAGCCCCACAGGACCAGCGGATTTTCCTCGCCGATGTGCAGGGTCCAGGCCGGTCCGCGCCAGCCGGCAAAGCCCACCTCGAAGCGCCGCTGCGGGTTCACTAGCTCGCCCAGGGGGTAGGGCTCGACCCAGTCGTTTTCGGTTGTAGGGCAGCTTACCGCATGGGGTTGACGCCACCACGCCACCACGGGCACCACTGCGAAATTTGAGCGATCAATGTAGATCGGCTGCAGCACTGCAAACGGCTCCACCGTGTCCGGGTTCAGCCCCGTTTCCTCCTCGGCCTCCCGCAGGGCGGTCTCCACCGGCCCAGCGTCGGCTTCCTCCAAACGCCCGCCGGGGAAGGCCACCTGTCCGCTGTGGTTGCGCATGGTCGGCGCCCGGTGGGTTAGAAGCATGGTTGCGTCGGTGGGGATGGACTGCCTGCCTGTGGTTCCGGCGGGGCGGGAGAAGGTGGCGTCACCAGAAAGAAGAATCAGCACCGCCGAGTAGCGGGGCGGGCGGCCGTGCTCGTCGACCTCCGGCACGATCCGGGCGGAGTCGTTGAGGTACTGGTGGATGTCCACCTCACGGCAGTCGCGGGCGAAGTCGTGCAGCCATTCGGGCAGGTTGGAAGGCAGTTCTGGCTGCTTTTGCATGCGTGCGAGCCACCGGTCTAGATGGGTGTTCGGCTGGGAACTCGAGCTGGTCATAGAACCTCCTGCACCGCCTTTTCCATTTCCTCGGCGCTGTGGAAGGTCTGCGCGTACAGGTGCGCGCGGGTGCCGTCCGGGTTGTAGACCACAGTCAGCGGCACCACCTTCGGCAGGTTCGCCGCGGAGTCGAAAGTGTGGTTGGAATCCTGGAAGCTGGGCAGTTTATCCACCTCCAGGTCGCGCAGCATGTCCGCTCCGGCTTGGCCCTTGGCATCCAGGTGCACTCCCACGACATTCCACTCGGGGTTCTGCTCGGCGAGTTGCTGTACCACCGGCAGTTCCTCACGGCAGGGGGCGCACCACCAGGCCCAGACGTTCACGACCGCAGGCTTGCCCGCCAGGCGTTCGGCCAGGGAGGTCTGCGACGCGCCTGCGCTGCCTGCACTGCCTGTACCGCCCTCTGTCAGGCAGGGAAGGTGCACGTCTTTCAGCTCCGCCTCGGGGCTCACAGTGACTTCGCCCTCACCTTCACTCGCGCCCGCGCCTGCACCTTCTGGGCAGCGGACCTCGTTCGCTACCTCGATAGGCCCGTCGTCCGCTGGGGCCGAAGGGGCGTCCTCCTCCACAGAAGAAGTAGGCGCACCTACATCGTCCGCAGAATCATCGCGCAGCGCGGCAATCAGCGGCACGCAAAGAATCGCAATGCCAACAACCAGCGTGACCGCGATGATGATCGCGCGCGTGCGGGCGGAGTGTTCGACAGGTGCAGACATAACAGGAAATCAGTCTACCTGGCCTGCTTCCCCAAACCCCGCCATATCTAACAGGTGGTCGCGGTCGTCCGACTTAATCATTGTTGACGCCACCTCAGGGTCAGCCGGCCCCGCCATCCCGAAGCTAGGGCACTGCCGCGCCAAAAAGCAGGCTCCACAGGCCGCCCGGCGCGAATGGCAGATTCGGCGACCGTGGAAGATCGCCCGGTGGGAATAGAGGGTCCATTCCTTGCGCTCGATGAGCTCCATGAGGTCGCGCTCGACCTGTACTGGGTCTTCGTGCTCCGTGAGCTTCCAGCGGCGGGCCAGGCGGCCCAAGTGCGTATCCACGGTGATGCCCGGCACGCCGAAAGCGTTTCCCAGCACCACGTTTGCGGTCTTGCGCCCCACGCCGGGGAGCTTCACCAGCTCCTCGAGCGTGCCGGGGGCCTCGCCACCGTGCTTCTCCACGATGGCCTGGCCGAGGCCCACGATGCTCTTGGCCTTCGAACGGTAGAAGCCGGTGGACTTGATGAGCTGCTCGACGTCCTCGAGGTTCGCCTCCGCATAGTCGGCGGCGGTGGGATAGCGGCGAAACAGTGCCGGGGTTACGGCATTGACGCGCTTATCGGTGCACTGTGCGGACAGGACGGTAGCCACCAGCAGCTCGAGGGGATTGTTAAAATCCAGCTCGCAGTGTGCGTCCGGGTAGGCCTCGGCGAGCATGCGGTTGATCTTGCGGGCGCGGCGCTTGCGGCCCAGCGGGGTTTCCTTGCCCTTCGCGGCGATGTGAGCGCCGATGCGAGGCAGGGTTGGTTGGCGAGTCATAGAACCTTCCACTTCGACGAAAAAGAAGTTCTGCGAGCAAAAGCGGCAGCTAATAGTATTTTCAAATGTACCTTCACCCCGAATTGTGCTGTGACATAGTTGGGTATGATCTAACAAAAGAGACGAACCATACATATTTAGCGTGATGCACGCTACACAGGTGAGGTGGTCACCCGCGCCACCGCGATGCCAGAAACGGAAGTGAAACTAAGGATGGCAGAAGTATCCGAAATACTATCGAGGGCAGGCATCTTCCAGGGTGTTGAACCCACCGCAGTGCGCACCCTCATTGAGCAACTGGATACCGTTAAATTTCCTCGTGGCACCACCATCTTCGACGAGGGCGAGCCAGGTGCTCGTCTGCCATCTGCGTGACGGAGCTGCACGCGGCGACGATGGACTCCACCATGCTGCACAACTGGATCAGCGAGCACCCGGAGATCGCCGAGCAGCTGCTGCGCGTGCTGGCTCGCCGCCTGCGCCGCACCAATAACTCCCTGGCAGACCTGATTTTCACGGACGTTCCCGGCCGCGTAGCCAAGGCCCTGCTGCAGCTGGCGAACCGTTTCGGCACCCAGGAGGGCACCGCTCTGCGCGTGCACCACGACCTGACTCAGGAGGAAATCGCCCAGCTGGTTGGCGCCTCCCGTGAGACCGTGAACAAGGCGTTGGCAGAGTTCGCCCACCGCGGCTGGATCCGCCTGGAGGGCAAGTCCGTGCTTATCTCCGATACCGAGCGCCTGGCCAAGCGCGCTCGCTAGAGCGGCGCGCCACTTTGGGCAGCGCTAGAACTGCACGCTCCGGGTAGAGATATAGAGGGCACACAAAAAGCCCGCACCAGCTGGTGCGGGCTTTTTCAGTCGGCTGTAGCCTCTCCGCTAGTCTGCACTAATCCTTGTCTCCGCGCAGGAAGCGCAGCGTCACGCGGGTGGACTGTGCCGCGGCGTTACGCAGCACCGGATCCACATCCGTGTAGATCTCATCGACGATCTCGTTCACCGAAGCGTCATCGCCCAGCTTCTTCAGGGCTTCCTTAACCTGCTCCAGGCGCTGCTCGCGGCGATCGATGTACTTCTGTGCAACCTCCGCCAGGTTCGGCTGGTCCGGGCCGTGGCCGGGCAGCAGCGGCTTGTCCTGCCCGCGCTCGCGCAGCTTGGCGAGGGTCTCCAGGTAAGCCCCCAGGTCACCATCTGTCTCGGAGATCATGGTGGTGTGGCGGCCGGCGAGAGTATCGCCGGTGATGATGCCTTCCACGTCGGAATCGTCGGTGCCGCCGTTGGAGTGGATAAAGAAGGACACACAGTCGGAGGTGTGGCCCGGGCAGTGGACGACCTCGATGGTGGGGGTGAGCCCCTCGAAGGAGATGATCTCCCCGTCCTCCAGCTCGTCGGCTGCGATGCAGTACTGCTTATCGAAGGCGCGCACCGGCGCGCCAGAGATCTGGCGGAAACGCTGAGCACCGTTGGCGTGGTCAGCGTGGCGGTGGGTCAGCAGCACAACGCCGATCTCCGCACCACCCTCGGTGGCCTTGGTGTTCAGCACATTCAGGTGGCCCTCGTCCTGCGGACCCGGATCCACCACAACGGATACTTTGTCGTTTTCTCCCCTAATCACCCAGGAGTTCGTGCCCTCAAGGGCAGCGTAGCTGGGGTTCGGCGCGAGAACGACGCCGACGTTCGGGGTTACTGGACGTAGTTGACTATAAGCGGGGTGCTTCATGCCTCCCAGTGTAGATCGAACCGCGAAATTATGCGCTGATCTGCGCGACGATCTCTACCTCTACGGGGGCATTCAGCGGCAGCGCGGCCACACCGACTGCGGCGCGGGCATGCACCCCGGCTTCGCCGAAGATTTCTCCCAATAGTTCGGAGGCGCCGTTGATCACGCCTGGCTGCCCGCCGAAGTCTGCGGTGGAGGCAACGAATCCATTGACCTTCACGATCCGCTCGATGTTATCGATCCCCACCAGGTCGTCGATCGCGGCAATGGCGTTCAGCGCGGCGGTACGGGCGGCGTCATAAGCCTGCTCCTCGGTCACCTCAGCGCCGACCAGCCCCGTGACGGGCAGCTTGCCGTCCACGAAGGGCAGCTGACCGGAGGTGTAGACGATGTTGCCACTGCGCACGGCCGGCACGTAGGCGGCGACGGGTGCTGCTACCGGCGGCAGCTGCAGGCCGAGTTCTTCTAGTTTTTGGCGAAAGTTCTGCTGTGCCATATTTATTACTTCTGTTGCCTCTTTTGCCCTACTGCTCCAGCGGGCGCTTCATGTAGGCAACGTGCTGCTCACCAGTCGGGCCGGGCAGTACGGAGACGAGCTCCCAGCCATCCTGTCCCCAGTTATCCAGGATCTGCTTAGTAGCGTGAGTGAGCAGCGGTACGGTTACGTATTCCCAGTTAGTCATGGGAACTACTGTAATGGTTACTTCTTTGCCGCGCTGGCAGCCTCGAGCTGGCCTGCGAAGAAGTCTGCCCAGCTGGTGATCTCGGGGTGCTTGCGCAGCAGCGCGCGGCGCTGGCGCTCGGTCATGCCGCCCCACACGCCGAACTCCACCTTGTTATCCAGGGCGTCGGCGCGGCACTGCAGCACGACGGGGCAGTGGCGGCAAATGGCCACGGCCTTGCGCTGGGCGGCACCCTTTACAAAGAGCTCGTCCGGATCCACGTTGCGGCAGTGCGCCTGAGTGATCCACTCGCCACGATTGCTAAAGGACTCGCGGGTCGTGATCTGTTCAGCAGGCTGGCAGGTCGGCTTGGAGCCGCCGGTCACCTTCGTGCGGGCAAGCGATGCAGTCATTGTCTTCCTCCGAAACGTGCCTTACAGCAGGGGCGGCCCTCGCGCCTTGTGCGTCGGTTGTCGTTTGGTACCGCCAACTGCCGTAGAGGCTTGCTGTAGTAGTAATTTTATTCACACGTTTTTAGAAGTGTCGAATAGGTCACATTTTGGGGGTAACTGATAGCCACGCGACATTTATTAAGTATGGATTCAACTGACCAGCGAAAACTGTAGATCTGCTACCCGCCCCACGACCTTTTCTTTTTGACGCCCTCACGATCCCGCTGGTCAGCCCATCAGCAAATCGTGTTGCGCGTCACAGCCGGAACTTTTCCCAAACCAACGCCAGAGCAAATCTTTTCCACTAAAGGTGCACAGGTCTGCAAAGGGGGTGATCACCCCCGCTGGCTGGCGTGTGGGCGTCACAAAGAAAGGGCAAAAAGGCTAAAGGGTTGTCCGGGGCGTGGGTTATGGTGATAGCCGTGGACGCACCGAAGGCATTTCTGAAACTTTTCCTCGCCATCCTGGCCGGTGGCGTGCTGCTGGCCGCCGCCATCCTGCCTTTCGCGGGCGCGGGCGGTTGGGTGGTAAACGCCAGCACGGACACGATGAACTCCAATGTGCAGGACATTTCCGAGAACAACTCGGTGCCGCTGCGCTCGCGGATCACCGACCGGGACGGCAAGACAATCGCCTGGGTGTACAACCAGAACCGCACTGAAGTGCCCTCGGACAAGATCTCCCAGGCAATGAAGGACAGCATCGTCGCCATCGAGGACCGGCGCTTCTACCAGCACAAAGGCGTGGATATCCGCGGCACCATGCGCGCGGCGGCGGCGAATGTCTCTAGCGGTGGGGTCTCGGAAGGCGCGTCGACGATCAACCAGCAGTACGTGAAGAACTACCTATGGCTGATCGAAGCGGAGAACGAGGACGAGGCCGCCCAGGCCATCGAGACTTCGCTGCCCCGCAAGCTGCGCGAGATGAAGATGGCCGGCGACCTGGACGAAAAGCTGACTAAGGACGAGATCCTGACGCGCTACCTGAACCTGGTCTCCTTCGGCAACAGCGCCTTCGGCGTGCAAGCCGCGGCGCAAACCTACTTCGGCGTGAACGCGGCGGATCTGAACGACAATCAGGCGGCTTTCCTGGCCGGAATCGTGCAATCCACCAGCGCGCTGAACCCGTACACCAACCCGGAGGGTGCGAAGCAGCGGCGCGATGCCGTGCTGCAGGCGCGCGTGAACGCGGATAGCCTTTCGCAGGCCAAGGCGGATGAGCTGGCGAGCAAGTCGCTGGGCGTGCTGGAGGAGCCGAAGGTTCCCGCCAACGGCTGCATCGGCGCCGGTGGCTCCGGGTTCTTCTGCGATTACGTGATGGAGTACCTAGACAAGAAGGGAATCTCCAAGGACGAGGTGGCCAAGGGCGGCTACACCATCCGCACCACGCTGGATGCGCAGGCGCAGAAGCATGCGGAGACGGCCGCCCGCAGCAAGGTCTCCCCGGACCAGGAGGGCGTATCCGCCGCGACGAACTACATCACGCCCAAGGGTGGCAAGCATCAGGTGTTGGCCATGGCCTCCTCGCGCAAGTACGGCCTGAGCCAGGACGAGCGGGAATCCGTGCTGCCGCTGCCCCACTCGCTGCAGGGGCACGGCGCCGGCTCCGTGTTCAAGATCTTTGCGGCCGCTGCCGCGCTGGAAGACGGCATGGGGCTCAACACCAACCTCGCGGTGCCCACCCGCGCCGAGGTTGAAGGCATGGGCGCAGGTGGCGCACCGGGCTGCCCGCCGAACAAGTACTGCGTGGAAAACGCGGGCTCCTACAAGCCAAACATGACGCTGAAGGAAGCACTGGCGACCAGCCCGAATACTCCCTTCATCGAGATGGCAGAGAAGCTGGGCATGGAACGCATCACGGACATTGCCATCAAGCTGGGTCTGCGTTCCTACAAGAACGAGGGCAGCTTCGACGGCGAGAACTCCGTGGAGGAGTACGTCAAGGACAACAACCTCGGCTCCTTCGTGCTGGGCCCCACGGCCGTCGACCCGCTAGAGCTTTCCAACGTCGCCGCCAGCCTGGCCGACCACGGGCGCTGGTGCGAGCCCACGCCCGTGCTGTCCGTGAAGGACCGCAACGGCGAGGACGTGGAGATGGAGAAGGTGGACTGCGAGCAGGCCATCGACAAGAAGATCGCCGACGCGCTGGCCAACGGCCTGGGCAGCGACGTGCAGCAGGGCACGGCCTCCGCTTCTGCCCGCGCGGCGGGTTGGAGCGGGCCACTGTCCGCCAAGACGGGTACGACGGAAACCAGCTTCTCCGCCGCGTTCCTGGGCTTCACCTCCGGCTGGGCCGGATCCTCCTACATCTTTAACGACGGTGGCACCGCCAAGAACCTGTGCACCGCGCCCGTGCGCCAATGCGGCAACGGCAACCTCTACGGCGGTAATGAGCCCGCACAGATTTTCTTCGAAGCCTCGAAGCCAATGATCAAGAAGTACGGTGGCGGCAAGCTGCCCTCCTACGACAAGAAGTACGACGCTGGTACGAACCCCGGCAAGTGGGGCGCGCCCGCGTCCACCGGCGGATCGGGTGGTGGCGCCCCGAGCGGCGGCAACTCCGCGCCCGCCCCGCAGGCCCCGCAGGGCCAAGGGGAGCTGGACCTCCCGCCGGAGATCCGCCGCGGCCTCGCCGACCTCGATGACTTCCTGAATCAGCTCCGCTAACCCGCGGGCGAAGCGATACCCTGGGGAACGTGAAGAACAATCGTCGGAACTCCCCAGCGAACTCCCCAGCCCAGGCCCGCAAACGTCTGCTCACTCCCGCCAACGTGCTGAAAAGCGCGCTCGGAATTGGGGCGGCCGGCGCGGCGGTCGCTGCGGCGTCATATAAAGAAACCCTAAAATTCCAGCTACACGAGGTAACAGTGCCGCTGCTTGAGCCCGGCACGCTACCCGACGATTGGGATAGCTTCCGACTGCTGCACGTCAGCGACCTGCACATGCTGGACAAGCAGAAGCACAAGCAGGAATGGGTCGCCGCGCTGGACCGCCTGGACCCGGACCTGGTGGTCAACACGGGCGACAACCTCGGTGAGAAGGACGGCGTGCCGGGAGTGCTCCGTGCGCTCGGGCCACTGCTGGAACGACCCGGCGTGTTCGTGTTCGGCAGCAACGACTACTTCGCGCCGCGCCCCGTGAACCCCTTCATCTACCTGCTGGGCAAGAAGCGCAAGCCCTCCCAGGTGCAGCTGCCATGGAAGGGGATGCGCGCGGCCTTCATCGAACGCGGCTGGCACGATGCCTCGAACACCAGCGTCGAGTTCGCCATCGACCCCGCCGCGACGGGCTCCCTGACCAGCCCAGAAAAGATCAAGCTGGCCATCGCGGGTGTGGACGACCCTCACCACGATCTGGACGATTACTCGCGGATCGCGGGGCGCCCTAATAGTGACGCCAACCTGGCCATCGGGCTGAGCCACTCCCCCGAACCGCGCGTTCTGGACCGCTTCGCCGCCGACGGATACCAGCTGGTGCTAAGCGGTCACACGCACGGCGGGCAGCTATGCCTGCCGGGTGGGCGCGCCATTGTGACGAACTGCGGCATCGACAGGAGCAGGGCGCGCGGGCTTTCCCGCTGGACCGAGCGCATGTGGCTGCATGTGACCAACGGGCTGGGCAGCTCTAAGTACGTGCCTTTCCGTATTTTCTGCCGCCCGTCGGCGACGTTGATCCACATTGTGGAAAAGCCGGCGGAGTAGCCCAAAAGGCTCGATACGCTGCCATTTTGAAAAATGCCCCCTGTGCGGGCTATAGTAATTCGAGTTGCAGCCGTTGGCTTTGCACAGGTCGCAAAACTAACGTGCCGCTCCAGACCGGGATATGGCGCAGCTTGGTAGCGCACCTCGTTCGGGACGAGGGGGTCGCAGGTTCAAATCCTGTTATCCCGACCAGATTTAGCCCCAGTCAGTGGCCCACACGGGTCCCAGGCTGGGGCTTTTTCATATCCTTGCGCTCCCTATCGCCCACCGTGTAAGAAGTTAATAGCCCCCGCGTTAGTAGCCTAGCCTTACCTAACCTTCTGAAAGGTTTGTTTCCGCAAGCATCACTACCGCTGTGGTCACCGGGATTGCATCGCAGGCAGTCCGGGGACAATTAGAAACTTCCCCTCACGAGACAAGGTTCAACAAGCGCAACCATGGAACACCTAGCCAATTCCGGCCCATCGCTACGTGTCCTCACCCGTAATGTCCCGCATCTCCTGGGCGGGAAGAAAGCGACCGGTTCCGACATGCTGCGCGCCTACCGCGATTCGCGTTCCTTGTGCGCCGGCTGCCAGGCGCCACGATGCAGCGCGGTGCGGAGATGAGGGTGGCTGCGGGGTTGAACTCCATTCAGAAGTACCGCGAAGTCCTTGGAATTTCTCTTCCCATCGCCGGGGTGCAGCTCGCCGGGGTGGCGCTGACCACCACGGACGTTCTGATGCTGCAATCCGTGGGGGTGCTGGCGATCGCTGGCGGTGGCTTGGCCATGCAGCTATACAACCAGATCCGCACGATGTGCGTGGGCATGGTGACGGCCAGCTCAAATCTCGTGGCCGAGGCTGCGGCAGAGATGGAACGGGAGGAAGCCTCTAGTCAGCTCTCGGAGGAAGGCGCGGAGCGGATCCGGCGAGCCGTGCGATCCTCCTTCGCCGTGGGCACAGGCACTGCGATCCTCGGCGCAATACTGGTCATCACCTTCGGCGCACTGGTTCTTGCCCTGCCTATCGACGAAGAGGTCGCCCATCTCACCTTCGCCATGACCCTCACATTGGCGCCGGGACTCATCCCCATGTTGTGGCTCAACGTTTTGCGCCAGTTCGCGGTGGGCATGCGCAAGCCCGGCTCTCTGCTTGCCATCACACTGGTATCAATCTTCGTCAACATCGCCCTGAACTGGTCGTTTATGGCTTGGGCAACGTCGGACACATGGAAGGTGGCGGGCATCGGTCTATCTACGACCACCGTCCAACTATTCACGTTGCTAGCCTTCCGCGTGGTCGTGCTACGTATACCCGAGCTGCAACCCTACTTTCAGGTCCTGCCCCGCGCCGGCGACGGGGAGACTATACGCCACCTCGTGCGCCTCGGAGTGCCAGTTAGCCTGACCTATGGCTCGGAGGCGGCGATTACGACAATCGCCGGGTTGGTATTAGGAACCCTCAGCCCACAGATGTTGGCAGCGCACAACGTTGTCAACCAGCTAGCGTACATCGTCTACCAGGTTTGCATCGGCTTCTCCCATGGCGGGTCGGTGCTCATCACGAGGGCACGAGCCGAAGGCGCCAACGCGGTGCGCGCGGTAACCCGGCGCGTGCTACTCGTCGTGGTCGTGTACCTGGGGATTATGGGCGCACTGTGGCTTCTGCTGGGTCGCTGGATACTGCGCCCGTTCCTGGGAAGTGCAGACGCCACCACCTTCCACATCGCCGTCCTGCTTCTGTGCCTCGCCGTGCTTCAGCAGTTCTCTAAGGGAATTCAGAACGTGACAGTGGGTTTGCTGAGGGGGCTCAAGGACACCACTTCCGGGCTGCGCTGCACTCTCATTGGATATTGGCTAGTCGGCGTACCCGGAATTCTGGTGATGGGCAAGCTCCTTAGGTGGAAGGGCTACGGCGTGTGGTGGGGACTGATCGCGGGCTTCGCAACCACTGCCGTGCTGCTATTGCGGACCTATTCTCGACGCCTCGCTTCAATTTCCTAATGGGGCGTAAGACGGCTTTTACCTCCAAGCATTGCCTTTGATCGAAGGTGTGGCTAACCTAAGTAAGCCAACCCAAAGAAAGGAACACAGTTGTCCCTCACGACACTTAGGGCTCGCAGCCCCCGAACCCCCATGCGCCCTCATCTTCGCATGGCTCGCGCAGTTGTCTCGGCCGTCGCCGCCGCCAGCCTCTTCATGACCGCCGCCTGCAGCGCCAGCGACGAACCACACTCCACAATCAGCGGAGAAAAACAGCAGATCACCGACATCCTCGGACGCAATGTTGAGGTTCCGAAGAAGGTCGAGCGGATCCTCATGGGCGGGCAGAGAATGCTCTACACCACCGCTATCCTCAACAAGGAAAACCCGCTCCAGGGGATCGTCGCCTGGCCCGATGACCTGCAGCAGAACGATCCCGGCACGTACAAAAAGTACCAACAGAAATTCTCGAAGATCGGGGATATCAAGCAGACCGGCGAGGTTTACGACGGTTCGATGTCCCTCGAGCAGGCCCTGGAGTCCCGCCCAGATGTCTTCATTGTCTCTGCGAACAGTTTCGAGGCAGCCCAAGACGCTGGCATCATCGACGGCCTTGAAAAGGCTGGAATCCCCACCGTCACCGTCGACTACTTCACCGACCCGGTGAAAAACACCGCACCGAGCGTGCGATTGCTCGGCAAAGTGCTCGGGCACGAAAAGGAAGCGGAGGAGTACGCCCGGTTCTACGAATCCAAGGTGGACATGGTTCACGACCGGTTGGAAAAAGCCAAGGCCACTCCCACCCCGACCTTCCTCTGGCGGGCTCCCGGCTACTTCGACTGCTGCTCCACTTTCGCCAAGTCCAACCTGGCTCAATTGGTCACCGCAGCGGGTGGCAAGAACCTGGGAGACGACATGATCGAAGGTAAGCAAGGCCAGGTCTCCCCCGAAGCGCTGGCTGGAAAAGACCCGGACGTCATCATCGCCACCGGCGCTGACTGGACTGATGCCAAGCAGCAGCCAAAAAAGACTGGCTTTATCCCCCTCGGCTACGACGAGTCCGCCGATCAGGCAGCCCAGGATTTTCAGCGCGTCGTTAACGGGCAACCTGTCCTCAAGGAAATGCGAGCCGTCAAGGACAAGCGAGCCTACGCCGCGTGGCATCACTTCTACGACTCTCCGTACAACTACCTGGCCATCGAGTGGTTCGCCAAGGCCATGCACCCCGACCTGTTTGCCGACATTGACCCGCAGGCTGACATGAAGGAACTGCACGAAAAATTCCTCCCCGTGGAGGCGAGCGGCACCTTCTGGACTGGTTTGCCATGAGCCACGTCGCCCCGACACGGTCAATCCCTGCCGTAAACGGGAAGGATCACAAAGACAGCATCCCGCGACGTCAACGTCCCGGCGTGAGCTGGTACCGAGCAGCTAGCAGGCGCAAGGTGGCAATCATCGCCGGGCTCGCAGCTTTGCTATGTGCCGTCACCGCCACAGATTTCCTCATCGGCAGCAGCATGACCGCTAATGAGGCGATATATGTGCTATTTCACCCCAGCGATTCCCGCCCAGTCGACCGACAGATCATCTTTGATATTCGACTGCCAATGACCATCACGGCGGTCCTCATCGGCGCTGCCCTCGCTGCTGCCGGTGCAGAGATGCAAACCATCCTGGGCAACCCCCTCGCAGAGCCCTACACACTGGGCATTTCCGCTGCCTCCAGCTTCGGCGCCGCCTTCGCCACCGTCTCCGGATTCACCGCGGCAGGAATTGGAGCAACGCTGGGAATGGCCGGCAGCGCGTGGGTATTCGGCATCGCGGCCTGCGCGGTGATTGTCCTCTTCTCCCGGTCAAAGAGCGCAGGCACCGAGGGAATGATCTTGCTAGGCATTGCAATCGTGTTCCTTTTCGACGCTCTCCTAGCACTGATGCAATACCTCGCCTCGCAGACCCAGCTGGAGCAGGTGGTGTTCTGGACGATGGGCAGTCTCACGCGCGCCAAGTGGCCCCAGATCGGCCTCCTGGCCCTCGTCTCGCTGATCGTCATTGCATTCTTCTACCGCAACGCGTGGACACTGACGGCGTTTCGAATGGGAGACGACCGCGCCAGGTCCATGGGAATCAACGTCAGCAGGCTGCGCACGCTCACATTGGTGGGCGTCTCCCTCATGGCTGCGACTGCCGTTTCTATGGCCGGGACGATTGGCTTTATCGGCCTCGTCGGCCCGCATATCGCCAGGATGCTCGTCGGCGAGGATCAGCGCTTTTTCCTCACTACATCCATCTTCTCCGGGGCGCTCTTGCTTACCTCAGCCTCCGTGGTCTCCAAGCTGATCCAGCCCGGCGCGATCCTGCCCGTCGGCATCATCACGGCGATTGTGGGCGTGCCAGCGTTCGTCGTCCTCATCGTTCTGCGCCGCCGGCCCCGAACCGTCTCCTCTCCCACCTAAAACTCCGTCGCCGCGCCTCACTTCTTCTCACCTCACCTCACTTTTTCTCTCCGCGCCCGCTTCTTCTCGCTCCAGACCCCTCCCTCACCCCAGAAAGGACAACCTCGTGGAACAACCCGCCACGGTTCCGTCAGCCACCGCGCTGCAGGTCACCGACCTCAGTTTTTCCCACGGAGCAGCGCAGATCCTGAATGGCGTGTCTCTTCCGGGGATCGACGCCGGAACCGTCACCGCCCTTGTAGGCCCCAATGGCGCTGGTAAATCCACCCTGCTGCGCTGCATGGCTCAGCTGTGCCGATTCAGCGGCAGTGTCACCGGACCCGACGCGGTGTATTTGCCACAGGATCCCCCGCCGGAAAGCACCCTTACAGTGTTTGAATCGGTGCTACTGGCGCTCCAGCACTCACGCACGGGATTCAGTGGGCTGCGCGTGGCCACATCCACCCAGGATAGAGTCAGCGCGGTACTCACACGACTGGGTCTGAAAGAATTCGAGTCTCGCACGATGTCCCAGCTCTCCGGCGGCCAGCGCCAGCTGGTGAGCTTCGCACAGGCGATCGTGCGCCGTCCCCGAGCTCTTCTGTTGGACGAGCCAACCAGTGCCCTCGACCTGCGCAATCAGCTGACCCTCATGGAGCACATCTGCACCTACGCCGTTGAAGCCCCCGCGGCAGTGGTGGTCACGATGCACGACCTCTCGCACGCGGCACGCTTCGCCGATCGCATCGCAGTGCTCCACAACGGCACCGTTTACGCGCATGGAGCCGTGGAGGATGTGCTCACCGAAGAAATGTTGCGCGAGGTCTACCGAGTCGATGGAACGATTACGCCCACCGGTGATGGAAATGTAGCGATCACCACGTCAAGGGCAATATGAGGGTCTGCTAAACTTTGGCGAGTCGCATAAATATTTCCGTTCATGTTCCGACGTGACGGACCGCCCAATTTTTTCTAGCCCTCCGAGGTCACCCTCCCGCGCATCTTGGAGACACTAGGAGCGATCGATCGGCTCCGCAGTTCGGGACGTTGAAGGCGATTGTGCGTTTGCCTAAGATATCGTCGTCGAACTCATTGGTTAGGGTGTTTTAGACACGTGGCAGTGCTGGCCATCCCCGTCACCATAGCGGTGGCGCTCATCCTCGTCCCCTTGCTGGTCAAAACACTTGATCGTAAAGCCGGTTGGCCTTTAGGCCTGACTTTCCTGGCACTCGCAGGATATGTGATCAAGCACGCCGACCCGATACTGCACAAGGGCGACAAGATCATGAGCTTCTACGTGCTCATGACCTCCTTCATGCTGGCAGTCCTCCTGCTGGTCCTGGCCGACGACGTGGCCCTGCTGTTCATCGGCTGGGAGCTGGTCTCTCTGGCGTCGTTCTTCCTCATCGCCCGCTCGGGCTCCGGCGGCGAGGCCGGTTCCATCCGCACCCTCTTGCTGACCTTCATCGGCGGCCTGTTCCTGCTGGCCGGCCTGGGCATCGGCGTAATCACCACGGGCACCACCAACCTTTCGGCCATGCTGCACTCCCCCGCCTGGGAGGGCCAGGACGTCCGCCTGGCTATCGTCGCCGTCCTCATCGCCCTGGCGGCGTTCTCGAAGGCCGCGCAGATCCCCTTCCACTTCTGGCTGCCGGAGGCTATGGCCGCGGACACCCCGGTTTCCGCCTTCCTGCACGCCGCCGCCGTGGTCAAGGCCGGCGTGTACCTGCTGCTGCGCTTCTCCGGCCTGTTCGAGGGTGTGATGGCCTGGCACGTCCTGCTGATCGTCATCGGCATGACCACCGCCATCATGGGCGCCGTGTTCGCCATCCAGAAGACGGATCTGAAGAAGCTCACGGCCTACTCCACGGTCTCCCAGCTGGGCTGGATCGTCGCCACCATTGGCGTGGGCACTCCCTTCGCCATCAGCGCCGCGCTGGTTCACACGGCCGCCCACGCGCTGTTTAAGTCCTCGCTGTTCATGATCGCCGGCGTGGTGGATCACCAGGCCGGGTCGCGTGACATTCGTCGCCTGGGTCCGCTGTGGCGCCAGATGCCCTTTACTTTTGTGTCCGCTGTGATCGCGGCGGCGTCAATGGCTGCTATTCCCCCGACCTTCGGCTTTGTGTCGAAGGAGGGCATGCTCACCGCGTTTGAGGAGGCGCCGTTTAACAACACCGGCGTGATCGCCCTGCTGATCGCGGCTGGCATCGGCGCGCTGGCCACTTTCGTGTACTCCGCGCGCTACGTTCTGGGTGCGTTCGTCGATGGACCGAAGGATGTCTCGCACGTCAAGGAGGCTCCGGCGAACCTGTGGATTCCGGCGGTGCTGCCGGGCGTGCTTTCCCTGCCGGGTGTCGCGTTCCTGGGCGTGTTCGACGAGACTCTCGATCACGTGGTTTACGCCACGGGTCTGGGCGACGCGCACACTCATCTGGCGCTCTGGCACGGCCTGACGGTGGCGCTCTGGATCTCTCTCGCGGTGCTGGTCGCGGGCGTCATTGTTGTTATTTATCGACGCCCTTTGCTCCAGCCGCTCGAGGGCAAGCGTCTCGGGGTGGCAACGGGCGCGGAGATAATCACTGCATTCATCGAGCGCTCGACCAAGCTGGGCCGCGCGTTTGGCCGCCTGGCGAACTCCGTGAACCCCAACCGGCACGTGGTGTGGATCTTCGCCATGCTGATTGTGCTGGCGGGCTTCTCCCTGCTGGGGCCGGGTCGCCTGGAGGGGCTGGCGGATCTGCCGCCGCGTGTCGAGGGGATCGACAGCATCGTGGACCTCGTTGGCCTGGTGATTATCGGCTTGAGTGTGCTCGTGATGATTGGTACTCGCTCGCGCCTGGCTTCCGTGGTGCTGGTCGGTGTGGTCGGCGTGGGCGTTTCCTGGGTCATGCTGACACTAGGCGCACCGGACGTGGCCACCACCCAGTTGTTGGTCGAGTTCTGCGTGGTCGTCATCATGATGCTGGTGATCCGCCACCAGCCGCGCCTGTACCTGCGCGAGGGCGCAAACCGTACCCGCTTCGCCACAGTTCTGGCGGTGCTGGTCGGTGTGATTACCTTCCTGGGCGTGTGGCTGCTTATCGGCCGTCACGAGAAGCCCGCGATCGCGCAGTGGTACTTGGAGAACACCCCGGAGATCTCCGGCGGCAACAACGTGGTCGCGGTCATCCTGGTGGAGTTCCGTGCCTTCGATACCTTGGGCGAGCTGACGGTGCTGGGCATGGCGGGCATCGTCATCGCCGCGCTGATCAAGTCCATCCCCCGTTCCCCGGTTCCGGGTTACGGTCCGGGTTCCACCGCGGAGCTGTTCCGCGCTCCGGGTTCCACCCGCTTCCCGGATGTGCACAAGGTTCCGGAGCTGGCGCCGTTCTACTCCAAGTACCTGCGCTCCACGCACCTGAACTCCATTAACTCGCGGATGACGATGTACCCGCTGATCCCGATTCTGGCGCTGCTGTCCGCCGCCACGTTCTGGCGCGGCCACCAGTCCCCCGGCGGCGGCTTCGTCGCCGCCCTGATCGCGGCCTGCGGCATCTTCATGTACTACCTGGCTCAGGCCCGGGCCAAGAAGATGTTCACCGACCAGGTGGCCTACACCTTCGTCGGCGCGGGCATAGCGATGGCGCTGATCACTGGCCTGATCGGCTACTTGCATGGCGGCTTCCTGGCGCCGATCCACGCCGATATTTTGGGCCAGCACGTATCCACCTCGTTGATCTTCGACGGCGGCGTGTACCTGGCAGTGCTCGGCCTGGTGGTCATTGTCATCAACCAGATGGGCGGCCGTGAGCGCCCGGGTACAGACCCGGCAACGCTGAAGTCTAAGTTCCGCGCCCAGACTGCCACGCAGAAGATGGGTCCGAACTCCAAGGGCAAGCGCCCCACGCCCATCGAGGGCAAGGCGGATCCCGCCAAGAAGCCATCGCCTGTGGCTGTGACTGTCGGCGGCAGCAACATCCCGCTCAACCCCTCCCAGGTCTCCGCTGCTGCGAAGGCTGCGGAGGAGGCCC
>QWCJ01000619.1_pt1 | contig 19964 bp, 17 predicted proteins | sample 1972501 | NCBI WGS metagenome assembly QWCJ01 (sample SAMN09866711, study PRJNA288562) | Human vaginal metagenome isolate term2_vaginal, whole genome shotgun... | isolation source: vagina | host: Homo sapiens | place: USA: California
ACGACTAAAGGGCCTGACCCCGATGCAATATCGGAATCAGACCCTTGAACCCCTCACCGCCTAGAATTAAACCAGTCCAACTTTCGGGGGCTAGTTCATTCCGGGTGGGGCGTTTCTTCACGTTTGCGCTTCATGTGCGCCGCAGGCTCCTTGTGAAGCTTGGCGTCTCAGGCTCCTTGTGAAGCTTGGAATGTCGCTAGAACGGGAATACGTCGGCGCCGGTGCTGGTTCTCAAAAATCCAAAACCCTCTGACCTGCACTTATGCAGTAATAAAAATTGTGCCCACTAACGCATTCTCGTTCTAACGACATTTGCGGTTATGAGATCCCGATTTGGCGACATTTGCGGGCGCGGAGTCCTTTCTCGGCAACACTTTGGGGTTCTCGCGGGAGGCGGAAAGGGTGCCAGAGGGCTTAAATGTCGGAAAAGTTGCAAAACGTTCTGACGGGCTCTGGCGGGCGAGTTGTAAAAACTCCCTGACCAGCACTTTTGCTGTAGTGGAAAATGGTGTCAATAACGTTCTGCAAGATTTCCGACATTTAGGCATGCGGAAAGCTATTTAGGGCATGCAAAAGGGGATTTAGGGCACGCGGGGAGGGGGCGAGCTGGTGCCAAGGGGCTAGTGGCAGGGGCGGTTCAGCTCCTGGGGGCACCAGTGCTGTGTGGCCAGTGCGCCGGTGCCGTGTAGCTGGTGCGCCAGCGCCGTGTAGCTGGTGCGCCAGCGCCGTGTGGTCAGCGCGGGAGGCCGGGGTGTGGCGTATCTGTGGAACTATTCTGCCTGGTCAGCGACCTCGACGTTGTAGTGAACGTCGTTGCCATCGACCTTGTCTGCGGTGACGTCTACGCTGTACGTCTCACCGGAATCGTGCAGCTTGCACTCAATCTTCGCACCCTCTTCCGCCTTCAGGCCGCTGGGGCATTCAATACGCTCTGGCTTGCGGCCAACCTCCTCCTCCAGGGAATCGGAGATGCCCTTCTCCACGTCCTCCTGGGCGACCTCCTTTCCGCCGAGCAGGGAGCAAGCGCTCAGGCCGGTGACGGCCAGTGCGCCGGTCAGAAAAGCGGCGCCGAGGCGCTTGGAAAAGTAGGCGGAGCGGGCGGAGTCAGCGGAAGTGCGGATGTTCTTCATGTAGGGCAGTCTCTTTCTCTCGTTCATGGCTGGTGTCTCGCTGTTATGCCTCATTAGGCATCCGGGGTATGGAATGTCGCCCCTTGGCGAAATGTTCCCCAGCGTGCAGTACGCTGCACAGTTCGAACTTAACCGATGCTGAGTGTGTTTGCCCGGGAAACGCAGGCGTCAATAATAAGGTGCGATAAAATGCCCAGAGCAACAGAGCACACACAGCACAAAGAGAACAGATAGAGAACAGAAGAGGGAGCCTCCATGGACTTTACGGTCTTTGACCTGCTGATGGATGTCGGCATGATTTCGGTACTGCTGATCATCGGCACGTTCATGAGGCGCCACTTCGAATGGTTCCGCAACCTCCTGATCCCCGCGCCGATCACTGCGGGCCTGCTTGCACTGCTCCTCGGCCCCGAAGTGTTGGGTCTGCTGCCGTTCTCCGGCGCACTGGGCGATTACTCCACTTTGCTGATCGCCGTGGTGTTCGCCTCCATGCCGTACAGCATGACCTTCGCCTCCAACGATGCCTCGAAGGCGAAGAACATGTGGGGCTTTTCCACCTCCATGTTCCTCGGCCAGTGGGGCATCTTTATGCTGCTTGGCCTGCTGGTTTTCGCGCCGATTTTCGATACTCCAGAGTGGTTCGGCATGATGCTGCCCGTCGGTTTCGTCGGTGGGTTCGGCACTGCCGCGGCCGTTGGTGGCGCCTTTGGGGATATTGGTGCGGACGCCGCCATGTCCCTGGGCTTCACTTCCGCGACCGTCGGCACGCTAGCCGCGATCATTGGTGGAATTATCTTCGCGAACTGGGGTATCCGCACCGGCCGAACTTCCACCCTGCCGGAGAAGCTGCCGTGGGAGCTGCGCTCGGGCCAAATCGAGGACGAGGCCAAGCAGCCCTCCATCGGTAAGGCCACCACGAACCCGTCGTCGATTGAGCCCCTGGCTCTGCACGCCGGCTTCATTGCCGTGACCGTGATGTTCGCTTACATCGCGCAGCAGATTATCGGCCACTTCTTCCCGGCGGTATCGGTGCCGCTGTTCGCTCTGGCTTTCGTGGTGGGCATTGGCGGCAAGGTCTTCCTGCACGTCATCAAGCGGCCGAAGTACCTGGACCAGCAGACGGTGAAGTCGATCTCCGGTGCATCGACGGACTTCATGATTGCCTTCGGTATCGCCTCCATTAAGCCGGATGCGGTGGCGAGCTACCTGGTTCCGCTGGCGATCCTGTTCGTGCTGGGCATTGCCTACTGCTGCCTGTTCTTCTTCGTCTTCGCGCCGATGTTCTTCGGCGATAAGTGGCTGGAGCGCGGCATCTTCGGCTGGGGCTGGGCTACCGCCGCTGTGGCTACCGGTATTGCGCTGCTGAAGATCGTGGACCCGGATCTGAAGTCCGGCACGATGAACGAGTACGGCATGGCCTACGTGGGCTATGCGCCGATCGAGATTGGTATGAACATCCTCGCCCCGATTGCGGTGATAGCCGGCTTGACCTGGGGTATCGGCGGCATAGCGACGGTTGCAGCGGTGGGCATTATCGTCTTCGCTGCAGTGCGGGGTTGGTTCCCAGAGAGAACAGGGAAACGGCCGGGCAAGGGTAAACGCTCCGGCAAGGCGGCCGCGGCGGGATAGCGTGCGCAACATCGGCGGGCGCGAGGTTCTAGACTAAGCAACTATGAGCAACTCTTCTGCCCAACAGCAGCCCGCCAGCCCCTTCGTCTCCGGTGAGGAGATGCTGGAGGCTTTCCAGCGGGGCGAACGCATGACCGTGATCGACTCGCACTGGGCGCGCACCGAAAACAGCGCCTGGGAGGCATACGTGGGGCAGCACATCCCCGGTGCCATGTTCTGTAACCCCCTGATGCACCTGGCTTCTATCCCGTCCCGCCACAAGGGCCGCAACCCTCTTCCCGAGCCGGAGCGCCTGCAGAAAAGCTTCGACGATTGGGGCATTACGGATGGTCGCCCTGTTTATATTTATGACGCCGGCGCCAACCTCTACGCGGCTCGCGCATGGTTCATTTTCCGTTGGGCAGGTGTGCAGAATGTCCGCATCCTGGACGGTGGTACTAAGTCCTGGGAGTCCGCGGGCGGCGACGTTGCCGGCGGTATCGGAGCCCTGCGCGGCCGGGGTAACGTGGCGGTGCGCCCGGGCAGCATGCCGACCCTCGGCCTCGAGGAAGTGGAGCAGTGGCGCGAGGAGCGCATCCTGGTGGATGCCCGCGAACCCTCCCGCTATTCCGGCCGCAAGGAGCGCTTCGACCACCAGGCGGGCCGCATCCCCGGGGCGATCAATGTCCCGGTCAAGGAGCTCTTCAACAACCACAGCGAGCGCGACAGCAGCGCCAGCGGCCGCGTGAAAACTCCGGAGGAGATCCGGCAGATCCTCGCCGATAATGGTGTGACCAGCGGTGACGACGTGTGCGTGTACTCCGGCTCTGGCCTGCACTCTTCGCTGTTTATCGCGGCGATGGAGTACGCGGGCCTGCCGGGCGCGAAAAACTTTGTGGGAGGTTGGTCCCAATGGTCCGCTTCCGCCTCGCGCCCCATCGAGCGCGACTAAACTGCGGGAGTATGGATCCCAACTTCTCCCTGGATCCCCGTAGGCCTGGCCAGCAGCGCGAAGTGACCGCACAGAACCACTCTGCGAAGTTTCCCGTTGTGACCCCGCTGGCGGGGACAGCCGTAAGCCTCGATTCCGTCCCCGACCCGATCCTCGCCACCGGCACCATCGGCGCCGGTGTGGCAGTGATCCCCGATGCGGGCGTGGAGGTCGTACAGATCCTCGCGCCCATCGGGGGAGTGATGAAGCGCGTGGCGCCGAACATGTTTGTGATCCAGACGCAGCCCGCGCCTGGAGGCTTGCCCCAGGAGCCCGGCGCCCACGCCGACGACTTTCACGCGGAGACGCTGGCCGACCAGCCGTCGATCTTCATGCAGTTGGGGGTGGATACCGGGCGTCTCAACGGCCAGGGCTTCGACGTGCACGTCCAGGAGGGAGACCTGGTGCGTCAGGGAACTCCCGTGTGCACGTACGCTCCTCGGGAGTTGGGCCGGATGGGGTTCGATCCGGTGGTGATGGTGTTGGGGTTGCAGATGGGGGCGTCAGAAATAAAGCTAGACGTGTTCTCCGGTGAGCCTGTGATGGACGGCGACAACCTGTTCTGGGTGTAAAAGGGGGTGCGTGGGCGATGACGCGGAGGATTTTCAGCATCCTGTCGGTGGTCGGCATGGTTCTGGCGATGTCGCGGGTGGTAGATCTGTTCACCCCGCAGCAGCTGCAGAATATCGCCGGAGTGTTCTTTGCCGGCTTGGTTGTGTTGCAACTGTGGCCGCTGGTGGCCACGCAGCGCAATAGTTATGGGCACCGGCGGCACCCCGTGAATCGCCTGTACACGCTGATGAGCAGCATCGGGCTGGTCGGGACGGCGCTGCTGGCGATGGTGTTTTATGTGAATTCGCCGTTGTGGCTGCTTGTTGTCGCGGGGATGCTGATGATCATGGGGATCGTTGGCGCGGCGGTGTTGGCACTGTTCGCCGCGCCGTGGGATGACTGGTCCACCCGCCGAGGGCGCGATGTCGACGACGAGCTTTTCCTGCGCGACGACGAGCCCGTGGAGGACGTTTGGGACAAGAGCTTCCGGACTTAATTCGAACTTAAGCGGCGCGGGGCCGGCGCTGGGCGGGCGCGTGCCTATAACCCGTGCTTCCGGTTGATCAGCCAGTGCATTGTCGCGGTCGGCAGCACGCGCGAGAGCGGGAAGACCACCGGCGCCATCGAGCCGGTCGCGTACAGCGGCTTGGGCCGGGCCGCGGTGATGGGCTTTAGGATTTCCTCGGCCACGCGCTCGGCGGAGATTCCGTTGGCCTCGTTGTTGTCCAGGTTCGTCAGCATGGTGGTGAACTCCGCGCCGTAGGGGCCTTGCAAGTCCACGTACTTCGTGCGCCGCGTGGATAGTCCGGTGTTGATGGAGCCGGGTTCCACCACGGACATGCCCACTCCGAACGGCTGGACCTCGCGCCGGGCGGCGAAGGCGAATCCCTTGATCGCGGCCTTCGAGGCGACGTAGCTGCTGCGGTAGGCCAGCGGGAAGCTGCCCAGCATGGAGCCGACCATCACGATGCGCCCGGCTCCTTGCTGTCGCATTGTCGGAAGGATTTTCTTTGTGACGCCCACTTGTCCCAGAACGTTGATCTCAAACAGACGGTGCAGGGCATCGTCGGGGAGCTCCTCTAGGGGGCCGGATTGGCTTTCGCCCGCGTTGTTCACCAGCACGGTCGGCGGGCCGAGGGCGAGGGCGCGGGTGGCGAACTCGTCGATGCTGGCGGGGTCTTCGAGGTCGAGGGGGAGGTATTCCACCCCGTCGATGGGGTTGGTGATGTTGTCGGGGTTGCGGCTGGTGCCGATGATGCGGTCGGGGGCGTAAGTGCCTGCGCCGGCCTTGAGCTCCGCGAGGGCGGCTACGGTTGCCCGGCCGATGCCGGAGGAGGCGCCGGTAACTATGGCCACTCCGCCTTTGACGGCGGGCAGCGGGCGGGAAGGGGAGGGGAGAATGCTGGAAAGTTTTGCCATGCTTATTATTTTGGCTGCTGGAGTGGGGGTATGCGGACGGAATGAGATTTTTCGCATTGTCCGGATTCTTTAGTGATCCGTCGCACTACGGCTATGATGTGGGAGAAAACTGCATATGTTCTTGCCGCTTTTAGCTGTGGTGGGAGAGGCTCGGCGCTAGTCACGCGCCGGCCGCCGACGGAGCAATTCCTCCCCGGGACACTCTCAGGCCCCAAGTACCGTCACAGTGAGGCAACTCTGGAAAGACCTGCGCGCAGTCGTGTGCACGCGGGCGCCGAAGGAGAAAAGCCGGGTAGACCGGGTGAAGCTCTCAGGCACAAGCGACAGAGTGGGGAGGGCTCCTTTTAACGACCGTGCACTTACGACCGGAAAGTCCCTATAAAGCCATGTCTTCTGCAGCTACTCGCCGTAACTCAGCCCCCTTCGTTCAGCACCACATCGGCCCGAACCAGGCCGATACCCAGGAGATCCTCGATTACCTGGGCTACGAATCTTCCGTCGCGCTGGCCGATGATGCCCTTCCGAAGTCCATCCGCCAGGCTGGCCCGATCGGCCTGCCGGAGGCGCTGGACGAGACGGACACCCTGGCCACCCTGCGCGCTTACGCTGACAAGAACGTGCAAAAGCAGCAGCTGATCGGCAATGGTTACTTCGACACGATCACCCCGGCCGTGATCCGCCGCAACGTGGTGGAGAACCCGGGCTGGTACACCGCTTACACCCCCTACCAGCCGGAGATTTCCCAGGGCCGCCTCGAGGCTCTGCTGAACTTCCAGACGATGGTGCAGGATCTGACCGGCCTGCCAGTGGCTGGTGCTTCGCTGCTGGACGAGGCCACCGCCGTGGCCGAGGCCGTGCAGCTGATGGCTCGCGGCAATGCGAAGGCCGCCAAGAAGGGCGGCGTGGTGCTGCTGGATTCCTCCCTGCACCAGCAGTCCATCACCGTCACCCTGGCACGCGCTGAGGCTGCGGGTATTCCGGTGGAGGTCGTGGACCTGAATGACGAGGACGGCGCCGGTGAGAGTGCTGCCGCGGCGTTCGAGGGTCGCGAGAACCTGGTCGGCGTGGTCCTTTCCAACCCCGGCTCCACCGGCCGCGTCCGCGACCTGTCCGGCCTGATCTCCGCGGCGAAGGAGACCGGCGCCCTGGTGACGGTCGCTTGTGACCTGCTGGCTCAGGTTCTGGTTACCTCCCCGGGCTCCCAGGGCGCGGACATCGCTGTCGGCTCCGCCCAGCGCTTCGGCGTGCCGCTGTTCTTCGGCGGTCCGCACGCGGGCTTCATCTCCTGCACCGAGGCTCTGCAGCGTAAGCTGCCGGGGCGCATCGTGGGCGTGTCCGTGGATGCCGAGGGCACCCCGGCCTACCGCCTGGCTCTGCAGACCCGTGAGCAGCACATTCGCCGCGACAAGGCCACCAGTAACATCTGTACCGCCCAGGCTCTGCTGGCCGTCGTCGCCGGTTTCTACGCGGTTTGGCATGGCCCGGCTGGTCTGCGCGCCATCGCTGAGGGCGTGCACGCCCGTGCGACCGCCCTGGCCGTTGCCCTGTCCGAGGCTGGCCTGACGCTGGCGCACGATACCTTCTTCGACACCGTCACCGTTGACGTGTCTGGTTCTTCGCTTGGTGACGCCCCCACGGCTCTGCGCGCCGCAGCCGAGGCAGGCTACAACCTGCGCCAGGTTAACGATTCCTTCGTCGGCATCTCTGTCGGCGAGTCCACCACGGACGAGGACATCGCCAAGCTGATCGAGGTGCTGGGCTCCCGCACCGGTGAGGTCAACTCCGCGGGCTTCGATGTCACCGCCGGCCCGCTGGGCGAGGCCGGCGTACTGCGCGCGGATGACGAGGAGATCCTGACCCACCCGATCTTCACCGCCATCACCTCCGAGACCCAGATGATGCGCTACATGCGCAAGCTGGCCGACCGCGACCTGGCGCTGGATCGCACGATGATCCCGCTGGGCTCCTGCACCATGAAGCTGAACGCGGCTTCCTCCATGGAGCCGATCACCTGGCCTGGCTTCGCAGGCATCCACCCGCACGTCCCGGCCGAGCAGGCGCAGGGCTGGCTGGAGCTTATCGAGGACCTGGAGCAGCGCTTGGCGAAGATCACCGGCTACGCCAAGGTTTCCGTCCAGCCGAACGCGGGCTCCCAGGGTGAGTTTGCCGGCCTGCTGGCGATCCACCGCTACCACCAGTCCCGTGGTGACCACCAGCGCGACATCGTGCTGATCCCGGCCTCCGCGCACGGTACCAACGCTGCTTCTGCAGCGCTGGCGGGCCTAAAGGTCGTGGCTGTGAAGAACGCCGAGGATGGCTCCATCGACGTGCCGGACCTGGAGGCCAAGCTGGAGAAGTACGGCGAGCAGACCGCCGCCATCATGCTGACCTATCCCTCCACCCACGGCGTGTTCGAGGAGCAGGTGCGCGACGTCTGCCAGAAGGTCCACGACGCTGGCGGCCAGGTCTACGTCGACGGCGCTAACCTGAACGCCCTGGTCGGCCTGGCCCAGCCGGGCGAGTTCGGCGGCGACGTTTCCCACCTGAACCTGCACAAGACCTTCACCATCCCGCACGGCGGTGGCGGCCCGGGTGTGGGCCCGGTGTGCGTGGCAGAGCACCTGATCCCGTTCCTGCCGACTGACCCGAACGCCGACGTCGCCGAGGGCGACGCCGCACTGCAGACCGGCCAGCCGGTCTCCGGCGCACAGTACGGCTCCGCTGGCGTGTTGCCGATCACCTGGTCCTACATCGCCCAGATGGGTGACGAGGGGCTGACTGAGGCCTCCCGCATGGCCCTGGTGAACGCCAACTACGTTTCCCGCAAGCTGGAGGACTACTACCCGACGCTGTACAAGGGCGACACCGGCCTGGTCGCCCACGAGTGCATCCTGGACCTGCGTGAACTCACGAAGGCCTCCGGCATCACCGCCGAGGATGTCTCCAAGCGCCTGATGGACTTCGGCTTCCACGCCCCGACCCTGGCCTTCCCGGTCGCCGGCACCCTGATGATGGAGCCCACCGAGTCGGAGGACAAGGCAGAGCGACCGCAATCTCGTGTGCACCTGCCCGCCCCTGGAAGACTTCGCAATTAACGAGGACTAGGGTCCGCTGGGGCTAAGGGCGTCACAAAGAGAAGAAGGAGAACAAGACATGACCGAACTTAAGAAGACCGCGCTGCACCTGGTGCACGAGAAGCTGGGCGCGCGATTTACCGACTTCGGCGGCTGGGACATGCCTCTGAAGTACAGCAGTGAGCTGGACGAGCACCACGCTGTACGCAACGCCGTGGGTGTATTCGACCTCTCCCACATGGGTGAGGTTCGCGTGACCGGCCCGCAGGCGGCGGAGTTCCTGGACCACGCGCTGATTTCCAAGCTGTCGGCCGTGAAGATCGGCAAGGCGAAGTACTCGATGATCTGCACCGAATCCGGCGGCATCATCGACGACCTGATCACCTACCGCCTGGGCGAAAACGAGTTCCTGATCGTGCCGAACGCGGGCAACGTGGACAACGTGGTTTCCGCGTTGCAGGGCCGCACCGAGGGCTTCGACGTGGAGGTTAAGAACGAATCCGATGCGACCTCCATGATTGCCGTGCAGGGGCCGAAGGCCGCGCAGGCGATGCTGGAGATCGTGGAGAACGTGGTGGATGCACCCGAGGCATCCGGCGCGGGCGAGACCGTTGCCGAGGCCATCGAGGGACTGGGCTACTACGCCGCTTTCAAGGGCGTTGCTGCAGGTCAGCCCGTGCTGGTGGCCCGCACCGGCTACACTGGCGAGGACGGCTTCGAGCTGATCGTGGCGAACGATGGCGCGGAGATCGTGTGGACCAAGGCTATGGATCAGGCCGGGCAGCTGGGTGGCCTGCCGTGTGGCCTGGCCTGCCGCGACACCCTGCGCCTGGAGGCCGGCATGCCGCTGTACGGCAACGAGCTGTCGCTGAAGCTCACTCCGGTCGATGCGGGTCTGGGCATTCTTGCGGCGACGAAGTCGAAGGACTCTTTCGTTGGTCGTGACGCCATCGTTTCCGCTAAGGAAAAGGGCACCCAGCAGGTGCTTATCGGGCTGGCGGGCGAAGGTCGCCGCGCTGCCCGTGGGGGATACGAGGTGTTCGCCGGTGACGGCGAGAAGGCCATCGGTGCCGTGACTTCCGGTGCACTGTCGCCGACGCTGGGCCACCCGGTGGCTCTGGCGTATGTTGCGAAGTCCGCGGTTTCCTCCGGCGCGGCTGCCGAGGGCGCGACCGTGGAGGTGGACATCCGCGGCAAGCGCTTCGAATACAAGGTCGTGGCGCTGCCGTTCTACTCCCGCGAGAAGTAACGAGCGAGCGCAAGAAAGCGTAAGTAACGCAAAAGGGTTGTCTGCCCGCTGGTGTAAGGTTTGGGCAGGCAACCACAGAAGTAGCCACACAAGGTTTCACAAGAGAGGCTTAAGAACAATGACTGCACTGCCAACCGATTTCCTGTACTCCGAGGAGCACGAGTGGGTTAACACCTCCGCCGTCGTGGAGGGCGAGACCGTGCGCGTGGGCATTACCCACATCGCCGCTGAGGCGCTGGGCGACATCGTGTTCGTCGAGCTGCCGGAGGTTGGCTCCGAGGTCGAGGCCGGCGAGGCTTTCGGCGAGGTTGAGTCCACCAAGTCCGTTTCCGACATCTACGCACCGGTCTCCGGCGAGATCGTGGCTGTGAACGAGGCGCTGGAGGACAACGCTGGCCTGATCAACGAGGATCCCTACGGTGAGGGCTGGCTGTACGAGGTCAAGGTGACCGAGGCTGGCGAGCTGATGGACGCTGAGGCTTACCAGGCGGCTAACGAGTAAAACAAGACCCTATGGTCGGTTCCATGTTCGCGTTAATCCTCGGCTTGGCCCTGTTGGGCCTTGCCGTGTGGTTACTCCTGCGCGCAAAAGATAGCGACGCAACCGGCGCCGACGGAGCCGACGGAAACGAGGGGAACCGCGGGTACGGCGAGTACAGCGGGTATAACGGGGACTGGTCCACGGATGAGGGCTATGAGGATGGCAGCTTCGAGGGCGACTCCGAGGGGGAGCCTGAGGGCAACGAATGGCCCGAGGATGAAGACGGCGAGTGGTCCGAGGCGGACGACGAAGAATGGTCCGCAGCATGGGACGGCCCGCAATTCGACTCGTGGTCCGAGGGCGACGATGAGTACGGGGAAGAGTACGGCTACGAAGACGAGCCAGGCGAATATACCGCCGAATACCCGGCCGATGCGCCTGCGTCTGCGTCCGCGTCAGCAATGGCGGCTTTCGGTTTTCCCCGGAGGCGGCGTCGCCAATGGGCGGCCGATAACGGCTTCGAGTACACGAAGGAAGACGGCGAGGTCGCGCGCGACTGGCCCATCGCCCTCCTGGGAGATCAGCGGCGCGGGGTGCCGACGCTGCGCGAGGTCGTCAGTGGCTTCGTCGACGGGCACCAGGTGCACATCGGCGACGTGGGATCGTCCACGCTGATGGCGATGCGCCGGGTGGAGGAATCCCCAGTTCAGGTGCTGTATTCCGCTGATGGTGCACAGCCCCCTGGCATGCGCCGCACCGACCTGTTGGACCAGCCCCCGTTCGCCGCATACACCACCGACGTCCGCGCGCTGGACCGCATGCTGGACGCCCGTGTGGAGGACTCCCTGGCCGCACTGTCGCAGGTCGCCCGCGACGTGGCATGGGGGCAAAACTGGACGGTCGTGCGGATCTCCCGCAAGCTCGACTTCAATGTGTGGCAGGAGATCCTGCCGCGGCTGCGCTCCCTGGTGGATGCCGCGATGGTGCTGCCCCCAGCGCAGACCAGCGCGCCGCTGGAGATGCTCACCGCCGACCAGCTGCGCCCCCTGCCCGGCGGTCCGCTGCAGGTGAACACCGCCGACCCGGTGAACCAGGAGGAGATTGAGGAGCAGGCCGCCGAGACCTCCTCCCGCCGCGCGGCCTACCTGCAGGCTGTGCCGGATGGCGCTGCGGATGATGCGGGCGGTGCTGGTAGTGACGCCACCGCCTCCGCCGCCACAGACTCCAACCTCGCGCAGGACAGCACTGCCCGCGCTGAGGAAGCTGCCGCACACGCGGAAGTTCCGAACCCGGAGCGGCCCGACATCACCCGCCCCGCCGAGCCGGTGACCTTCCCCTCTCGCACGCACACGCGCTGGGAAGGCGGAGACCCGGACAGTTTCAACAGCTTTGCCGTGGGCGACTACGACGACCCCGCGGAGGATGACGACCTCCGCGCGGGACGGCGACGCCGCCGCGACGGAGGCATCCCGCGCCTGGGCGAAGACCCCGAGCACATGAGCTCGCACAATTCGCAATATGCACAGGTCATCCGCGTCGAGGCGGAAGAGGCCACCATTTTCGAGGAGTTCGAGGAGACCAAGTCCACTGCAGTGCGCCTGTCTCCTGTGACGCAGCGTCGGCGGAGCGGTGGGCGTCATCGCGCTCCAGAGGCACGCCACGCCCGCCCCGAACCCATCGAACCGATCGAGTACGAAACCGTCGACGGCGAGGTCGTCGAAGACGACCAGCAGTAAGTCCCGCCGGGCACACAACGGCACAGACAAGAAGGAGAAACCGCAATGATCGATGAAGCCAAGAAGCAGCGCCTCGCTGAGCTCGTGAAGGAGCTGGCGGTGGTGCACGGGCGCGTGACCCTGTCCTCCGGCAAGGAGGCCGACTACTACGTCGACCTGCGCCGCGCGACCCTGCACCATGAGGCATCTCCGCTGATTGGCGAGCTGCTGCGCGAGCTGACCGCCGACTGGGACTATGCGCACGTCGGCGGACTGACCCTGGGCGCGGACCCGGTGGCGACGGCGATTATGCACGCAGGATCGGCTGGCGCTGGCGAGGCTGCCGGGCGCACCATCGACGCTTTCGTCGTGCGCAAGGAAGCCAAGAAGCACGGCATGCAGCGCCGCATCGAGGGCCCGGACATTGAGGGCAAGCGGGTGCTCATCGTCGAGGACACGACGACCACGGGTAACTCCCCGCTGACCGCCGTCGCCGCTGCCCGCGAGGCTGGCGCGACCGTCGTTGGTGTGGCCACCGTCGTGGACCGCGCGACCGGTGCCAAGGATGTTATTGAGGCCGAGGGAGTCGAGTACCGTTCGCTGCTGGGCCTGTCCGACCTGGGTCTTTCCTAGGTATTTTTGATGACGCCCACCTCCCCCGAATCACCCGATAAACCCGGACCGACGGAGTGGCTGGAGCACCCCCGAGGGGTGCGCAGCTGGGAAGAAGAACACCCCGACCAGCCTCGCCCGACGGATCCGCGCTTCGACCCCGAACTGCTGGATGCCGGGGACACGCGCAACGTGGTGGATGCCTACCGGTACTGGAAGCAGTCCGCGATCATTGCGGATATTGATACCCGGCGGCACGCGCTGCACATTGCCATTGAGAACTTCGAAAACGACTCGAACATTGGCACCGTCGTACGGACTGCGAATGCCTTCGCGGTGGACACCGTGCACATCGTCGGGCGGCGGCGCTGGAACCGGCGCGGAGCGATGGTTACCGACCGCTACCAGCACTTACAGCACCACGCGACGGTGGGGGAGGTGCTGGAATTCGCCGCCCGGGAGGGGCTAGTTGTGGTGGCAGTGGATAACACCCCGGGGTGCGTGCCGCTGGAAACCGCGGAGCTGCCGGAGCGGTGCCTGCTGCTGTTTGGCCAGGAGGGGCCGGGTGTGACCCAGGAGGCGCAAGATGCTGCGCGGATGACGGTTTCTATTGCTCAGTTTGGTTCGACGCGGTCCATTAACGCCGGTGTGGCGGCAGGGATTGCGATGCATGCGTGGATCCGCCAGCACGCCGACCTGTCCCAGGCCTGGTAGTTGCCTGGTTTGGCATCCCGCGTGCTTTTTCGCCCCTCCGTCACCCCGCAAATGTCGCTAGCGCACCCCGCAGATGTCGTTAGAACGGGAATGCATGGGAATGCTCCGGGCGTTGGGGCTAGGAATTGGGGTCCTGGTGAGCGGAATGTCGCTAGAACGGGAATACGTGGGCGCGCGTAGCGGTCTCCGAAAAATGAAAACGCTCTGACCTGCATGTTTGTGTAGTTGGGAATTATGGTCTTTAACGTATTCCCGATCTAGCGACATTTTCGCGCCATGCAACGGCATTTCCACGCGAGGTAGCGAGATTTGGCTGGCGGGCAGCGGGATTTGGTTGGCGGGTAACGAGATTTGGGCGTTGCGGTGGAGGTTTTGACTGGCGGGCTGCGCGGTCCCGGGGGAGGGCTAGACTGTTCTGCAGAGCGCTACAACCGAGTGAGGTGTGCTGAGTGTTTAATCTTCCCGGCAAGAAGAAGCAGGGTAGCAAGTCGTCGCAGGTAGGAGACATTTCTGCGGCGCCACAGGAATCTGTGGAGGGGGCGGCTGGGCAGTCTGAGGCCGCTGGACGGGCTGGGCAGTCTGAGGCCGCTGGACGGGCTGGGCAGTCTGAGGCCGACGGACGCGCCGGGCAGGCAGAGGCAGCCGAAGCCTCGGCTGCAGAGCGGGCAGAATCCCCCAACCCCAACCAGGAGCTCATCGAACGCTGGGACCACCGCGCGGACCTCGCCTACCAGGCGGTTTATGAGCGCCACGCCAGCCGCCTCTGGGGCATCCCGCGCACCACGCTGGGGGTCATCGCCTGGCCGCCGACGACTCGCGACCGCATGTTCGTCCGCTGGCACTACTGGTGGCAAGCCCATTACATCGACAACCTCATCGATGCCGCCATCCGCCGCCCCACCCACTCCCGGATTTTCGCCATCCGCCGGCACCTCCGTGCCATGCGCATCCGCAACCTCCGCCCCCTGACCGCCAACCACTACTACGACGACAAGGCGTGGCTGGCCCTGGCCTTGCAGCGGGTGGCGAACACTCCGAAGATCCAGGCGAAGCTCGGCACGCCCCGCGAGCTGGAACCCCTGGTGGAGAACATTTTCGAGGGCGTGGATAGCCTCACAGGCGTGCTGCCGTGGCGCACGCAGGAGACTTTCTACAACGTCCCCACTAACGGCCCCGCCGCCATCCTCGCCGCACGTAATGGCGATATCGAGACGGCGGAGCGCCTGATCGACTGGACCTTCGACAATCTCATCAACGAAGACGGCCTGGTCATGGACGGTATTCACATGCGGATGGCCGGCCCGGAGCCCGTCACGGCGGTGCATCCTTATTGCCAGGGGGTGATGCTCGGCGCATGCGTGGAGCTCGCCCTCGCGCGCAGGCGTGCAGCTGGGGTGGAGGACCGCACGGTTTCAGATGTGGGCGTCAAAGAAATAACCCGCATCCATGGCCTGCTCCGCGCGATCGAGGTGCACCTTGCCGACCGCGACGGTGCGCTCAATGCGCGCACTGCGGGTGGTGACGGCGGACTGTTTAATGGCATTCTTGCGCGTTATCTTTCTCTTGTTGTTGAGTGCTTGCCGACGCCAGGTCGGCACGGCACGGAGGCTGTGGCCATTGCCCGGCGGATTGTGTTGGCGACAGCCGAACAGGTGTGGCGCTTCCGCTTGGAGGTTGATGGGCTGCCGGTGTTCTCTGCCGATTGGTCGAAGGATGCGACGATGCCGCAGGCCGGTGGTTTGGTTGGCGCGACGATTGCGGGGGCGGTGGCGAGCTCCGATATTGCGGAGCGGGATCTGTCCGTGCAGCTTTCCGGGTGGATGCTGATGGAGGCGGCGGCGCGTACCATCGCGGCGGAGTAGCGGCGCGACAGTAGCAGTGGTGGGCAAGTAGCGAGAGCCGGGTAGACGAGCGGCGAAAGGCAGGGTGTAGGCAGGGCGCGTGGTCATTAGGGGGAGTGCTGGGCGGAGTAACTGCACGGTGTTGAATTTGTGGGCATAATTGTGGGCGGAGACCTACCTGCCCTATTTCAAGGAATTGAAGGAGCATCGAAATGCCTATTGCAACCCCCGACGTCTACCGCGACATGCTGGACAATGCGAAGGAGAACGGCTTCGCATACCCCGCGATTAACTGCACCTCTTCCGAGACCATCAATGCTGCTCTGAAGGGCTTTGCGGATGCGGAGTCCGACGGCATCATCCAGTTCTCCACCGGTGGCGCCCAGTTCGGTTCCGGCCTGGCCGTGAAGAACATGGTTGCAGGTGCGGAGGCCCTGGCTGCTTTTGCTCACCAGGCTGCTAAGCACTACGGCGTGAACGTTGCTCTGCACACCGACCACTGCCAGAAGGAAGTTCTGGACGAGTACGTCCGCCCGCTGATGGAGATCTCCCGCAAGCGCGTGGAGGCTGGCGAGAACCCGCTGTTCCAGTCCCACATGTGGGACGGCTCCGCTATCCCGATCGACGAGAACCTGGAGATCGCCAAGGATCTGCTGGCTGACGCCCAGAAGGCCAACATCATCCTCGAGGTGGAGATCGGCGTTGTCGGTGGCGAGGAAGACGGCGTGGAGGCCAAGGCCGGCGCCAACCTGTACACCACCGAAGAGGACTTCGCTAAGACTGTCGATGCTCTGGGCACCGGCGAGCACGGTCGCTACCTGCTGGCCGCTACCTTCGGCAACGTCCACGGCGTGTACAAGCCGGGCAACGTGAAGCTGCGCCCGGAGGTTCTGGACATGGGCCAGAAGGTTGCAGAGAAGAAGCTGGGACTTTCTGAGGGCTCCAACCCGTTCGACTTCGTCTTCCACGGCGGCTCCGGCTCCGAGAAGGAGAAGATCGAGGAGGCCCTGCGTTACGGCGTGATCAAGATGAACGTGGATACGGACACCCAGTACGCCTTCACCAACCCGGTTGCCCGCCACATGTTCACCAACTTCGACGGTGTGCTGAAGATCGACGGCGAGGTCGGCAACAAGAAGGTTTACGACCCGCGCTCCTACCTGAAGAAGGCTGAGGAGGCCATGTCCGTCCGCGTGGTGGAGGCCTGCAACGACCTGCACTCCGCTGGCACTTCCGTCGCTAAGTAGGTTTCGCTAGCACGATGGCAGAACAGATTCGTCACAGTCGAGACCTCTTCGGCGCGGAGCACCCGGAGGTGCGCCTGCCGCAGGAGCTGGCAAGCTCCATTCCGGTGGAAGGTGCTGCCGGTGCTGGCGGTGGTGCAAGCGCTGCGCAGTCGCGTGAGTCGCTGGAGGCCGCGGTCTCGGAAAATCTGAAGGATTCCGGCGCATGGGCTGCCCTGGCCGAGGTACTGCTGGCCGAAGGTCAGCCCGTTCAGGCCTATGCCTGCGCCCGCACCGGCTACCACCGCGGTCTGGATGCCCTGCGTGGCAACGGTTGGCGGGGCACCGGCCCGGTGCCGTGGAGCCACGAGCCGAACCAGGGTGTGCTGCGAGCCATCGGAGCGCTGGTGCAGACCGCCCGCGCCCTCGGCGAGGACGACGAGGGCGTGCGCTGCCTGAACCTGCTACACGACTGCGACCCGGCGGCAGCCCCAGCCCTGGGGCTGGACGGCTCCGGCAAGAAGGCCGAGTCCAAGCCAATCACCGAACCCGGCGTCACCCCGCCCGCCGAGGGCTAACCCGTGTCTGAACGGAAATGAACCAACGCCGTTCTTTCTCTCTGCCGGCCCCTAGCCACGGGGTGAACCGGAACCTTTGTATCGCCACGCTGGTCGTGGCGATCTTCTGGATGTCCAGCATCCTCTGGCCGGCAAACCCCACGGCCGGCTGGCCTTTCGTGGCCGAAATGCAGGCCAGCGCGTGGGTCGCCGGGGTGCTCGCCGCGGCGGGTATCGGCATCCTCCGCTCGGTACGCCGCGCGGCGCTATGCGCGGTGCTGGCTCTGCTGGCGGTCTTGATCGTCCCGCGCGTACCGGCGCCCAATTTTTCGGACGCCACCAACCCCACCCGCGTATTTTCCCTGAACACCTACTGGGGCAAGGCCGACGATAAGCGGATTGCGCGTGCGATCGACGAGCTCAAACCGGATGTCGTCTTCCTCCTGGAGACGAATGCGGAGGAAGTCGCCAGAGTGGCGGACAAGACCGGCTATCTTCCTATGACCCAGCCGCGACCCGGCAACGATCGGGCGGATAATGTAGTGGCTCTCGTGTCGGCGTCATATAAAGAAAAAACAGGGGCGCACGGCAACATGGTCCGCGGGCTTACTCGCTTCCAGACCCCGCGCGTGAACGCACCGCTGCACGGCAACAGCGAGTTCGTGGGCGTGCATGCGGTGGCGCCGGCGAAGGACGACCGCCCGGCGTGGGAGCGCGACCTGGCGAACCTCAGCGAATGGGCGAACTCCCGGCGCCACCTGGTGCTGGCCGGCGACTTCAACGCAACGCGCAGCCACCCGCGCTACCGCGACTTCGAGCTCAGCGACTGCACGGGGCACCTGGCGCACACGCCAACGTGGCCGGCGGTGTTCCCGGTGATTCGTCTGGACCACATCATGACTACCGGCGAGTGCCTGGATGGTGGAACGAAGCGGATTTTAGGTACTGACCATCTGGCCGTGTGGGCAGACGTAACCACCTAAACTGGCGGGCATGGCAGAACCACAACCGCGGCCCCGGACCGCGAAGGAGATGTGGGGCGAGCCGGCCAACCGCCTGCGCCCCGGAGTGCGCGCCGCTGCCCGGAACTTGCGCCGTATCGCGCCGGTGCAGGGCGCGATCCGCGTGCGCGAGGGGGTAGTCTTCGCCATCCAGTGCGCTATCGGCGCGGGCCTGGCGCTGCTCATCGCGGAGCAGATCTTCGACCACCAGCAGGCATTCTTCGCGCCCATCGCGGCGGTGCTGAGTCTGGGTGTGAGTGCAGGAAAGCGACTACGCCGTGGCTTCGAGCTGGTGCTGGGAGCCTCCGTGGGGGTGGGTATCGGCGACCTGGTGATCAGCAACATTGGTAGCGGATACTGGCAGGTCTCCGTGGTGGTGTTGTTCGCCATCTTGGTGGCGACGTTCGTGGATAAATCGGTCTCTGTGGCTTTCCAGGCCGCCAGTTCCGCTGTGCTGGTGGCGACGATCCTGCCGCCGGGGTCTTCTGGTTCGTGGGACCGCATGATCGACGCGCTGATCGGTGGTGTGATCGGCATCTTGGTGCTGGCGTTGGTGCCGAACTCCCCGCTGCGCCCGGCTAGGCGGGAGGTCTCCACGCTGATCTCGAAGGCAGCGCTGGTGCTGGACGATGTGGCGCAGGGGATGGAGGAGCGCGACGCGGCGAAGATCACCAAGGCCCTGGAGATCGCCCGCGGTACCCAGACTTACGTGAATGCTCTGCTGACGAACGTGGGCGGCGGGTCGGAAGTCGTGGCCGTCTCGCCGATCTATTGGACGGCCCGGCGGCATGCGAGGTCGATGAACCGCATCCTGGTGCCCGTGGATAACGTGATGCGCAATACGCGCGTGCTGGCGCGCCGGGCGGAGATCATGATGCTGGATGAGATCGAGCCGCCGGAGGAAATGACCGAGCTGATGCGTGGGATCTCTAACGAGCTGGGCCAGCTGGGCGCGTTGTTCGCCGAGGGTGGCACGCGCGGTACTCGCGATGAGGCGGTGGAGATCCCGGAGATCGTGCGCGCACTGCAGAAACTCGCCGCGGAGGCGGACCTGGCCATCGCGGATGGCACGGGCTTGTCGGGCACGGTGGTGTTGGCGCAGTGCCGCTCGATTATTGTTGACGCCCTGCAGGTCTGTGGCTATTCGCGTGAGTCGGCTATGGCGTTTCTGCGGCCGACGGTGGATCGGCCATGGCAGTCGCCGGAGGTGTGGGACGACCTGGAGGAATAAGCGGGGGCTACGAGTGGAACCTTAAGAGTGGCGATAGTAGATTCTTAAAGAAGTTGGGGAATTGTTCCCCACAACGACTTAATGTCGTCTCGCTCTACTTTGAGGTGCCTCTTATGATGTTTCTCCGCTCCCGCCGCACAATGACTGCTGTTGCGGCTGCCTCCAGCCTGGTGCTGACCGTCACGGCTGTCCCACAGTCCCCGTTCTCCCCAGTAGCTGCTCAGGCCGCTACGGCCAACAAGACGCAGGATACGAACCTGCCAGTGAAGTGCACGTTGTTTGGTTTGGGTGGGCCAGAAAACAAGATTACTGCTCCGCTTAGCGGAAAACTGATCGCCCAGGGTTTCATGGAGGACAGGGATTTTGACATCAGTCTGAGGGTGTCAATGCCTGGGCAAGTTGGCGCTGGAGAGGTTTTTGAGGCTGTAATTGAAATGGACTCCTTGTCGGTAACTCATGAGCTACTACACAAAGCTCAAGACGAACCTCGCCTTGATAAGGCAAATACAGTTCGTTTCGCGGTGACCGGTAATGTCGAGCTGGTCGATCCCCCATCGAATGTGACC
>QWCJ01000278.1_pt1 | contig 19854 bp, 10 predicted proteins | sample 1972501 | NCBI WGS metagenome assembly QWCJ01 (sample SAMN09866711, study PRJNA288562) | Human vaginal metagenome isolate term2_vaginal, whole genome shotgun... | isolation source: vagina | host: Homo sapiens | place: USA: California
GCCACAAAATTATTTAATCCTCCTAAGGGGCTTTCGTCAACAAACATGCCCATGCGCTTGCCTTCCAGCCCTCGTATTGATATGCGTGACGCACTTCCCATGCCACCTGTGTTGCGTACTGTTACCCCTACGGTGCGAGCCAGTACGTCATTAACATTCGTGGCAGTTCCCTCTAATTGTCGTTTGCCTATGACCGATACGGGCAAAGCCGACAGTTTTAGTTGTCTTATCTTATTTTTTCCCAAGATGGTTACACCTTGTAGTGTGTTACTGTTTGCATGTAGACCTATGTTGATGCAAATGCTGTCTTGTTTGTTGACAAATAAATCTACATTGGTCTTTTTTGTTTTATAGCCGATGTAAGACACCCGTAGAGTAAACTTTCCTTCTTCGCTGATGGGCAGAACATATCTACCTTGTTCGTTACTGATGGCACGTTTCTCCGTCCCTATGATTTCAATACTGGCACCGCTCAAGGGAATATGTCGCTGCTCATCGGTAACATATCCATGCAGTATGGTTGTGCCATGTGTTTGTGCGTTGGCGTTGTAACTTGTGGTGTGGAGCAAGCATAGTATGTAAAAGATACGTAGCAGGCATAAAGAATGTGTTGATAGGCGTTCCATGTTTTGCTTTTTGGGTTTTTGAGGAGTCTTGAATAATGAATGAATTTCAAAATTATTCACAAAAAAAAGATGCACCAACTTAAAGTTGATGCATCTACATATAAATTCTCTACAAAGCGATTTGTCTCTCTTTCGTTTTCTTGCCATTGAAATATTTTTTTTGTTGGCGGCAAAGGTACTGCATATAAAATAAATTTGCAATACCCATTTGTAGGTATCTTGAACCATGATCCTCAAATCCGCAACTAAGCCCTTGAACGTCCTTATTGCGTTTACACGTCCTCTCATTACTGAATTTATAATAGTGTTGCGGAATTAAGGATATATAATATTATTGCTGTCCGATAAAAAAATATGATTTCAGCCTAAGTGCTTTTACAAAACGATAGCTTAGTGCTAGCGTAATGAGCATTGATTTTGACTAGAAATAATCTGATTATTCACTGTTCATTACGCCTATATTTTCTATAATCTTTGCACCACTTTCATAATCTGATCGCCCATACCAATGGTGTAACCATCTACCTTGAAAAGGATTTCACTACGAGTATTGCCAAGTATGATCGTTGGAAGAGAAGCACCTGTTGGGATCTTCTGTGTGTCGGTGAGAATACCCCAAATGATATTTTTTGGTAGATTAGGGAAGTCGGACACCTTAAATTTAGCCCATGCGTCCTCGCTTTGGAAAAGCATAATCATAGGTCTGCCCCATTGTTCTAGCTTTTCTTTCACGCGCTCTATATCTTTCAAAGCATGGTTAGTAGGTTCTTTGTTAGGTTCAAGAATACCCACTACATAGTAATCGTTGCCCACACTACTGCGCAATGTTTCTTGTTGCTTACTACCTATGCGATGATAACAAGCCGTCAGATCAATGTTTCCCAATACCTTTAATGGGTTGGTTAGTTCAGGTACTTCAAGGGCAACTTGATTAGTTTCGCCTTCTTTCACATTAAAGAAACGTACAGTAGCATCAACGCTGCCATCAGTAGCACGATTACCAGCCACACATACATAATAGCCTTCTTCTACCTTACGAGGATTTTTAAACAAAGCACTCCATGTACTAGTATTATCTTCTGGATAATTCAGCAAGCTAAATCCCTTGCCATTAAAGCGTGAAAGGCTAAAGTTGGTATAATAAACTGGATCTTGCACGGTAGCAATTGGTTTGTAAGTCATTTGCAAATCGCCACGCTTTATTTCGCGTGTTGTACTGTCGAAATCGACAAATACCTGCTTTCCAGCTTGTTCATAGTAGATATGCTCATCCACTTCGTCCATCCATGCTGGCACTCCGAGTGTACGAAGCACTGTAACAAAGAACACCTTACGTGCCATCGTAGTAGCTGTACCACTCTTCCATACTCCCACTGGCGATGCTATAATGTTCACACTATTCAAGTCATTGCGCATAGCAATGTTCTGTTTCACCCACTCTACAAAGGTATTTGGATTTTGCTTCCATACCTTTTGAAATTTCTTTGGCAAATTCTTTAGGAAGTAATAGCGATAAGCCGACAACATTTCCATACCTACGCGAGGGCAAAGCACTTTAGCATCAGTTATATCCTTGGGTGAATAGTAAAGATGATCCATAAGTATCTCCACAGGGGTATCGTGCAAATCCTTCTCACGAAGCGATTGCAAGAGTGCTACAGCCTTCTTTTCCTTGTGCTGACTAGCTGCCAATGATAAAAACTTAGCTATCTCATCATAGTTGCCACGCGCTTTAACAAGGAGGGGAGCAATGGTAGTAGAGTCGTATCCCTTTTGTAGAGCAAGTTCGTTTGCCTGCTGACGCGTCAGGAAGGTATTCGTATAAACCATACGAATAGAGTCTTCTTGCTTGAAACGACATTCGTTTAAAGCCTTTTGTTCAGGGGTTATAGGAGGAAGATAGTCGGATCCTACAGGAGGAACTACATGGAACTTAGCTGAAACTTCATCACCTACTTTATGATTTAATTGTAAGGTTATCACCTGCTTTTCATTGCCAAAAGATACTAAATTGAAACCATAATAACCATTCTTTGAAGCATAGAACAGAGCATTTCCTTGCCCAGCCTCAAAGTCGGTAATGCCTTGCGCATTAGTATGTCGGCGAGCAGCAGTATAGAACTCGGCATAATTGTAGATCTTAAACTCTACATCTACATCAGGCACAGGATTACCTTCCTTATCTACCACGCGTATTTCTGCTTTGCCCGTCTTAGCATAATTGCTCGTAACATTAATCTCTGTGAAGTTTTTTGTGCGTTTCATCACTAGTTCTGGACCATTATAATCGCCAAAAACATTGGTGTGCATCAATAGTCCGCGTGATGCAGGAAGATTAAACCAGCCAAGGTCTAAGATCGCTTCTGGCTCACAAGCCCCGAGGAAATGCCATTTGCCATCAGCCCAAGCCTCTACCCATGCATGATTATCGTCGGAGTGTGCCCAACGAGGAGTATATACCTGACGAGCAGGAATACCCACAGCGCGCAACGCTGCTACCGTGAAAGTACTCTCTTCGCCGCATCTACCAAGTGCATTTTTCATAGTTGCAAGTGGTGCGCTTGTACGGCTATCCGATGGTGCATAAGTAACATGCTCGTGGCACCAATGGTTTACTTCAAGGATAGCATCGGTGGCATTCATACCCTTTATACGAGGTAAAAGATTTTTCACAAATATCTCACGACTATCGTCTAACGCCTCATTGTTCACACGGTTAGGAAGTACAAAGTGGCGGAAGAGTTGGTCAGGGATTTGTTTTCCCCACGCAGTTTCTTGCTTCACTTGAAAGGCAAGGCGTACTTGCTTGAGAAAGTAATCGCCTGAATGGTCGACTATATCTGTCGTATTCATATAGGCATAGAGGAAAGCAAGCGCATCACGTTCTTCTGTTGTTAGGTCTTTTCTGTTAAGAATGGCAAAAAGATCGCCCTTTGGCAACTCCTTTTGCTTCTGTGCCAAAGCTGTATATACTTGTTGTTTATAGCTAGCATCATTGCCCAAAACACGCTGTCCTGAAGCTGATAGCGTGAGAGAAATAAGTGCTAGAGAGATAAAGAGTTTTCTCATTGTAATAATCTTTTTATCGTTCAATTTATAGAGGGTTGAATACTCATATTTCATTCTTTTTTTATTTCACATACTTCTTAATTGCCTCACTGAGTGCCTGCCAATGTTCCTCTGTCATACTAGTGGAAGTAAATAACGAAATGCCCATAGCACCAGCCTTTACACAACCCTTAATGGCTTCGTCTATTTCAGATGGAAGCAAGCCAGAAGCCTCTGGATCGACCACCTTATGCTTGTTTCTCCAATCGTTACAGATGAAGAGTCCACTATAGATTGGAGCTTTTCCCTTTACTGCTTTCACTTCTTCTTTGGTGATAGTCTTGAGCCAATGCGCATCTTTTAGATAGAAGTCGTTATAATTCATTGGGAGGAAAGCATCTACATTCCACTTATTCCACTCTTGACGAACCATCCAGACAGCATGCGATTTAGGACCTGGAAACACATCGGCACTCACTTTCTTACCCATAGCATGAACTTCGGCGCAGAGCTTATTCACAAAGTTTGTGATAACATCGCAACGGAATTGTGCCCATGCCTTCACCTTAGAAGGATCTTGAACAGAACGGATATCAATACCTGTCTTTGCCTTAAACTCAGCCACACAATCGTCGCAATAGCAATAATCAGCCGTGGGATATTCTTCGTTCATCACGAGGTTATATTTCGACCACAGACCTTTAGCAAGGATAACATCGGGATAACGAATGTAATCGAGCTGCACATAATCGACACTAGGCAAAGCAGCTACTCGCTTATACTTATCAATTAAATAAGCTTGAACATCCTTATTATTAGGGTCTAAGCATGTATAATAAGGTACATAAGCCTGCACCGAGTCGGCTCTTTCGCCCTTACGGTTAACGGCATACCATGACGATGGTAAACCTTTATGCAACATACAAGGCATCCAAGCATGAAACTCTAGTCCATTACGATGAGCCACCTCCGATGCGATACGTGCATGCTCCACATTAAAGCCAACGTTCATACACACACCTGTTACACCGTGAGCCTTCCATGTAGCAAACTGTTCTTGCAAAGAAGCCTCGGTGGTTTTATCCTCTTCCCATCCTTGCCATACAAGTATAGGAAACGATTTAGCTGAAACGGTTATGACAGCTAGCAAGCAAAGTGCTGATGCTGCTAGGCGTTTAAATATCTTCATTTTGTTTTTATTTTAGTTATTATCGCTTGAAAAACTTTCCATCTTGATTGATAACATAGCTTACACCATCACGCTGAGCCGACAATTCATAAGTATAAGTGGTAGTTTCTAACGTAAACTTATATCCTGCCGCCAACTCACGATCGGCAATAGTAAGTCCTAGCGCTGCATAATTTTTCGCATAATGATGATTTTTAGCGAAATATTCTTCTTGTGCATAGAATATCATCCACATAAAACGATACATATTCTCATCATAAGGAAGCTTTACAGTGTCTGTACCTTCTCCTACTACCACTGACGAAAGGTAAACATACCCCCAACGTTCTGGCATGTGCATAGCCACCATTCCTGTAGCTCCCCACGTCCAGTTATCCTCTGGCAATGTCTTACCTTTTGTGTCTTTACGTTTTAAATAAAGTCCTGTTTTTACATCATAATCACGATGCCACTCCACACGAGAGAAGCCTATGCGGAGTACCCTACCAGCCTTTAGATAGTTATCAAATTCGGCAGCTATTGCCTTACGTGGGATAGCCATCTCTACAGTCCAACCTTTGTCTCGGTCGTTTGGATTGTTCAATGTGCCATCAAGATGAATAGCGCATTGCAATCCTGGGCAATTCCACTGAAATTGGATAAAGCCACGAGAAGGCGAACGATAAGGCTTTTCTAGCGAAAGATCAAAAATTGTTCCCAACTGGTTGACTTCTATCTCGAAATAATTATGCCCATCACCAGTAGGATCGATAAAAATTTCAAAGTCGTTGTCATGATACACTATGGTATCGCGCTGTTGAAGTTGAGCCGCAAGGTCGGGATCGGTAATATTGCCTAATACATAGAGATAATCATTATCCCACAACATCTTTGCATTTGTGGGATAATAAGGCTTTGGATGTCCCTCACCAGAGATGTCTTCAAAGTTTTCCGTAGACTTAGCCAACTGCCAACTTTGCTCATCGCCTTTACCATCAATGGTTATCTTTTCCGATGTTCGATAGCACACATAACGTTTGGGCGGTGTTAGAAAGGCTTTATATTTTTGTCGTAAACCCTGCTTTTGCGCTAGTAAAGCTAGCGGGAAAGCTAAGAAAGCTATGTATAAAAGAGATTTTTTCATTTAAAAAAGTAAGAGAGAATAAAGACGATAAGGGATAGTTAGTTAGCTGTTACTACCTGCCCTTCGCCTTGATATACTTTTAGTTCGCCTTCAAGATCGAGAGCCAATACTGTGATATTCTCATCTAGCAAACGTTCTGGCACATCAATATAAAGAACACCCGGCACCTCACTCCACGACAACTTATTATATAAGGTATAAGTAGGCTTTTCCGTCTGACCTACTACACGTATATCCTTAATATTGTTCACAATACCCTTTACCATTACCTTTTCTACTGGTTTGTAAGGTAAATAGAGATAAAGTGTTGTTTTTTGTGGGTTTACTGTAGTGTAACCAATGAAATAATCGCCAGGCACACCAGCACGAGTATTATAAATAGCCTCAGCGTGTTTCTTCGTCCAACGACCGAAAGCCTTCAAAACATCTATATTTTCTTGTGGTATGGTGCCATCAGCCTTTGGTGTAATATCGAGCAAAAGATTTCCGCCCTTACTCAAACAATCAACAAAAGTAGTGAGCAAGAACTGTTTCGACTTAAAGTTGGTATCACCTTGTTGATAACCCCATGAGTCGTTGATAGTATAACATAACTCCCAATAACGAGCCTTTGGGCGTACCACTGGCGCACCGATCTCTGGTGTGGCATAGTCGCCATAGCCCTGAATACGAGAGTTGATAATCACATTAGGATTTGTCTTACGCAACATCTTAATCACGCTTGGAGCATTCCATGTCTCTGCTGTCTGCTCCCAATCACCATCAAACCAAATGAGATCAGGCTTCCAATTGGTGTTAACCTCATTCAATTCTGCCATATTAAACTTGCAGAACTTCTGCCAACGAGCAGGATCCTTCTTTATGTCATAGCGCACACTCGTTCTAGTATGGTTAGGATAATCAGGATGACTCCAGTCAAGAAGTGAGTAATAAGTACCCAAATGAATACCACGTTTACGCACTTCCTCTGCAAAAGGGGTAATAAGATCGCGCTTGGCTGGTGTTTGTTTCACCACATTAAGTTTACTTTGTTTTGTATTCCAAAGTGCCATACCGTCATGATGCTTAGTTGTAATTACTGTGTATTGCGCACCACTCTCCTTGATTAAGTCTGCCCATTCGGCAGGCTTGTAATTGCTCGCAGTAAAGCCCTTTGATTGCGCCATATACTTGTCGTAAGGCACATTATTATTAAAGAACGACCAACTCTCCGAAACTCCATCGACAGCATAGATACCCCAATGAATGAAAATACCAAGTTTGGCATTATCAAACCATTGCATACGAGCATAGTAAGCCGAGTCGTGAGGAGCGGGTGGTTCAAGTGTTGAGGATGTTTGAGCTGATAATACTTGCCCAAGGAACAAGCTTCCTAATAATAGGGCTGAACGTTTTAAAAAACTAAAATGCGAGAATAAAAAAGTTTTCATTATTTATAGGTTTTAGAAAATTATATTATTACAAAATATTATATACCCTCCTCCTAGGATATGTCTTGGCGTAAAGATAGTTCTCTACTGCTATGGCAAAATTAATTGTTTTGTTCTTAACCTACAAGTTAGTTCTTATATATTTTCAGTTTATACTAGAAAACTATCAACTTGAGACCTCTGCAAAACCTTCATTTATAGAAAAAAATTGACCTATAGCTCATTTTGCAGGATAGAATCCTCCTTAACTACCGATATCCACTGGTGTTCTCAGCAATTCAAACGTTTCAGAGATATTTCGACCTTTGAAATCGTTCAATAGCTCATTTTGCAGGATGCAATATAGCTTAATGTTCGATAAACACTAACTTCGCTGGTATTTGAAAAGCCAAAAAGCGAAGTTATAATGAACAAGAAAAAATGCCCAGTGTGTAAGAGTAAACACACCGTGAAAAACGGAGTGCGTCATGGAAAACAACTGTATTTGTGTAAAGATTGTCATACTCAGTTTCGGTCTGGTAGTAATGTATCTGAGAACGAATGATGGCGAGTATATCAACAAGAAAAACAAACTATATCCGAGTTATCGTTACGATTTGGTATTAGCATCGCAACTGTCAAGCGTAGACTACATAACATCAAGCGAGAATGGGTGCAACCCCCACTTTCAGGAGGAGGTTTTGTTCATTTGGATGTTACCTATTGGGGACGTGGTTTTGGTGTCATGCTAGGTCTTGATTCTGCTACAGGTTGCCCTTTGTATATGTCCTTTGTGAAGAACGAAACCGTAAAAGACTATGAAGATGCAGTGAGCAGCATCGTGAGCCGTGGCTATACCTTTGAGGGAATTATTATAGATGGGAAGCAAAGTTTGTTTAAAACCTTCTCAAGCTATCACATACAAATGTGCCAATTTCATATGAAGCAGATTGTCAAACGCTATCTTACCCTGAATCCTAAGATGTTATCTAGTAGAGAACTGAAATATTTAGTGGGTAAACTTCATAGAAGTAATGAGGATGATTTTGTGCAAAGTTACCAGGAATGGAAAGTGAAATGGAAGAATACTATAAACCACAAGAGCCTGCATAAGGACGGAAAGATGCACTACACACATCAGCGTTTAAGGTCGGCGATGAACAGTCTAGAGTTTTACCTTCCTTACCTCTTTACATATCAGCGAGAAGAGTGCAAGGGTATGCCGAATACAAACAACAAGATTGAAGGCACATTCACTGACTTAAAGAAGAACTTAAACAACCACAGTGGACTAACAATGGAGAACCGCAAGCGGTTCATTTCTGGGTTTTTCTTGGCATTAGCAGAATCTCTAAGTATGAAAAAGCAGGAGCTGCGTTGATAGCAACTCCTGCCCATACTTGTCAATCTGCGCAGTTCTATTCCTTATGAAGTTGCTCCCCAGCAGAGCTTCACTACGCTTCAAACTGCAAACCAAAGGTACAATATGTAAGCTGCTTCAACGAAAAAACATCGAAAAAAACATCCTGCAATTTGAGCTATAAGTCTAAATATATACAAAAAAGCATGGCGCAAATCACTGCGCCATGCCCAATAAAAGAAAACCTTATAGTCAAAATAGAAATTAGCTATTCTAATTCTTATTCCGGTACTAATCTTTTTCTAGTACTTGGTGTTCTGAGGGTCGAAGTTGGTCCAACCGCTCATCCAGTTGTTGCTGCCATCGAAGGCTCCGATGTAGGTTACTGTGTCGAAACCTGTCCAGCCAGCGAAACTTGCGGCTCCAAGCAACGGACTGCCGGCGATAGGAGTATAACCATCTGTGCCAACCAATGAAGCCCAACTGTCAAAATACTTGTTACTTGGCTCTGAGAAGAAGAAGGTGTTGCTGTATGACTTCTGATTCTTGTCGATGTCTTTCTTCTGGGCTGCATCATAGAGATAGTCGTCATAAATCTTGTTGGCATCAGTACCAATGGCATCCATGCCTGCAAAATATACATTCTGTAACTTGAACTTCTTGTCTTTGGCATCCTTCACAGTATTTCCCTTCTCACCATCGATGATCAATCCGATAGGCCAGCCTAAGACCACCGAGTTGATGCAGTTGAGGTTAGATGAACGGCGAATCTGCATCGCAGCTTGGAACTTGCCGAGGGCTGAACCGTTGTTTGGATTGTATGCTCCGGCATTGATATAATCTGTGGTGTTCTGGAACTTAGAATCCAATACCTTAGGACCTACGAAGGTGATGTTAGAGAAGGTAGCCTTGGTACGAGGGGCCACGGTAGCACCATCAGCGCAGTTATCGCTCTCGAAGCCGTTACTCTGAGAGGTATCGGCTATCTTGCTGTCACGCAGTGAAAGACCATACTGTACCTTGCCAGAGAAACCGTTATCGGTATCGAAATCATCATCCCAACCCTTGTAGGCTACGAGATACTTGCAATTCACAGTACCACCAAACCACTCGAAGGAATCATCATTGGAATAAGATACCTGTACGTGGTCTATCTGTGTGCCAGAACCTACTGAACCGAAGGTCAAACCGTTGATTTCCTTATCCTTCTGGAATGGATAACCGGCAAACTCGATGCGTACATAGCTCAAGGCTCCTGAGTTATCAGCATCATCTGCGCCACCATGTTTGGTACGAGGACCACCCTCTATCTGCTGCTCAGTCTGGTTGTTCTTAGCCTTACCGCAGAGGATGATGCCACCCCAGTCGCCAGGCTTTCTGCTGCCGACAGCCTCTTCAGATGTAAAGACGATAGGCTCTGTGGCTGTACCCTTGGCGATGAGCTTGCCGCCACGCTCTGCGATGAGTGCCGCCTTGGTCTGCTTGTCGCCCTTGATGATAGTTCCAGGTTCGATGGTAAGCTCAGCACCATTTGCAATATATACCCATCCCTTGAGGAGATAAGTGCCTTTCTTTAAGGTCTGCTTGCCTGTGAAAACGAACTCCTGGTCGCCGTTGCCAATCTGTGTACCGCTGGCGTTTTCCTTATCATCTGTTCCGAAGAGAATGTGGTCGCAAGCCTTCAAACCGCCATCGGTTGTCCACTTGTAAACTACTTCTAATCCAGGGTTTGGAGAAGGAGTTGGATCGTCATTGTCACTGCTGCAACTGCTCAACATGGCAGATGCTGCGAGGATGCCTATGCATCCTAAAAAATACATCTTGTTCATCATTGTTTCCTGTTTTATTAAATAAACATCTAATATTATCTTTCTTAAAATTCTACGGATAGTCTCTAAAATTTATAGATTGCCTGCAAACCGATGTTTCTGCCCGGCTTGTAGCATCTTGAAATCTCTTCCACCTGCTTCTTGCTTCCGTCGCTATACGTTACATCAGCAAACTGCTTGTAATATATCTTTTCTGCAAGAAGATCTCTTACATTGAGCTTCAACTCCAGATGGTCTCCGAATTTCTTTGCCAGCGAGAAGTCGATGGTGTTGCGAGGCATCTCGTAGCTGTGGGGCACTCGGGAATTGGAGTCATCGCCTGTGTTTCCTTCGCTTCTGCCCACACCGATGATTCGCTTGCCTATGCGGTTGTAGAGCAGGGCGATATCCATCTTCAATGGCTCGTTCTTATAGAAGATGCCAGTGTTGATAAGGTATGGCGACTGCCCCTGCATCGGTCTGTTTTCTTCTTTCGAACCCTTTTCAAACTGCACCTTGCTCTTGATGAAGGCACCATTAAACGACCAGCTGAAGTCCTTCAATCCTATGAAACCGAGATTCTTTCTGATATCCAGCTCCACACCGTAATTGTTGGCACTCTTCGCATTCTTGTAAGAATAAATCAGGTCTGTGCCACCTGCCACCGTGTAGGTCCACTCGATAGGAGAATCGAAGTGCTTGTAGAAGACTGCCAGCGAAATGAGCTCTCCACGGGATGGATACCACTCATATCGCAGGTCGAGGTTATCGACATAACAGTTCTTTAACTCAGTGTTTCCCTGCACATTACTGGCAAGGTCGAAATCGTAATACACCGACGACGATACTTCACGGAATTCTGGGCGGTTAATACTGCGGCCATACGACAGTCGCACCTGATGCTGGTCGCTGATTTTATATGTTGTGTTGAGAGATGGAAATACATCATCGGTCTTGTAATGACGGCTCGATTCACTCTTCTCGTAGTCTCGGGTATTGGAGATGAGCTCCATATCATTATGCTCGAAGCGGACACCGGCATGGATGCCGAGTTTGCCAAAGGGGAGAGACATCGCCAGGTATCCTGCGCCTAAGGTGTTGTGTCCGCGGTAGTTATTGCGCATCTGCTTTTCCTCCAGAAGATACAGCTTGTCGTAACCCATGTTCGCCTCGCTGGAGAGCAGGGTAGGGATATGGCTGTGGCGGAAGTCGGATGGTATGTTATTAGCTGAAACATTCCAGTTGTAGATGAAGTTGCGGGTCTGGTATTCTCGGCTGCGATATTCTCCATAGGCACCCACCTTCAGGTCTGGCTCAAAGTTGCCAAACTTGAAGTGGTGCTTGTTATTTACACCAAGAGAGAGAATGTGTTCGTCGAGTTGAGTCCACTCGCGGGATATGTCGTTGCCGGTGCTCAAGGCATAAACGCCCGATTCCAGAGCATCGTCGATGAGATATCTACGACGGTCAGGCAAATGGCGGTTGGCATACGCATACCCGATGCTCCAGTCAAGGGCATCGCTAGTGAAGGTGTGCTTGCCGGTAAGCTGACCGTTATATGTAGTTCTACTGCGGTAGTAATACTCTGCGCTTCGCTCCAGGTTCGACTGGGCGCTCACGCCATCACGCCAGGTATATCGGCTGGTAGCCAACTGGTTGAAGATGTTCTTGAGCTGATACTTGTGGTTGCCGTCCTTGGAAAGGAATGTGAAGTTGAGCATTGCTCCGAGTCTCACGTTATTATTATACTGGTCGTCAACAGAGTGACGAAGATAATTCGGCTTGTCGTTTGCTGCATCATAGATGCCATAGAGGTTGTTCTCCATGTTCTTGTAGGTGCGGTATTCGTTGGTATAGTTCAAGGCAGCGAGCATGCCGAGTGTTCTTCCGCCGAGCATCCAGCGCTGGTTCAGGCTGGTCGCCAGTTTCAAGTCGCCCAAAGGCTTCTTGTTCTTAATGAGCCAATCATTATTGAATCCGTTGCCCAGGAGCGATGTAGCATAATCGCCCACCGGTTTTCCGTTGGCATCGAGCTGCGGATTCAAGTCAGCATGGATGCCCCCATTCAGTTCTCTCAGGCCATTGTCGAACCCTAGGAAATCGGTTCCGGAACCTTTTGAGTAAGAAAAGTCCTTGAAGGCAGAAGATGTATTCCAGTTTCCGCCCACGGCGATGTTGAAACTGTTTTCTGCCAGAATCTCCTTGGTGTTGACGATGATGAAACCGCCTGAGTAATCAGCGGGATATTCAGCCGTTGGCGACTTCACGATGGTAAGGTTGTCAATCTGCGAACTTGGGATAATGTCGAAGGAGAAAGCCCTGGAATCAGCCTCTGAACTAGGCACTGCTCCTCCGTTCACCCACACATTGTTATAACGCTGCGACAAACCACGAACCATCACGAATTTATCGTCGATGAGGCTCACGCCTGGCACTCGGCGTATCACCTCACCCGCATTCGTATCCTGAGTTCTAGATATTTCCTGTGCCGAAACATTGCTCACGATGACGGGACTGTTTTTGGCCACCTGTATCATTGCCGCATCCGTATTACGCCTTTCCACTGCGGTAACGGTCACCTCCATCAGCTGCTGTTCATCCGGTTGCAAAGCGATGATTAGCAATGCTTTCTCCGAAGCATCATTCTTCGAGGAAGTATCCTTCGAAGAAACGAGAGCCTTTCCATCTATCCACTTTCCGCCCTTCAATTGAACCCCGTCAATTTTTTGAGTTTTGTATCCTACATATTTTATATAAAAGGTATAAGTACCATCTTTGAGATTTTGGAGCGAGAAGTTTCCGTCGATGTCAGTCACCGCCTTGATGCCATCCTTCTCTTGAGTAGCATTCTTGCTTCCATTTCCAGGCACGGCAGTGATGACCGCTCCGATGAGTGTCTCTTTCGACTTTTGGTCGATGACAACACCCTTGATGTCTTGTGCCCACATCGGTGCGATACCAGCAGCGAGCAATCCTAATCCAATAATTCCTCTTTTTGTGTTCATAACTGAATACCTTTTTATTTTCTCAATCAAAATACCTTTCTGATTTCGTTTGCAAAAGTACAATGGCTATATTACAGGTCGATTTCTTTCTGGTTAAAAGATGTTTGCGATGCTGAGACAATGGTGTTACGAGCCATGTTTCCTTCTTGATAAGGAAACTTTTTACGATTCTTTCCTTCTAAACCTCAAATCCGCAACTAAGCCTTTCAACGTCCGAGACCTCTGTAAAACTCTTAGTTTAGAAATTTGTTTATATCATTATTTTTTCGTACTTTTATAGTATGAAACAGCAACTCTCCTCTCTCAACTTTGCCGACCTATTAGTCGGTTAGCGTAGGGTCAAGCAGACCTTCTTTTCTCAGATAGATAAAATTATCGATTGGAATCCAATCCGTGGTATTATTGAAATCGCCTACACCAAAGGTAACAAGGCAACAGGTCGTCCGAGCTATGATAGTCTTGTGCTGTTCAAGATAGAACTTCTCCGTACTTAGTATGGTCTTAGTGATGGTGAGGTTGAGGAGCAGGTTAGCGATTGTTTGTCTTTCAGCCGCTTTGTAGGACTGGGTTTGGAAGATGTTGCTCCTGATAGCACGACGGTATGTCGTTTCCGTAACATACTTGTAGAGGCAGACCTTTATGATATGGTACTGAATGAGATTAACCGTCAGCTGGAGCAACATAGTGTTATTGTCAAACGTGGGGCTATCGTCGATGCCAGCATTACCGATAGTCCTCGTCGTCCACGTGGTCGCAAGGAGTATGAGATAGTTGAGGACAGGGATGAAGAAACGGGTAAGTTAAAATCCGAGAAAGCTATGCTCAAGGAGAAACTCAAGCCCAATGTGGACGGAGAGGCACGCTGGATCAAGAAAATGAGAAGGCTCCACTTTGGATACAAACGGCATTCAGTTACAGATGAAAATGGATTGGTTCTTGCAGAGGAGACTACTGCAGCTAATGAGAGCGACATCAAGCATTTGGAAACGCCCCTGAAAAAAGCAAATCTTCCGAAAAAGACTCTTGTATATGCTGATAAGGGTTATGACTCGGCAGAAAACAAGGAGGTACTTGCTCGAATGAAACTAAAAAGTCGCATTATGCACAAAGGAACAAGGGCGCATAAGATTACAGAAAGAGAGAAACGCATCAATATGGCTATCAGTAAAATTAGGTACAGGGTGGAACGCACTTTTGGTTCCATACACAGATGGTTTAGAGGAGGAACGGCAAGATATGTAGGACTTGCCAAAACACATGCACAGCATATTATGGAGGCTGTTGCTTACAACTTATATCGAACGCCAGGGATAATTGTGTCCAATACTCTCAAATAAAAGAAAATTGGACACAAATATAGATGATAATAATCGTTTTACTGCATCAATTATACCAATATAGACGTTGCAATATGCTTCTAAACACAACTAAATGGAAATTTTTGTCATATAAGCCAAATTTTTTCTATAAATGAAGGTTTTGCAGAGGTCTCAACTTTTTTGAATACGCTAAAGTGAAATTAGCCTATACCCAATTTTTTATAAATCTATTAATAAAGAAAAGAGGCGAAGCAATACTTATAGGAAATATGTTTCACCTCTTTTTTCTCTTATATGTTACCTATTTTCTTTTCGTTATTTATTTTGCCCAAAACAACTTAGTCTCACTCTTGTCGCCTTGTGTTGCCACAACAGCGTCATAGTTTTGTTTGTTGCTTGCTTTTGTTGAATTAGGGTATTTAATACGATTAGGCAAATCCTTGATATCCTTTGCATCGGTATCTGTAGGATAAGTAAGCATTGGGTAACCTGTACGACGGATGCTTGTCCATGCTTGAGTAGCTTGGAAAATACCAAAATGAACCCACTTCATTGTCAAAATAGCATCGAGTTTATCCGTATAGCTAGCCCATAGACGGGTGGCATAAGCCTTCACTACATCATCGCCAGGATATGTATAATGCTTGCCCTTGGCAGATGCATACATATTGTTCTCACGATAATAGAACTTAGATGAATTAACCATACCGTTGACAAATGCTTGCTCCGCATTACCTTGAGCCCAGCCCCTCTGGATTGCTTCTGCTTGTAAGAAATCTACTTCTGCAGCAGTTACGATAGGACTTACCATAAGTTGGTTATCGGTGTAAGTAGCAGAATCAAGAGCTGCATAATATCTATCTTTCCACTCTTTTTCACCAAATCCATTAAACTTGCTACCATTAGCTTCTTGGAATGCATTTTTTTCAGAACGATTGGTTCCTATATACTTGCCATCCTTATTAGCAGAATACATAACCTTTAAGCGTGGATCTTGATCGGCTTCACCAAGCTTTGTCATAGCATCTATCATAGGCTGAGAAGCTACATTATTAATATCTCTGAAGCCATTGCGGAAATCCTCCCAGAAGTTGAAACCATCCTTATCTGATATTACCTCTATTCCCTTAGCATCATCGGTAACTAAAGTACGACCCATACACTCCTTAACAGCAGCTTGACCAAAGGCAGTCAAACTACCCTTTAACGATACTTGCACTGCCATACGCAATCGCAAAGAGTTAGCATAAGCTAACCACTTATCGATATTACCCTTATTGATAAAATCTTGCGCTATCAAAGTAGCTTTCACCATAGCAGTCCCACTAGCCTTGTAATGTTCAAGATCCTTGTAAATAGTACCAAGGTTCTCGATCATCATTTTATATAGATCTTCATCGTTATCGAAAGGTGCACGCGAACCTGCAAGGTCGCCAGTTATACCAATCATACCAGCCTTTGTAAAAGGAACATCACCAAACAAGTCGCACATCTGAGCCAAATGATCGTAAACAAAGATCTCTGTCAAGTCCTTGTAAATACGATTATTTTCCTTATTGGCATCAGAAAGCGCATTATACTTATTCTCCAATTGCCGATACTGAGCCAAAATTTTATAAAAGTTAGCCCATCTATCATTAACATAACCATCGTTATAGTAATAATCCGACCCCGTATTATTTTTATAACCAATGGTTTGTGCGTACTTACCAAAGATATTATCCCATGTATACATACGCCAATACTTATTAAAAGTATAGTCGTTACCATTCCAGAACGCACCCGTCATAAGGTGGTCGCAAGTGGCTTGTGTTGTCTTTGCAGGGTTTTCGTAAAAACCTTCAAACTTATCATCAGAGCATGAGCTTACAGTTGCAGTAGCTAAGACCCCAAGTAATAAAGTATTTAATATTTTCATATTCTTTTTGATAATATATTAAACTTAGAAACTTGCACGTAAAGAGAGACCGAATGAACGTGTGGTAGCAGTAGAACCACCGATCCAACTCTGCTCAATCCAGCTTGTAGCATCAGTTGCTTCAGCATCAAAGATAGGCAAGTTCTTGTAGATATAGAATGGGTTACGTGCATAAGCAGAAACCTGAAGCTTAGTACAATGGAACTTCTCTATAATAGATTTAGGGAAGTTGTAACCAACAACAATCTCACGTACCTTAACGTAGCTATTCTTAAAGATAGAATGTTCGTAGTAAGTAGGAGCACCTGTACCCCAGTTATAAGTCCAATAGTACATACGCTGCGCAGAAATCATCTTAGTATTAGGCTTACCATCTTCTGTAACACCTTCAAGGATCACACCGTCATGATAAAGCACTTTACCTGTAGGAGCTTCTGTTGCAGGAATAACTGTTGTACCATCATTGCCACCAAGGTAGTAACTCTGACCACCGTTCTCAGCATCACGATAAGGCATAGTTTCCTTTAGGCCACCAGCACCCATCATATATTGGTAAGGTTGGTTTAAAACAGAACCACCGCTACGGAAGTCAAGCGTACAGTCAAGGAAGAGGTTTTTCCATGTAACAGTCATACCCAAACCACCAGTGTACTTAGGCATAGCATTGCCCACCTTAACAGGCTCTTTGGTCAAAGCATAGAAGCCATCACTATCAATTATATGATTACCATTCTCATCAAAACGAGGAGCGTATGCATAGAAATCACCTAGCTTACCACCTACTTCAGAATACAAGTAAGCAGCACCATTATCCCAACGCTTATGCTCTAAACGATTAACACCTTCTGCTAGCTTCTTCACATTATTACTATTGAAAGCGATGTTACCACGAAGATCTATCTGCCAATCCTTAGTTTTCAAAGGAGTGCCATATACAGCTAGCTCCACACCCTTACTGTTGAACTCACCAATGTTCATTGCCATAGTGTTAGCACCTGAAGCCCAATCAACAGTTGTACTTAGGATCTGATCCTTAATATCTTTTGTATAGAAAGAGAAGTCAAACCCCAAACGATTTTTCAGGAACTTACCTTCTAAACCGAATTCCCATTCGTATGTTGTCTCTGGTTTCAAGTTGTTGTTACCAACATTCATAGGTTGTTCATTGTAAACATAACCTGAAGCAGAGTTCTGATTGAATGCTGTTGTTGCATAATAAACATCTGGGGCCAAACCTACAATACCGTAAGATACACGTGCCTTAGCATAATCGAGCCATGATGGACGCTTATCCTTCAATAATTCAGAGATAATTACACTAGCATTGACTGAAGGATACCAGAAAGAGTTATTACCTGTGAATAAAGAAGAGCTCTTTTCATTACGAAGAGTTGCCTCTAAGTAAGCCCAATTGTCCCAGCTTAGGGTAATATCACCAAACCAAGCTGTTTTCAATAAGTGCGACTCACCTGTAGAGGTTTTAGGAGTACTTTTTGAAGCTGCAAGATTAAACCAGTTCTCTACTGTCAAACCATCTACAGTCCATGAGTTTTGTCCGAAATAAGTTTCACGACGACCTGACCAACCTACGTATGCACTCAAGTTGAACTTGTCTGTGATCATCTTATCATACAATGCCATTACATCTCCATAAAGGATGGTATAGCGACTAGTATTCAAACTATAACTACCGGAGAGTTTACCAAAACCGTTAGAAGTTTCAGTGCTGTTCTTATTCTGAACACGATTATCGCTAATATCTGTAGAGAGGTTAGCCTTCAAGGTCAAACCTGGTATAATTTCCCATGTAGGTGAAACCTTAGCAATAAGTCGGTTATTACGCTCAATCTGTGTCTTTCCAAAGATATTCCAAAAATATTCATCAACCAATGCCCCTGAAGGGATACCATACTCGAAACCCTCTGCTGGGTTCTCATGGTCATTAGCACTCCATACACGGTTTCTATAACCTGCTGATGTTACCGAGTGCTCGCGTATCCAATTAATATCATCGAAAGCACCAAACATACCACCGAAGTTACACAATAAGCGAAACATTCTATAAGGACGGTTCTTTATATGCTCTGTCATATAGTTTACAGCATAATCTAAACGTACATTAGACAAAACATTGTAACTACCTGTAAGGTTGAAAGTGTGCTTATCAAGATTTGAGTTGTACTGATTAGGCTTACTATTATAATAGGTGTAAGAGAAACGCATATTGCCCTTATCGTTTGCATTGGTTAAAGCAATATTATATTGTTGATCAAAACCCGTGCGGAAAACATCGTTCCAAGGCTTAGCGTTTACAGGACTATATTTACGCATACCATTATACGACAAAACATCACTGCCGTCATACTCTGGTCCCCAATACTGAATTGTTCCATATAGAGAGCGCTGAGGCTTACCAGTACGGTCGTTTCTTGTATACCAACCATAAGGATCTAATTTCTTACTTGCACGGCTTTGTGTAGTCAAACCAGGCCCATACTTTGTCTGATATTCTGGCATATAAGCTACGAAATTGCCTGTCCAACTAGCATTGAAATCAACGCCTAATCCCTTAGCACCTTTACCAGTTTTAGTGGTAATCATCACAACACCATTTGCACCTTCTGAACCATATTGTGCGGTAGCAGCAGCACCCTTCAAAATAGACATTGACTCAATATCTTCTGGATTGATTTGTGCCAAACCATTAGAATTTACACGCTGGCTGCTCCAATAGTCTTGGTTATTTGCTTCACCATTACGGATTGGCACACCGTCTAACACAATCAAAGGCTGGTTAGACCCCGTAATTGATGACAAACCACGCACATTAATAGAGATAGCACCCGAACCACCAGGAGCAGTCTTTACATTCACACCTGCAGCCTTACCATAGAGGGCTGTACCAAGTGTAGGCGAAGCAGTCTTTGTAAGGTCACTTGCATTTACTGTACTAACGGCATAACCCACCTTACGCATATCTTTCTTGATACCCAAAGCAGTAACGACTACTTCGGTAAGGTTAGTTACATTTTCAGACATTTTTATGTTA
>QWCJ01000279.1_pt1 | contig 19804 bp, 35 predicted proteins | sample 1972501 | NCBI WGS metagenome assembly QWCJ01 (sample SAMN09866711, study PRJNA288562) | Human vaginal metagenome isolate term2_vaginal, whole genome shotgun... | isolation source: vagina | host: Homo sapiens | place: USA: California
AAATCGTCACCATACTGACTGTTATCTTTTTCTTTCCCGCCTTCTGCACGGCTGTTCCAGTAATATTCCCGGCAGACCCATACCGTATCTCCATCGTCCCATATATCAAGGAACGCCATCGGATTGACAGTTCCGTAGTCGATTGAGATATATCGCCTGTAAAGTCGAGGATTTTTATATATTAGATCCAGCTGTTCTTTATCAAAATAAAGCTCGTCGCTCCACGCGTCTTTGTAAATGGCTCCTTGTGCCATGACCCATAAACCCAAAATAAAACGCTGATAAAACACACCGGTGTAAGTGGTTTTATAGCGTTCTCGTACCAGTTCGGACAAACTCGGATTGTCGTCCATTGTGAAGTGCAGATGGAGCATTTTCTTTTCGTCTTTTTTCTCTATCCAGTTTTTTAAGAACCAGTGCATCGGACTTTCCGGATTGCAGTTGAACCACATCTTCGCTCCTTTAACGGAGCAGCGGCCTGTTGCCTGATTGACAAAGGACTCAGGCATAAGAGCCACCTCGTCGCAATATAGACCCGCAAGTGTCATACCTTGAATCAAATCTTGCGAGGATTCGTCCCGTCCTCCGAAGATATAAAAATAATTGGTTACTCTTCCGTTATTGACGATTATCGTATTGCTCGTTCTGAATTCCTGTATTTCATACCCACGGGCATGTAGAACCGGTCGCAGCCAGTTCCACACATTCCGGCGGAACGAGCCGACCGTTTTACCGCACATAGCAAAGTTCTGCCTGTCATAGCTTGCCATCGCCCACAGTACAAAACTTATCGCCATTGATACCGTCTTCCCGGCACGTATACTTCCGTCGGCAATGATGCCATTATAGCCGGAGTAAGGAGAATCCTTGCACCACCAGGTAAAGACCTGCATCTGGCGTTTGGAAAATTCTTTAAATCTGATAACAGGCTCGATGACCGTCGTTCTCATTCTTCCTCCCATACTTTTTTGGCAGAGTTATTTAGCGCTTCTGTTAATCCGTCATCGGCATATTCGCCATTCACAGAAACATCTGTCTTCTCCCGGTAAGATTCTACATCAGAGACTCTTGCCTTTCGCTCCAATCCTGCCCCCTCCACCAGATACTGCAACAGAAGTTTTGGATATAATTCCTTTGTTTTCAGATCTTTTAATGCCTCGATGGCTTTTTTCTGAACAAGCAGTCCGATTTGTGCCTGCTGCTGATTCATTTTCTTTATAGCATCGCAGGCACTTTTGAAAGCTTCTTTTTCCAGTGCATTGTCATAGGCACGGCTTCTTTCTACCCAGTCCCATTTGCTGCACCACCCGGTGATAAGAGTGCCGGATCTGCCCAACGCTTTAGCAACTTTCATGCAAGACCTTTTCGTTCCCATTTTGTAGTACATTTTGAAAGCTTCATAGGCCTGCTCCGACTCGCCCTTCTGTCTGTACCACTTTCCTTCTGTTTCTCTCTGTCTTGCCAATCAGGTCACCTCCCTTTACAAGGTGGTCCCCGCTTCTTCCAAGACCCGGGAAAGCTCAATCAACTCTCCGTTTCTTTCCACCTTTACATTTTCATCTCCGGTTTCTCTTATATACCTCCGGACTACTACATCAATCGGGCAATAAAAAACCGCCCTTTTAGGCGGTTATAAAGCTAAATCAATTACACTGTTTTTGCTACCAGTGCTTCTTGAAGGACCTTAGAGAAATTTACACCTTTATCCAAAGCACGCTGATTGAGCCATGCCGGAATGGTCAATGTCTTTTTGACGGATTTAGTATTTTTAGCCAAATCCACATCCGATTGAATCAATGTCGCAAAAGCATTTTTCTCCAGTTTTTTTATTTCTTTTATATCCGTTGGAACCGGCGGTTGCGTTCCGTCTTCAAGCAAGCCTAACACATATAACTCCATCGCCTCTGCGGCACCGGTCAAAATTTCCTCCACAGAATCTCCATAAGTAGTGCATCCTTCCAAATCGGGGAATTCTGCCCATATGCCGTCAGAATCTTCATGTATAATCGCCGGATAAATAAATAACATCGTCATTACCTCCCTTTAGAATACGCGTCAGGGCTTATTTCAGCCCTGTACGCTTAAGTATGGCATTCAGCAGTCCTATAGGCATGTCCTTGCCATGAACAGCTATAACCTCTACTTTATCGCCCTTGATAAGCCTGTGATGACTTCCGCGCTGTCTTACGTCTTGCCATCCGTTTTTCAAAAGCAACTTCAGTAAATCTTTGTCCTTCATTCTGCCATACCTCCTTTGTTGATTTTATTATAACACGTATGCACGTATAAATCAATATCTAAAAGGAGATTTTTTTATAAAAAACCGCCCTTTTCAGACGGCTGTGATTTACAGAACCCGCGCACATTTTGTACACAGGCTCTTAACTAAGGAGGAAAATATTTCTCAATATTTTCACACTATCATAATAACACCTTTTATAGTGAATTATAATGAACTTTTGTGAACTCTTTTTCTAAATCTTGCAATGCCTTACCATGCAGTTTGTACGTCCAGCGTATTGTATAGTTCATTTCAACGGCAATTTGTTCCCACGTCTGTCCCAATATGTAATACCGGTATAAAATACACCGGCAACCATTATCATGCTCTTTTTGAATAAGGGCCTTTGCTTTTTCACGCAACTCTATCAATTTGTCCCACGCTTGATTGACCTTTTCTGCCTGTCGCTCCAACTTCTCCACGATCTCGTCAAGAGTGGTCAGATGATTTGCTTGTATCTTATCCCCCAGTTGCGGACTGGATATGTTATAAGCCCTGCGTCTTAAATCTTCCAATTCCAGCTCGTAAGCTCTTAATAACTCGTCTTGATTGCGGACACTCTGTAGGAACTCTTTAACCGTCATACTTCCTCCAATATTTGAACCTTCAAGAAACCGCTGCTACGTGAATACCATTTTCTACAGATAACTTCTATCACCTGCTTATCATCTTCATACGCCACCTTATTCAACGCGTCCAATACCACCTTCAGCACGTTGTCTATGTCCGGCTTCTTGCCCGGACGATTGATATTATGCTCGCATGCCAAACGCTTCCCCTTGGTGTATGATTTTGGAATTTTGAAATAAGCATCCATAATGACCACCGCATAGCTGCCGTCTGGAATCAGTTTTCCACCGGCAGCAAGAAACGATTGTCGGATTTCTTTTTCATACCTTGCTGTTTTAGACGGAGTGTATACTGTGCCGCTTTTCCTGCTGAATCGTGGTCGTGCTTTTCCCTGCGGCTCTCCTTCAACGATAAATTCCATGTCTGCCACCTCAATCAAAACGGTATAGCGTCCTGATCGTATTCTTTCTTCGGCACTTCTCCCGGTTCGTATTCCGTATGACCGAAGTCTGTGAATTTTGTAACTGGGTTCTCTTTTTCCTTGCTCCCTATCGGTCTTGCAATGATACTTGCGACAACTTCGGTGAAGTAACGTGTTTCATCATTTTTCTCGTAGCTTCGAGTGGAATATCTGCCTTCTGCGTACACATAGTCGCCCTTTTGTAGCTCGTTCCCTGCCGCTTCAGCGAGCTTTCCCCATGCCACCACGTTCACCCATTCGGTGTATTGCTTTTCCTCTCCTTGTGGATCTGTATACTTTCGGTTTACTGCTAAGGATAACCTTGCCACCGTTTTCCCGCCGTTCGTTACTTTGATGTCCGGATCCTTGCCGAGATTTCCCATAATCTGCACTCTGTTCACTTTGATTTCTCCTTTTTTAACAATTAATTCTTCTGTTTTTCCCCGCTACATACATAATGTAGGGATTTAAGATCTCATATAGTCTGCTTCCGATTGCTTCATCTTCTCCGGCTATTTGATTCAATTTGTATTCACTCGATACGATTGTTTGAAGTCCATTTATATACCGCGCGTCTATGATGTCAAACATGATTTGTAAGTCTTGATTCGATATACCGTTATCAGTCCACGCTCCCTTGAATAGGTCATCTATATACAAGCACGGTGACGTTTTAGGTATCTTCAGCATCTCTTCATATTGGTCAAGGTCTTTATACATAACAGCCTTTATTCTCTGTATCTGCGTTCGATATCTCCAATAGTGATGTTCTTTTTTCATTTCTTGACAGATTGCAATACAGATATGTGTCTTTCCGGTGCCGCTTCTCCCAAAGTAGCCAATCCCTCTTGCGCTCTTATCATTCAAAAATTTTCTTGCTATGTCCGCCATTCGTGCGACCTCTTTTGTATCTGTTAGAAAATTAGATATTTTATACCGGTCATAGTCGTTTTTGGATATTCCGGAGTGTGCCAACCACCGTTCCAAGTCCCTTTTCTTTCTACAGTCAGGACAATACATCACTTTTGTTTGTCTGTCTGTTTCCACCTTTATAAGTCCGGTATCTTTACACTTTTCGCATTGGTATTCTTTTTCTTCCGGCGGATCCGTTACCATAAACGGCTTTAAGTCTTTGAGTATATCGTCTACTGCTTTGCTTGCCGTTTCCATTTCTGCCCCCTTACATTCCGTAATAGTCCGGTAAGATAAACTTCTTTTTTTCTTCCGGCCGCTTCCTTTCTTTCTCATTCCTCTGCCAAGTGGAACAAGCGGCTGTCCAGCTTTCCATTGGATTTCTACCAACACGCCAACCGTTAGATTCGTAATAGTCAATAAAGGCATCGGCATTGAACGTGTATCCTTTTTCTTGACAGTAAGCTTGCACTTCTTCAAGTGTCGGTTTTGTGAATTTAGTCGTTGTTGTCCCTATATCTTTCCCTACCTTTTCCTTTTCCTTTACCTTTACCTTGTCGGATTTATTACAGAGGTTATTCGATTTTTCACGGAGGATATTCGATTTATTCAAGAGGTTTTGTACAAACGGTTCATTTTTTATGCTTTGGAGTATAAAATCCCCTATGACCTTCACACTACTTCTTTTTAGTCTTTCCACTGACAAGAAGTATCTCTCTTGTATTGCATGTGAAGTGAGGATTTTATATTTTTCAAACATGCCGGAATCAAAGAACTCTACTGCAACGCTCTTTCGGACCGTATCCTCTACTGCACCCTCGCTTACGCCGAACTGTTCAGCTATAAGGAATGTCAGATCGTCATTGTAACCCACGTAATACCCTTCATCTCGATAAATATTACAGAGCAACACGATCAGTATAGGTATAGATTGATTCCCGCAATTCTTGATTATGCGTCTAACCTTGATACTCTCGAAAAAATCAACATCCATTGTGAAGTAGTCCAACCCCTGTTTGAGCCGTCTACCCACGGTATCACCTACATTTCTTCATATACTCGTTTCATAGGTAGGTAGGATAGGCGGATTGAAGCCATCCGACTTTCTTGCTCCGCCAAATATTCTTTCAAGTCAACCTTTGAATCGAGTAGGTAATACCCTCTGCTTTGTGTACTTGATAAAATCGGCATGCTTTGTCTCCTTTCGTTTTCAATCTGCTTTCTAACACCTCTATCAGATAAACCGGTCAAGCCTGCCAGCGCCTTCCGGCTTATTACGTTTTCTCTTCCGACTGCGTTCATGTTTTCTAAGAGTTCATAGATCATTCCGTCACCTCATGCCTTCTTTACCTCTCCGGTTTCCGGATCTGTGTACAAATCACCCGGCATGGGAATCTCTTCATAGTCCGTGTTCTCTGCCGGTGCTGTTGCCTCCGCCTCAATGGTCACTGTTTCATCCGGAAGGTCGGCCATGTTCTCCGATATCTCCGACTTAATTGTTTCGTCGGCGGTCACCGCCCGGACAAAATCCGATTTCAGCGGTGCGAATTTCAGTAGTCGCTTTACAAGTGTTTTCTTGGCCATTGCATCGAAGTCGCTTTGCCACGGTCCCGTACCATAGGTTTTCGATTTTCTCTTTGCAAATGTCATCACATCGTCTTTACTCATGACTTCGAATCCCACGCCGCCGTTTGTGAGTTTGAATACTGCATAATATAAAATGACGTTTCCTCTGTCTTTGAGTGCCGGGATATGCCGGAGTTTCGGTTCAAGTCCCAGCTCGTACTCGAAGGTGTCGTTCTCATAAACTTCGTGCGCTTGAATGTTTTGTACTTCTCCCGACCGATACGCGAGGTCAATCATGCCGCGGTAACCGAGCTGGAACTGTACTTCCATGACTCCCTTGTTTCTATAAGGGATTAGATACGCTTGCCCGAGTGGCGTGTTTGGTTCGACACCGAGCTGTGCCGCCTGCATCATCGAGCCAAGAAAGGACTCTGCCGTGCATTCCTGCAGCTTCTCGTTACGGCTGTAGGCCGTCAGAGCAATCCGTGTGAACCGCTCCGGCGTTATGACCGACGGCAGTGCTTTTTCAATCTGTGTATGCATCCTTTTCAGCAAGTCGCCCATTGCCTGTACTGCCGATACTTCTTTTTTCTTTTCCGTAATTGCATTTTTCAATCCGCCTTTGACATTCATTTTTACGCCTCCATGATTTTTAAACTCATATAATGCATCCACCGCAAATTCGGTCTGCCGGCAGATGTGTGTCCGCACTTTACGAGTACCGACTCGTCAATTATGTCTGCCACCTCGCCGATAACCGGCGGCGCTTTAAGCCCCATTTGACATTTAACCTTTGTCCCGATTTTCAGGGACCTCAATTCTTCTTTATCCATTACCACACCTTAAGAATTCTTGAGGGCTGTCCTACCGTTATCAAGCCGGCCGCCTTGAGTGCCTCATACGATCCTTCATCTTCTTTCTTTACCTTTGCTAAAGAAATACTTTCCCGGCCTTTCGTGACTTTCCATGTGACTTTTCTGTCGCCGATACGACCCACTTCAAAGTCCCCCATCATCTCCATAAGTTTGTTCTTCTTAAGCCGGATACTTTCTTTCAATGCTTTTTCTGCCTCGTTATCCATATCCAATGCTTTTATGATTTCCCCTGCCTCTTCCGGAAGCATCGTCTCACTTCCCGGATTACCTTTGTATTTCATTTTTAAAGCATTAGCGCAAGATGCAGTGGTGTCTATTTCCGGCGGACGATTCGTTTCAACCATTTCCCAAAATTTAGTCTCTTCTTCGATAAGCACCCGGATATCTTCTTCATTTCTTTCTATCCTTTTCCATTTGGGGTCATTCCCGCCCAAAAGAACGGCTATATACCAATAATCGGCTCCCGTCACTGCCATATAATGGAGACACTGGCAATAGTAACTATCCGGAATCTCATCATCTTTCCATTTTTTGTACTGGGAAACACCGGCTGTTTTGATTTCCAATCCCGCATCTTCTCCGGTAACCATTCTGTCTACATTGGCAAGCAAGAACGGCTTCTCTCTGTTTTGAAGTGTTCCGAGCCGCCGGATCTTCTTTCCTGTTTCCTCCTGAAACCAGCTGGCAATATTCGCCTCATTTTTCTGTCCCCAATAGATATACGGATTGCCTGTTAAATCTTCCGGCTCTGCAACTCCCCGCTTTTCCAGCCATAATTGATAAGCCGACTTATAAGGATTTAACCCCATAATCACGGAAGCATCAGAACCTCCGATTCCCTGATTCCTCACGGCTAACCACTTTTCGCGGTTCTCCGCTTCTTTGACCGATAGAATTAAATCGCAATTTGTATACATAGTTTTTCCTCCTGTATGTGATATAATGGAGGCGGAAAGTAGTGCTATTTTTCCGCCTGCCGATTGACAATTGCCGTTGTCAGTCGGTTTTTTTACATTTCATGCAGATTTCTCCCATACCACTCGAATATCTGCATTCCTTTTTTGGATTGCGCGAATCCCCACTCGCATAAGCAGCCCCGGCTGTTCTCCCAGTCCCCGGTGAGTATCAAGTGGTCGCACCGGTCAAGCAAGGTGAGGCAGTCGACCATGTGCGTTGTGTATTCGTCCGGCCTGCTGCTGTATTCCTCGTACTCGAATATCGACAGCGGACTCAGTAGTATCATGCATGGATATTTTTCATGGATTTTCTTGATGATTTTGGTGACCTCTTCTTTATTTCTGCCAAGTCCGCTGTATGGATGGGCAACATATGCCACCCCGTCAATCAGATTCATTTTCTTCTTATCTCCTTTTTAATCTGCGGAGCCATCAGCAATCTTGTCTAAGTTCCGCAATAAATTCTTCAAATGATTTATTTTTTATCAGGCATTGTTTTTCCAGTTCTAAAGCTTCTATTGTTAACCCTAAACACATCAAAATAGAACGCTTTTTTTCTGGACTTTTGATATTGCTATAAACTCCATAAAATCCCAAAATTGTGAGTTTTATACATATTTTCAAAACAGATAAAATGTTTATGTCGCATTGATTTATTAATTCTTTTAATTCGCTAACATTTTTACGCAGGCGTTTTACCAATGCTTCATCTTTAATTCTTATTGTCATTGCTTCCTCGCCTCCCTCACTCTTACAATTACAATCCTGCCCGGCTGCAATTGTCCTGGATCTTCTATATGATTGTCTTTTTGAGCTTGCCAGACTAAGCGGGATAAATCCTCTTTGTCGGTGGCGATTTCCGAGCAGATGTTCCACAGCGTGTCGCCCTCTGCGACTTCCTTGCGGTATTCGATGAGCTCGTTCGGCCCGGCTGTCAGGTAATCCCTGACGAGGCTGCCGTTAACTGCCAATCCCGCCGATAGCGTGATTACCATAAACAGGGCCGCCCCGGTCATCATTTTGTTCATCTGAATTCTCCTTTCTGCATAAATCCACTATCCACTCAGCAAGCAGGCACTCTCTGTACTCTGCTTCCGGCCCCGTCGGCATATAGCTGACTTCTATTTCCGGCAGCCGGTCCGATGTAATCGGTCTCATTTTTGTCACCTCTCTTTCTTTTGGTCTTTGCACTCATTCAGAATCGCCAGAATTAACATTTGCTTTTAGACAAATCTGTCTATAACCTCCTTACCTTTTCCCACATGAATTCCGCCATCTTAATTGCTAACCACCCTGCGGCAGTGATGTTGATAAATATAGTTATCAGCATGGCTGCCGTTATATATATAAATATTTCCACCCTTATCACTCCTTTCTTGTTTCGCATTTCACCCTCCCCTATAATTAGTTTGGAAGGGAGGTGTTAAATATGAGTACTGATTTTTCAGGATTTGACAAACTATCTCAAAAGCTGAAAGAAATACAGCGTAATGCGGAAAACTTGTCAAACAATGGTCAAGTTAGCTTCAAAGATCTTTTTACTGAATCATTTATGCTAAAGCACACCGGCATGCAATCTATGAGTAAATTTCTGGAAGCGGGTGGCTTCCATGTGAGATCTACGAAAGATTTTGAAGAGATTCCTGATGATGTCTTTGATGAACACGTTCAAAAATTCAGCGATTTTAATTCCTGGAAAGCTATGCTTGACAAAGCAGTTGAAGAATATACCATTAAGAAATTAGGATTTTGACTTTAAGGGCGGTTCATTAGCAGATGAACTGCCCTTTTCAATCTTTTCACTTTTTTCAACTCCCGTTTGAGCTTTTTTATTTTCTTAATAGCTAAGTCGACATCTGAAGTATCAATAGGTATTTTGACCGGTTCCAAAACCATTTCCTCACCTCTCTTTCTTGTACTGCTTTTGAGTAATTTCTTGTATTCATTTATAATTTGAACAGAACGCATATTAATCAGGCTTATAAAAGGAGATTTTAATGAGGAATTCCATTATTAATGCCAACCCACATAAAGTAATTGATTCTGCCGCCAAAGCATTACCACAAACCGTTAAAGCTGTTGACGTTGCCCTTAGCGACATTGTTACAATCCTTGGTTATCCCACATCATACTTGGGAAAATATGCTAAATATTCCCTTGATATGCTGAAGAATGACTTAAGTCTCAGGTTAAACGGGAAAAATAATATCGTTCCGCCGCCCATTTATTTAGCGGCTCCCTTGTTACAAAAGTGTCAATTCACTGCTGACTCTGAGCACCTTCATTCACTATTTGCTAATCTTTTAGCAACTTCAATGACAGAAGATATGCAAGAGCTGGCTCATCCTGCTTTTATTGAAATTATCAGCCAATTAAGTCCGGAAGAAGCCAAAATATTGTTTGATTTCCCTAATCCGTTACCTATGTGTGCAATCCGGATTCAAAAAACTCAGGATGTTTCTAACAATGGATTTCATCAAACACATCCATTAGGTAACCAATTCTCCTTTTCTGCAGAAGGTATAGATTATATCCCACACATCATTTTGTATAATGGTGTAAAGTTACATACATTAGATGACCTTCGAAAAATAGGAAGTATCACAGATAATTTTGCAAGACTGGGATTAATTCAATTGGACACAAGTGCTCACTTTGTAAACCAGGAAATCTATTCACAAATAAGCTCTGTAATACAACCATTTTTATCCGCAATCGTCTGCCCAACTGATAACGAAGCGGTTATCGTACCGCAATCAGCAGAATTAACTGCCTTTGGAAAACAATTTCTTAAGACTTGTGTTTTGTAAATTCATCTTTAAGCCGTGCAATCTCCCCATATAAAAGGGTTTCTGTATTCGATGCTGTTCCTGGTATAAAACTTTGGCAATCATACTGTATCGCCTTAATACAGATAAGAACTAAACTAATAAGAATCTTTATTTGAATCTCTTGGCTTATACCGGACAACAGATTATTCACCATCACCGGAACTTCTGAAAACAGTGTTTTTTTCGCTTCTTCCACCTTCCTCACCTCTCTTTCTATCCAATTCTTGTCACCCTCTTTATAATGAGATTAGAAAGGGGGTGAATACTATGACGATTGAACAACAAGCACATGACCTTACCATGCTTTACCTTTCAAAACGTAACGACCTGACACTAACACCTGTCGCTTACGCTAATGAATACAAAAGGATCTATTCACAAATGTTGGAAATCCTTCGCCGGTAATACCGGAAACGTGGAGTACTCATCACTCAACATATGAGCTGTCGCCAATACGACACTCACTTCACGGCGTGACATTCCCGATAAAAGCCTCACTACTTCTATCGTGACGTCCGCTGTTTTTTTATTTGAGTCATACTCCCGAATCAAACGTTCTATGTCTTCCACCTTTCTCACCTCTCTTTTTTCTCAACTCTTGCTAATCCCACTCTTCTTCAAACGGTACATAAGTCTCTGTACTTAAAATCTCTACACCGGCGCCTGTGACTATAGCCGTAGTCATTGGCGTTTGTTTTTTTCTTAAATACTCCACTAATGCCTCCGCTGCCTCTTTCAATTCCTCTGCATCGTCTTCTTCCACTTTCATCACCTCTCTTTCTATCCAATTCTTGTCACCCTCTTTATAATGAGATTAGATTGGTTCAATAATTTCACCCTTTAGATGCATGAGTAAGTTTTATCCCTGGCACCTTATTGGGAAGATTTACATTAAGAGTGCAGTGACATCTGTACTCTTTTTCTATTTCAGACACCAGCTTCACAATTTCCCTGATGTCGTTATATGTATTGACAAACACCCCTATGCAGACTTCCATCTTCTCTTCCACTTTCCTCACCTCTCTTTCTAAAAACGTAGCCGAATCTTTTGAACAATTAGAAAAATAATTTAACCCTGCGGATCTGCCACCACTGACTCTTCCCTGTCCATTTCCGATATATTAAATTCATCTCTTACCGGTTGGACGCCTCTATACAAAATCAAAGGCTTCTCCCTGTTCCTATCTACTTCAATCTTGATACTCTCTACCTCATACCTGCTCCCTCGGATAATGACCTTTTCTCCTAAATTGAACTTCGTTTTGATTTTCACTTTCCTCACCTCTCTTTCTGCTGTTTATTACATTTAAACTGTAAATCTATGGTAAAAAAATAATATCGTTATAGCTAACGTCATATAACTCTTCAATTTTATTAATGACTGGCACAGTTGGAAATGTTTTTCCAAGCTCGTAATTCATTAGCGTAAACTCACTTAAACCGAGTTTTTTAGCCGCCTCCTTGATAGTTAATCCTTTATTTACTCTGCATGCTTTTAATGTGAACCTTGTTTTTTGTCCGTGACTATCATTCATATGTTTCACCTCCTCTGTGCATATAATATTACATTTAAACTGTAGTGTCAACATGAAAAATGTAAAATTTTGAAATTTCCCTTGATTTTTTTACTTATAAACTGTAATATACAGATAGATGAAGGGGGTGCAGAAAATGAGTGCTTTAGGAAATAAAAAGGTGTTTTCAGAAAATTTACGAAGATACATGGCACTATATGAAAAAAATAGAAATGATATATGTAATGATTTAGGGTTTGCATATACAACTTTTACATCATGGGAAACAGGTGTAAATTATCCACGGATAGACAAAATTGAAATGTTAGCCAATTATTTTGGAATCGAAAAATCTGATCTTATAGAAAATAAATCACAAGAACAAACCCCGCCCCGCCACGCAAAAGGTATCCGCATTCCCGTCCTCGGCCGTGTTGCCGCCGGAATCCCTATCGAGGCAATCACCGACGTAGACGACTGGGAAGAAATCCCGGAGAGCATGGCCAAAACCGGAGAATATTTTGCATTAAGAATAACAGGGAACTCAATGGAACCCCGTATGCTCGACGGCGACGTAGTCATCGTCAAACGCCAATCCGATGTAGATAACGGTGACGTAGCCGTCGTTTTGGTAAACGGTAACGATGCCACGGTCAAACAAATCACGAAATCCGAAACCGGCCTCACCTTAATAGGCTGGAATTTAGCAGTATACACACCGAGAACATATAACAAAAAAGAATGTCAGGAACTTCCGGTGACTATCCTCGGGAAAGTCGTTGAGATCCGAGGGAAGTTATAAAGGAGAAATATTATATTTTTATAAACTTTATTTGCTTTTTTCTTTACTAATACTGCTATTTCATATACAAATCTCATCAACTTCAGTTGACATCCATCTATTTTTTACACTATAATGGAGACACACTAAGAAAGAGCGCTGTCATCTCTACGGGGACCAGCGCGGATAGGAGTCCTCCATTATACGGAGGACTTTTTTCTTTGGATAAGAAAGATTTTAAACCCCTGGATGAACAGGTTCGGCTTTTAAAAGACAGAAAACTTATTATTCATAATGAATCTGACGCAAAACTATATCTTTTAAGTAACAATTATTACAATATCATAAATGGGTACAGCAAATTTTTCCCTCTTCTTCAAGATACTTATACAAATAAAACCACGTTTGATGAAGTAACTAAGCTATATTTATTTGACAAAGAACTCAAGCAAGCTTTTTTTAAAGCCACTATCGATGTAGAGTCTCACTTAAAAGCTATTTTTGCCCATCGCTTTGCCGAGAAATATCCCCACCACGCCTATGCATATTTAGATACACACGCTTATGACTCCGGGAAAATCATCGAGGTTAGCGAAATGATTTCTCGCTTATCCAAAATTATAAAAAAAGAAAAGCGATATAATACAAGCATTTCCCACTATATAAAAAAATATAACAATGTCCCCATCTGGGTACTGATGAATTATTTAAATTTCGGTGAACTGAGACATATGCTTTTATTAGTTCCTGTCAGCCTTCAAAATACAGTAGCTAAAGACGTATCAGGATTTATAAAGCAGCACATTTCAAACCCGGGAGTTTTCCCGCCGGAAATTATGTTGAGTTTTCTTTCTAATATCAATGACATACGGAATGTATGTGCTCATAATAACCGACTTTTGAATTTCCGGTGCAAAACACAATTGAAGCACTGGGCACCCCTATATGATAAGTACAATGTTCCAAACGACGCTTCTCACAATAATGTATATACTACCTTCTTAGCTACCCAATGTTTTTTAAGTAAAATCGAGTATGCTGCTTTGCATAATAAGGTTCGCAAATTGATAAACGGTCATTTAAAAAATCATCTGCACTCTGTCGATGTAAACGATATATTAAAAACACTTGGGTTCCCTGCTAATTGGCATATTGATACTGCAAAGATAGATACCACTAAAAGTACTCCCTTTTAGCTTATTGGCAAAGTCATTGGAATCAGAAGGAAGTTATAAAAGGAAAAATATTATATTTTTATAGACTTTATTTGCTTTTTTCTTTACTAATACTGCTATTTCATATACAAAATCATATAATTTTTACTAAAATTTTAATTGACACCATATAATGGGACTGCTATAATTTTTACAGATGAATTGGCCGAAGCCTTCGGGTTAGGTCGCTGTCCCATTGTCTTAATACGGCAGTGGGATTTTATTTTGGGAGTTTTTATGAGACACAATAGTATACCTGATAAGCCTTTTAAGACCTTTCACGAATTGGTAGAGCATTTGCAGAATGAACATGATTTATCTGTTATAGATCCCGTCTGGGCTGAAAATGCATTGAGGTTTATTCCATACTATGATCTGATTAACGGCTATAAAGATCTGTTTATGGTTAATGATAAATTTCATCAACCCATGAACTTTGAGTATCTTTATTTATTCCACGCATTTGATCGCCAACTGCAAAACGTATTTTGCATTCAGCAATCTCGTGGAAGACTATTTCAAAAATAACCTTGCATATATCCTTGCCAAAAACTTTGGAGTTTTCCAAAATGAATATTTATCAAAAAGAAATTACTTAACTTCCAAAGGCTATATTACTTATGAAAAAACGTATAAACAAATTATTTCAACTTATGTAGATAAAAACGGAAACAAAAAGGCAATAGATAAAATAGATGAACCCACCGCCCATTATGCATATAAGCATAATCATATTCCACCGTGGATTTTATTAAAAAATGTTTCATTCAGTAATGCTATCAATCTGTTTACTCTATTGAAGCCCGTGCAAAAAGAAGAACTTGTCAACATGATTATATCTGCGCATTTAACAACAGATCAAAAAATACAGATACTACAGTATACGCTTACATTAATTCGCAAATGCAGAAATACAATGGCACATAATTTAAAATTTATTTCATTTGACTGCAAAAGATATAGCAGTTCACTTAATCATAAGTCGATAAAAAAATTTATCCCAAATGAACTTCTATCTTGGAAAGATATCCGTAATGATGTAGGTATTCACGACATATATGCATATGTATGTTTTTCTATGGCACTCATCCCAAATTCTATAGAAAAAAGGATTCTTCTTGAAAACCTTTTCATATTTTTAAGTAGTTACACAAAAGACAAAAACCCCATTCATCAAGATGTACTAAATAAGTATTTGCATTTTACAAAAATCCCCACCAATATAATTGCAAGGCTGTATCAATATCATGCAGAAGTCCAAAAAAGTGTATTTTTCTGGACTTAAATATAGTTTAGTCTTGAAAACTTATAATTTTGAAACCAAACAACAATTCCTGATTTCTATCCTTACAATAAAAAATCCCGTCATTCTGTTACCGCTAATAGAACATCTAAAAAATAAAGGAGCAATTATTCATGACGCCACGAAATATTGAATCTCAGATTATCATTTATCAGACAAAGAATGAAGATAGAAAAATTGATGTATTGTATAAAGACGACACATTCTGGCTGACACAAAAGGCAATGTCTGAGTTATTTAATGTTCAAATACCGGCTATCAATAAGCACCTGTCTAATATTTTTGCAGAAGGTGAATTATCTCCCTCCGCAACTATTTCCAAAATGGAAATAGTTCAAAAAGAAGGAGAAAGAAATGTTGCGAGGACATTAGATTTTTATAACTTAGATGCCATTATTGCAGTGGGATACCGGGTAAATTCAAAAGAAGCAACTCAATTCCGTATATGGGCGACCAATGTCTTGCGTGAATATATTATTAAAGGGTTTGCCCTCAATGATGAAATGCTAAAAAATGGACGCCCTTTCGGCAAAGATCATTTTCGTGAATTATTGGAACGTGTCCGTTCGATTCGTGCCAGCGAACGCAGAATATGGCAGCAAATTACAGATATTTTTGCCGAATGCTCCATTGATTATGAAAAAGATTCTTCCATTGCTCACGATTTTTATGCAATGGTTCAGAACAAATTTCATTATGCCATTACCGGTCAGACTGCTGCAGAAATTATATACAGCAATGCTAATCACAAAAAAGATCACATGGGACTGACTACATGGAAAAACTCGCCTAACGGAAGAATTTTAAAGTCCGATACAGAAGTTGCCAAAAATTATCTTAATGAAAAAGAAATCAGGCGGTTGGAACGTACAGTAACAGGTTTCTTTGATTATATTGAGGATCTGATTGAAAGAGAACATGCATTCACAATGGAAGATTTTTCACGAAGCATAGATGCGTTTCTTTCATTCCGGCAGTACAAAATATTATCCGGCAAGGGGACTATTTCCAGAAAGACCGCCCTTCAAAAAGCACATCATGAATATGATAGATTCAACGAAACACAAAAAATAAATTCTGACTTTGACCAATTTATAAAGAAATTGAACAAAAGTTCACCAGGTCATAAGTAGTTTCTATTTATGTTATATCCAAGCAAAACATCATTTCCCTTGGATATAAATAATTATGCTCAAGTAAAACGGTAATTTACTTTGCCAATATAAAAATCCCGTCAGTATGAGGTATCATGCAGTCAGAAACATCACTATCAAGGAGGATTAGTATGGATGACAAGACTAATATGACCTATTTTAATTTAGAGCCTCCAATGCTCGATAACATGACAGAGGATATTTTAAATGCCCTTATTCACTGCAAAAAAGAGATTATAGAACATCCAAAAAAAGCAATGAAAGAAATAAATAATTCAAGACGAAATGATTTCACTGCAATATCTGCCAAAAATGTATTTACTAAGCCACAAAAATTTACAATATTTATCAGGCAGAGTTGTGAATTTACAGAAGATTTTTCTATCGGTTTAATATGGAAGCCAGAAGGATATTCTTGCGGAATAATATTGGTTAGGTTTAACGGCGCGCATGGAAAGAACAGGAACGTTGAACATCAAAGAATCCCTCATATTCATAAACTTACTCTACTTGATATACAAAATCAAAAATACGACCCTCATCAAACCATCGAAACTAAAAGTTATGTAAATATTAATGATGCCATTTTAAAATTCATGGAATATTGTAATATAATAGATTGGGAACGAGATTTCCCATACTTACTTGAAACAAATTTATTTGATTGACCATTCGTATAGGAGGTGGCAACATGTTAACAAAACTAAATACTGCATTAGCTGCCGCATTTCATGATGATTTCAAATTAGATGAGATACGTCCTAACACATATCAAGTATTTTTGCCGGCCTATTATCCTGATGGAGATATGATTGATATTTTTATAAAGCCAAAGTTGGATGGAAAAATTGATATATGCGACTTCGGCTTAACCTTAATGCGCTTATCTTATACATATGATTTGAATACAACTGCAAAGCAAACGATTTTCAACAAAATATTGAGAGATAATGGTGCCGATATCGAGAATGGAAATATATTTATTAGCTCCTCAATAAAAAATATGTATGCATCAATCATGCAATTTGTTCAGTTAATCGCTAAAATTTCAGATATGAAGCAATATCAACGACTTTCCCAAAAATCTGAATTTTATAATAACTTTAAAGATTTCATATTAAATAGCTTCGAAGAATTCTCCCCAAAAGAAAATATTATCCCCATACCGAATCGAGAGGAAATTACTGTAGATTATGTTTTGCAGCAATCAAATCATAAGCCTATTTACTTATATCCCGTATCTGGAAATTCTAAAGCTGACTTAGTTGTTATGTCCTTTATTAATCTCCAAAAAGAAAACATACCTTTCACTGGTGTTGTTGTTCATGAGGACTTTGAAAGCCTTGCAAGAAAAACCCAAAAATTTATCACAAATGCAGCGGATAAACAATTTACAGATTTTAGTAATTTCAAAAGTCAAGGACCTCAATACTTACATAGACTTACAACTGCATAATAAGAAAAAACCGCCACCATGAGTTATCATGATGACGGTTTCCTCCGGTCGGATATTGGAAGTATCCGCCGGAATGTGTAAATCACTCACCCTGAGCTGATTACTTCTATATTATATCACAATCAGCTCTTGTTGTAGAAAGGAGCTGTTTTATTATGCTTAGAGCCGCTTTATACGGCCGATTTTCCTCGGATAATCAAAGAGAAGAATCTATCATGGCACAATTCCGTGATAGCGAGGAATACTGCCGAAAGAAAAATTATTGTATTGTCGCAAGGTATGCTGATGAAGCGAAATCAGGAACAACCACCGTCGGCCGCGACCGGTACAATCAAATGCTCGAAGATGCCCGCCGTGGTTTGTTTGATGTCATTGTATTCCACAAAGTCGACAGAAATGCACGAAATGAATTCGATTATTATATGACCAAGCACAAGCTTCAGCAGGTAGGTGTCCGATATGAATACTCAAAACAGGATATCAATGCGACCACCCCGGAAGGGCAGATGATGGAATCCATGCTCGTCGGCATGGCTGCTTACTATTCAAGGAATCTGTCCAATGAAATAAAAAAAGGCCTGCGCGAGAATGTCCTGCAGGGCAAGCACGCCGGCGGTCCTGTTCCTTATGGCTTTTTAACCAATGAAAATAAAAAATACGTTATCAATGAAAAAGAGGCGCCCGCTGTCCGGATGATATTCAATCTCTATGTAGCCGGTGTCCACTATGGGACGATCCGGAAAAAATTATTTAATGCCGGATATCGCAATCGGGCCGGTCGGGAGTTCACCGTCGCCGGTATTTATGAAATTCTCCGTAATAGAAAATACGCCGGGGACCTATATTTAGGGAGAACCTCATTCCATAAAGGAAAGCGGAATTCCCACCGCACGAGTGCCGATGTTCAGTATTATGAAAACGTGATACCTGCGATTATACCGAGAAGTCTTTTTATGGAGGTGCAAGCAAAAATGGATAGAAACAGAAGAAGAACTGGTGCGGGGAATGCAAAAGCCGTATATGCGCTATCCGGTCTCATATTCTGCGGACGGTGCGGCTCCGCGATGGTCGCTCACTCGACAAAAAATAGTCGGGGAGTAAAAAATTACTATTACCGATGCCCGAAGGGCCGGCTTGTCGGCGAGGAAAAATGCCCTCAGAAGTTCGTGAACCGGGACAAAATAGAAACCGCCGTCTATAATCTGATTCGTGACACATTTACTTCTCCCGACGCGCACGCCCGGATAAAAGAAGTTATATCAAAAAATAAAATAAAAATAAATCCCGAGGACTACGCTGAGCAAATAAAAAGACTCAAGCAGCAAGAAGTCGCCGACGTCAGAAGCCTTGATCGTCTCTATGATATTTATATGGCCGAGCAGGAAGATGAGTTCACTATTTCAAAAATGAAAAAAATAAAAGAGGGGATCCTGCGGCTCCGCAGTCAAATTGAGGAGCTGGAAACCCGGCAGAAAATCGTGCAAGAAGAGAAGTTCGATATCGACCGAGTTATCGACACCTTCCAGAAACAATTAAAACAAAAACAGGACCCGGAATTCATCCGGACCCTGTTTCAGCTTGCCATTAAATCGGTAACGATTTGTCCCGATAAAATACAAGTGGCTTTGTTGGTGACCCAGGAGAGATTCGAACTCCCGACACCTTGATTCGTAGTCAAGTGCTCTATCCAGCTGAGCTACTGGGCCATGTGGCAGGGGCAGAGGGACTCAAACCCCCAACCTACGGTTTTGGAGACCGTTGCTCTATCAATTGCGCTATGCCCCTATATCCATATGTGACTGTACCATAATAACAAATATTACTGTAAATTGCAAGTTCTTTTTATTGTATACTTAAAAAAAAGAGTTCCACATCTTGTACATGTACAGAGTCATTTTGGAATGGTACAATAAAGTTATTCACAGATGATG